>ERZ772909.486-NODE-486-length-24723-cov-11.650519_pt1 | contig 24723 bp, 27 predicted proteins | sample MGYA00511137_ERZ772909 | MGnify/ENA primary metagenome ERZ772909 (study PRJEB29015, sample SAMEA2738095) | human oral metagenome | biome: human oral; feature: human-associated habitat; material: saliva | place: China | collected 2270 ... | reverse complement strand
CATTTTCAATTTCCTCGAAAATCCGATGATACCATTTGACAATAATGGAAGCGAAAGGGGAATACGCAAGCTAAAAATCAAACTGAAGAACTCCTGTGCTTTTCGTTCAGACTTTGGAGCAGACGCTTTCCTTGAACTTCATTCGATTGTAGAAACAGCAAAGAAGCACGACAAAACTCCATATAATGCGATTCAAGCCTTATTTAAGGTTTGATAAATTGATATGCACTTATATATCTATTATCGCTGAATAGTTACGATATTACCGCTACTAGCCTTAAAAACAGCCTCAGTATTACCTACTTCACTTTTTACTTTATCAATAATGGACTTAAACTGTTTATCATCAAGTCTTATTTTGGTTACTAAATCTTGTGCCATATTCCTTCGCTTTCTGTTTAAGTCTATCTATGTCCTCCTTGGTTGGTAGTGGGTCTTTATCACCTGTACTACCTTCTAAGTTGTCCCATGGTAAGGGCATAAATTTTCGTGGGTTATTTTCTTTAGTGCCACCCATTACCTTGGCAGATGTATAAATAGCCTGTCTCCCTATCTCCCAGTCATCCTGTTTAGCCCTGTATAAATTCTTAACTAGTACGTGTAATTCTAACATACTCATCCTGTCTAGTACATACTCTGGGGCTAGGTTGCCTTGGTAGACTAAGATACTAAATACATCTGCCATTCCTAGTTTTTTCCCTTATCCTCACCTTTCTTAGTGTCATCCTTACCCTTAAACTCAGCTTGTCTAGATAATTCCCTTTTCATGAAATCTGTATAAGCTGTAAAGATACTAGGGTCTTCATCTAGGCTGTCTAAGAGTTTATCAAATGTAAGGTCAGTGTCTTTGTTACCTGCTAAGATACAACAATACAGAAAAAGGTACTGGTCGCTGAGTGTATCTAGGCTAAATAATTTACTAGCTGCTGCCTCAAATAACATCATAGCACGTACTGAGTAGACTAGTTTGTATTCCTTGTTGTTAATAGTTACTGTATTCATGATTAAAAAATTATTGGGCTACCTACTACACCCTTGTTAAGTTTGGATATAATAGGTATAGCCCTGTTTCATTATTATTTCTTTATGCTGTTGCCACCTTCTTAAGCGCACCGACACCTGTAAAAGTAGCAGAAAATGTAGCGTTATCCTCATTTGGTGCTGAACACTCTAGGGATGTAATTAATACCTTGCCTGTATATGTGCCAGTAGTTGAAGGAATCCAACCGCCTTTAGTTACCTCATCTGCCTTAGTCTTATAGTTCTTCTCTAGGGCAAATACTGCATCTATTGGGGTCTGTGCAGTCATTATATCAAAGAGTGCCTCAAAGCCTACACCTTCACCATCATTTGACATTAGATTTTCTGTGCTCATTTCCCAACTAATTTTACCTGCCTGTGCTGATACCCACTTACCGCCACTGTCCTTAGATGTAGTTTCAGTAGTATCTTGGCTAATTGAAAGACTGTGACTAGTTGCAAAAGCGATAGACTTTCCATTAATAAAAAGCATTAGGTCACGTCCTTTGGTTACACTTGCCATATTATGTTATTTATTTTTTATGTTAATTCCAATACTAAGTAGTTGTAAGAAAGTATCATCTCTATACTCCTCACTAGTATCTAAGATTTCAATGTCTGTACAGCTTGTCTCTTTTGGTAGTTCTTGTAGTAAGGTGTCTATTGTCCTACTAAGTAAGTCTAAACCTTGCTTATAATCACTACTTGCAATAATTAGAGACATCCTAACTGTTACATCATATACTAGACTATCTTTATTACTGCTTGGGGTTACACCGTCTCTCCTATATACAATAAAAGGGAAACTAGTACCTTTATCAGCGACTAGTGGAAAAATCTTAGTACCTATCTGTCTACTTAGTTGGGTGTCTTGTGATAGAATATTTTTTACTATCCTACCTATTTCTAAACTCTCCATTACTTCTTATTCCATATCTTATCAATAGACTCAGAAAATAACCTACCCATAGAGTCCTCAACTTCTGACATCTTAGCCTGTACAGTGGGTTGGAAAAAACTATGTCGCTTATGAACACCCCTACTAGCACCTGCCTTAGTACGTCTCAACTGTGTACCAAGTTCCCAAAATTTTAATCTAAAGTCTGCCATGATATGAACCTTAGCAGTGTCACTATCTTTCTGGGGCTTGCTATACTTTATCCCCTGTTCTAGTGTCTTACCATTCCACCAATTAGGACGGTTATAGCTTTTAGTGACCTGTCTAAGACTCTGCCTAGCTGCCTTAACTAATATATCACTACCTTTTTTTAGTGCAGTGTTTTTAGCTTTGGTCTGTTCACGTCCTGTTAGTTCTGTGAATTTCTTAACAAGTTCATCCACCCCTGTTATTTCTAAGTTCTCATTACTCATTAATTAACTCTGTTTCTATTACCTTCTTCTGTTGGGCTGGTACTGGAATGACACTTAAGACCCTGTACTTCTTATCCTTGTACATTATATAGTCTGTGTGTTCCTGTATATTAACGTACTGCCAAACTTCAAAAGTAACTTGATAGGTATAGACTAGTTCATCACATACTACCTCTCTATCTCCTGTCTTATAACCTACATTAGCTCTAGTAGTTGTTAATAGGCGGTGGTGATTAGCAGTACCTCCGAAATCGTCTTGTATTATTTCAGTCCGATAAATTCCTATGGTGTCTCTTAGTAGTCCTGTTCTCATTGTACCTTATCCTTTCCTCCAGTGAAATTCTTACTATAATTCTTATAAAGGTCTAGTAAGTAGGTTAGACTATAGGGTAGCTCTGTGTGACTACTAAAAGCTATAGATTCACGGTTAGCGTATAAGTTTGCTGTTAGAATTAATATAGATTGAACTAGGGGAGGCGGTAAAGTTGTCCTCCCACTAGCTTGTATGATATTTTCTAACTTATCATCTATATGTCGTTCTACTGCTAATTCCGCTGCTTGTTCTAGGTCACATAGGTACTCATCGTCATCGTGAAAGCTTGAATCTATGTTAAGATGTTTTTTTAGTTGCTGTAAGTTTACGTACATATAGAAACTTAGTTAACTAATTAGACTGCGAATGTACCAAACTGGAAAGCCTCTGGTCTGATAAGTGCTGCATCAAAGTAGGCATTAACTACTAAGCGAATCATACCATTAACTGCCTGTGTGTAGTTATCAACCACGATGTCCAGACCGCCCCAACTTCCAATAGCTAGGTTACTGAAATCACCTACTACAAAAGTCTTAGCCTCTACATTTGATGTACTGTAAACTGGTGTACCGTCCAATGTGCCATCAGTATAAGCAAGCTGGGCTGTACCTCTAGAACCCTTCATCATGTTTCTAAAACTAGCACGTGCAGAAGGACTAGCAATATATGAAATACCACCCAATACATTAGCCTCCTCAACCTTTGCCTCAAGACCTACCAAGCCCTCAAAATCAGTAACCTTAGTTGGGGTCTTACCGTTGAAGATACCTGCTGGGGTTGTTGCTGACTTAGCACCCTTGCCTAAGATAGTATTCTCGAGCTTTGAGTTAATAGCGTTAATCAAGTCCTGCCTAATTGCATTCTCTACACCGATAGAATCCTGTGCAAGCAACATCTTAGATATATCAACATAAGCCGTCAAACGCTTTGGGGTGAGTGTTACATTATTAAACAGTACATTACCGTCTGTTGCTGCTGCTGTCTCACCTGCCCAGTTCACATTAGAGCCTGTCATTACTGGAATCTGTGCATTATTAGTCAAGCCTGTATAGAACTTTGCACCTGCCTGTACTAGGACATTCTTAGCACGGAGAGGCTCGATAATATCGTATAAGTCTGTTGCTACTACATCTACACCCTCACTAGCTACTGAAACTGCCGCACGTGTTTCCATGGTAGGGATATAAATCTGACCTACTGTATTAAGACCTGCTGCCCTCATTTCCTTCATACCCTCATTACAAACTGCTGCCGTTACATTATCGAGCTGTCTGTTTTCTGCTACATTTCTAATAGCCTTGAGTAAACTAAATCTCTGTTCTTTCATCGTATTAATATTAATATGTTTGTGTGTTCGTGCTGAGCGTGTTTCTTCTTCCTTATCTTCACCCTCAACATCGTTATCTTTGTCCTTATCCTCGTCTACTACTTCCTCATCAGACTTCTCTACAGTCTCTTCCTGTACTTCTTCCTTGTCCTCTGTATCAGTGTTTTTCTTTTCTACTTCTTCCTGTGTTGGTACTTCCTTATCTTCCTGTACCTCATCAGTCTTCTCTACAGTCTCTTCCTGTACTTCTTTCTCTTTCTCGTCCTGCATTGTTTTTTGTTTTTCAAGTTCTTCTAGTGCTCTCTTACTTACAGTTGTCTCTTGATAAGCTGGTTGATATACAGGGCTGACATCAAATAACTCATCAATCTTATAAATATCCCTGTACTGCACACCTTCTACTGTGTACCACCTCTCACTACCTTCATCTGTGCTAACTGTAAAAGCGAAACTGCTAGAGTCTATCTCACCTCTTTGTAAGTGTTCTAAGATTTCATTACCTAAGTCTGTCTGTGGTGCTGCGAAACTATACTTAAGTCCTTGTTCGTCTATTTCTAGTTTCAAACTACCTTCACCATTCTTAGACCTAGCTAGTACTTTAGAAGGGTCATGATTAAGGAGGCAAAATACATCAGACTTTTTAATAGTATCGTCCGTAATTGCACCCTTCATAATACGTTCCCTAAATCCGAGGTCCTCTGAAACGCTTTCAAACACTACTGCATAACCTGTAATATTCCTAGAGTCTACCTGTACATCATTACTAATAGCCCTAATTTCTAAGTTATTCCTGTTCTTCATCTTCTGTATTATCGGTTAGGTTTGTCTTACTTACATCATTATAGGCTAGGTTGTGGCTGTCTCCATTTTCAACTGGATTATAACCTAGCTGTCTTCTAACTTCATTGATACTAAGAACTCCCATACTAAGAAGACTGTTATAGTACCCTGCTAGTTCTGCCTTATTCGTTCTCAGTATTGCAGTTTCATCTAAGCCTATTTCTAATCCTGTACCACCTGTTAGTTTCCTATTTAGTTCCTCCTCTATCATCACAATATAGGGGTTAAGCGTGTAAGTAAGGTATTGTAAGTTAGATTCACCAACACTACTATAACTACTTTTGCTTAAGTCGCCTAGTAGTACAGGGCTGATATTAAAGAAACGTGCAATATCAACTACACTAAAATTTCTAGACTCTAACATCTGAGCATCTGAGCCGTTAATACTGATTGGCTGATAATCCATATTTACAGGCAGCACAACTACACCGCCTCCTTGATTACCTTGCCCAAATGTAGACCGCCAATTAGTAGATATTGCCTGCTTTTGTTCCTCGCTTAGATTACTGTGTACCTTGATAATACCGTTTAAGTTGCAACCATTACTAAAAAAGTTCTCTGCTACCTGCTCTGTTTGTTGTGCGATATTGAGACTTCTAGCTGCATGACTCAGAACACTAATACCCTGTACACCGTCAACTGAGTACCTAAGAAAATGTAGAATATCACTAGGTTGTATCTGTCTAGCACCTATGTATGAACAGGTATAGTAAAGGGTGTTATCTTCCTTTCTATAAATACACTGTACATCATCAGCTGGTAAGTATCTAAGCCCTACTACATCCATACCCTTACCTTTTCTCTCAATTAGGACATAAGCGTTACCTTTTAATAAGACGGACTGTACTATATTCTTAAGTAGGGTATAGCGTGTCATCCTATTGTTAGTAAAGATGTCATAAAGTGGGTGTTTGTCTAGTAGGTCTGTTCCCTTTGTATTCTTTGCCTTGACTTGAATAGGTAGGGTAGCAATTGAATCACTAATAAGGTTAACCGCACTGTAGACCGCACTAAGACTCATAGCACTGCCTGACTGATAACCAAAGCCCCATCCTAGACTTTCTGATAAGTTAGGGTTATAAAAGGGTTGGCCTCGTTTTTCTGGCTTGTCCCTACTTATATTAAGTCCTAATATTTTCATAGTTAAAAATTAAATCCTGTTATTTCGTTATTATATCGTGGCTGTTCTAAATATTTACCTAGTGCGTTAAGGGTTGAGTGTACACCGTCTATCTTACGTTCGCTGTTATTATTCTGCTTAACAGGTTTGATATTACCGTTACTGTCTTCCATAATTTCACAATTACCAAACATCCAAGACGTAATTAGGTTTTTATCTAGCTTGAGTGTGCCATTACGTGCTATCATTTCTAAGTGCCTAGTCGGTCTGTTCATGCTGCCTACTGTTTGGCTGTATGGTTGACAGTTAAATCCTAGTTCTGTTAACTTAATAATTGCCATAGTACTCTGCCATTGGTCATAAGATATACACTCAATAGGTATAGTCTTGTTAATAGCCTGTATATCTAAGATTACCATGTTATAATCTACCACATTTCCGCCTGTGATATTCAGATAACCTAGTCCTTGCCAAAATTTATACTTATCCCTGTTGCTACTCTCACTTAGGGCAGACTGTGGCAAGTAGTACCAAGACTTAGAGTAGATTATATTGTCGGTTGGTATTACTAAGGTCATTGCTGTTATATCTGAGGTACTACTAAGGTCTAATCCTAAGTAGCCTGTACACCCTTGAAATTTTGGGTCTTGAAGGTCTATAGGTGTCATTGAGTCCTGTATATATCTACTAGGAATCCACTCGCCTCGTTCATTGCTACACCAAATATTCATCAATTTAGTTTTATAGTTAGTGAGTAATAAAGGGCTATTCTTTGCTTTCCTTAGTTCAGATTGTAAGTAAGACTCTGTAACAGTAAGCCCTAGGTTTGGTTGACACTTTACCCAGTTCTTAGGGTCTTCTATGTCGTCTTCCTTGTCTAGCGTGTAGATAGCTGAAAATATACTATCATCTTCTGCCTTACCTTCCAAGATACTTATAAATGTACTTCTAAGTTGGTAGCATGGATTAGACATATCAAAGCCTGCTGTAGTGATGTATAACTGTAGGGGCTGAGTTCTCATACCTACGCTACTAGTTAAGACATTTGCAGTATTATTAGATTTGGCAGCATGAAATTCATCGAGGCAAAAGCTGGAGCAATTGAGGCCGTCCAATTTGTCTGCATCTGAACTAACAACTTTCATAGTAGACTTGGTAAGGGGAAACTTAATAGAATCCCTGTAATAGTTAAAGTACTTACCCTTCTTGTCTATGCTACTAATAAAGTTCTTAGACATCGTAAAAGCTAGCTGTGCCTGTGCGTAACTATTGGCTGCGAAAATTACTTGCGCCTCATTTTCACCGTCTGCTATGAGGTGATATAACATAAGGCCTGCTGCTAGTGTCGACTTTCCACACTTACGGGCCACCTCTATATAGACTTCTCTAACGACTCTAGTATTATCTGAACACCACTTAAAGCCGTATATACTTGCTACTACCCATTTCTGCCATTCCTGCAATACTAAGGGTTTACCAGCAAATTTACCTGTAGACTGTGGTAGCTTTTGTAAGAAATTAACTACCTTATCAACTGCCTTAGAATCAAAGTACCTATCTTCTTTGTCAAACCAGCTTAGGTATCTAGAACAAGCAAGACGAACATACTCACACGCTACTACCTTACCGCCTAAGACATCCCTAGCATAAGATTTGTACTTCTCATCTATCATAGTGTTATCCTAGTATTAAAGGGTCTGGGTAATTCTGTTTGTAGTCGTATGCTAGTACTTCCTCCCTATTAGTAAGTCTTCTAACGACCTCTATATGAGTTTCTGTACAGTTCAAGCAGTCAGTAGCGTAGCACTCAATCATAGCTAATAGCAGTCTCCACTGTGCTATAGGATAGGTAAATGTGTGACCGTGATAAATTTTGGTCATCGTCTCCTTACCTAACTGTTCATGTGCTAGGAGAGCAGCGTATAATATTGTGCGCTCAGACTTATCGAGCCAAAATTTAAGATTGCCTACTGTGAAACTATTAATCTCATCTGAACTGTCGTAATACCGTATGTCATTAATCTTCTGTAATATTGCAACCTGTAGTAGTTCTTCCTCAGTTGGCTCTTTGTGTTCTTCTACTACATCTTCTTCTTGTTGGTCAGTAGTTGGAGTTTCTTCTACTACTTGCCATCCTGCTTGTACTAGTTCTTCCTCTGTTGGGTTAATGATTGTCTTACCGTCTAATTCTATGTAACCGTTATATAGGTGTCCTTCTTTTATATATTTTTTCATACTTATAATGATTGACTACCAAATTCTAATACAGTACCTAAGATAGTAACAGTGTAGATATGGTTTGGTAAGATAATAAATGTACGTGGTAGTTTGATATTAGAAGGTAGACTTATTCTAGGTACTGTCCTCCCTGTCTTAAAAATAAATCCGTACTCATCTAGGAAAGGACTGTTAGGGGCTGGTTGTAAGGTAATATTAAGACTTTCTACCACTTCCCACACATGAAACTCACCGCTCCTAATTGTTACGTCTGTCTCTGTTGAATTTGTATGCCTTACTTCCTTACTTCTGCCGTCTACTCCGTTCCTACCGTCCTGTCCTTTCACGTATAGGCTGGTCTTCTTAGGACTTCCAGTAGTTCTGTCGTAATTATATACATAGTAATCTCCACCGACATAAGGACATTTAGTAGTTAAGTCATCCTGTATCTGTGTCAGCCTAGTATCAACCGTTCCTATTTTCTCTGTTACCTTAGTGTTTACATCCTCTAACGCACTTTCTACACTCTTGCCTATCGTTGAAATTGTAGTAGTAAATGTAGTGCCTAGTTCTTTAATTCTATTACTTGCACTATCTACCTGTTCCTGTGCTGACCTTGTTACCTTCTCAATACCTGCATCTATCTTTTCTGTCAACTTACCGCTAACAGTAGATTCTATTCTATCACTTACATTACCTAGGGTCTCAGTATCATCTACCTCTAAATCTGAGTCTATATAATAATCTGTGGTAATAAGTCTATCTAGTCCTGTGGTTGGATTATTTACCTTGTAGTTTAGAACACCTTTCCCCATATATTGAAGGTGAGGCCATGATAGAAACATATAACCCTCATCGTCTGTAGCTGTTAAGATAGTACCAAACCTAGGATTAACTGTATAGAAAGTAACTTGTCCACCTTCTACGAATCCTTGGGGCTTAATTCTTAACTCGCTGCCCTTGTATAAATGTTCCATATTATCCTGCTGTTAGTTTAGTTATGAAATCCTCTGCACTAAGTTCCTGTTCCCCCTTCTCTGGCTTATCCGCTATCTTACTACTTGCTAGGGGTGATAGTCCTAACTCTTTCACTACCTTTAATATCTGTATCTGATAGGCTGTTTGAATTTGTAGTAAGGGGTGTTTATTTGGATTACCGTATCTATCATTAATTAGTAGTCCATCCTTCTTAATTCTTTCCTTACACTGATAAAACATATCTAGTGACTCAGATAGAAGAGATAGGGCTGCTTTCCATTCTGCCTTAACTTCCCCATACTCAGACTCTAGATATTTATAGGCGTTGTACATATATTCCTGTACTGACTCCCTAACATCTGGATATAAGGCCTGTATCTTTTTCTTTGTTATCATTGTTTTTCATGTATTCTTTGGTCATTAAACAGGTAGTGGGAAATTGCATAGAACATATTAACCGCATAACTATTACCTGCCTGTTTATATAATTGCGTGTCACTTACCCCTGCCTGTCTAGCTAGGTCTACATCGTGTCCTGTAAATCCTTGTAACTTAAATGACTCAGTAGGTGTAATTCTTCTAAGTGGCTCTGTGTGATAGTCTGGGTTAAGTTTCCTAGTACCTGTTTGTATATAATGATGTGTATAGTAGTTCCCCATTCCTGCCCTTCTATCAGATTTACAGGTTAAGGTTGCTGCTATTGGTCTATCAAATTTTGGCTTAGTTGTGTAGCTTGTATTTTCCCCCAACAGATAAGCCCTGTATGTTGGACTAGTTGAGGTGTTATACTTGCTATCTACCTTCTTATCTAGGATATCCAATACCTCAGACTGATTATTTATGCTCCATTCCTTCCTGTAGTCCCTGTTAAATACGTCCCTTACCTTAGTTGATGTAAAGGTAAAGTTAGGCAGGTCTAAGGTGGTAGCAAAGATAATAAGCCTGTTTCTATTCTGTGCTAACTTATAATCTGCTGCATTAAATAGGTCGTAATATACAGTGTAGCCAAGATTAGTTAGGCTTGCTTGGATTGTCCTAAATGTGTTACCCTTGTCATGTGTTAACAGCCCCTTTACATTCTCTAAGAGTACAAAAGGGATAGGCTTGTACTGTTTCTTCTTGACTTCTAGGATGTGTACTATCTCATTGTATAGCGTTCCTCTTGGGTCTTGAAATCCTGCCCTTTTACCTGCACTACTAAAAGTCTGACATGGAAAGCCACCAGTTAAAATATCTATATCTAAGTTCCTTGTTATGTAGTCCTTAGTCTGATTCCATGCTATTAAGTCACCCATCGCTAAACTATACTTACTGCTTGGGTGTATTGCTTGATAAGTCTTCACTGCGTGCTTATCTATCTCACTGTAGGCTATGGTTGGTATCTCTAAGCCACTATCTAGGTATAATAGTTCTGCTGCCCTACTAAACCCACCTATACCTGCAAATAATTCTAAGTGATTTAGTCTTTTCATATTCTTTCAATTATTACACGCTTATAGATTGTCTTCTCACCTAGCTTTGGATTATTCAACCTATCAACTATTCTAAACTGACTGCTACAGTGCTTAGTCAGAAAATTAACAGGGACACCCATTAAACCTTTAAAGTCGCTTGGAATGTCCTTTACTTTATTCACATTAATAGCTTGATAATTACTATAGGTTGGATAATCAGTAGGGTTATATGTAGCTGTTAGTACTAACTCCTGTCTGTTCACTGGTAGGGTAGTAAACCATGATGTACTACCTAAGTCTTTAACTGTGCCGTCTGGAGTTACATAGTACCTAAGTGTTATGTGACCTAATCTAATCTGTCCTGCCTTAAACATTGGAAAGACATTCCCATAAGTCACTGCATTTATACAACCTATTACTATAAAATCTTTGTCCTTGATTGTATCTATATAGTCTCTGAATAGGCTAAAGGGTGGGTTTGTAATTACTATATCTGCATCCTTTAATATTGCCTTGCTAGTTGGACTGTTATAGCTACCGTCTCCACTTACTACTGTCTTTACTGTTTGTCCGTTTCTGTAGTCTAACTTATATGTACCGTTCGGGTCGTAATGAGTAGCTGTTAGTCCCTTTAATCCTAGACTATCATAGTTAGTAGTTAAGTAAGTCCAAAACATACTAGCCTCACTATCACAATTACAAACTACCTTCTTTCCTTTTAGGTATGGACTGTAATATACTAGTTCCTTCTCAATGTCTTCTAGTCTAGTGTAGTACTCATCATTCTTTGCTGCCTTAGATTTATTTAAGCTAGTATTACTCATTATATAATTTTTCTAGTAGATTTAATGAACGCTTAACCATCTCACACTTTTCACGGTGGTAGTCATCTGTGGGTAAGTCGTCTGTCATGTAGGAACGGCTTGCAAACATTATATACCTCATTCGCTTTTCTAACATATCCTCTACACCTATTCTATATGCTAAGATGTAGATATGACAACCAGCTCTCTCTAAGTTTGTCAAGGTTTGTATCGTTTGTTCCTCCTTACCCTGCAACATATCTAAGCTAGGTAAGTAATGTATGTCTTCTCCTTGTCCTGTATATAAGTGGGGTGTAGTAGGGTCTGTTATGTCGCCTAGGTATAAAAATTCTAGTTCACCTCTACTACTCTTACATCCATTATAGTAAGTCCAAACACCATCTACTAGGTTTAATATTGGTCTCTTGTAGTCTAGTCTTAAACAGTCTAATACTTCGTCTAATGTTCTTGTCATAATCTCAAAATGTGTTAAAAATTACCCTCCCATGTGCAAATAAAACTGGGGTGGGGTAAAACGTTGATAGTCAAATAGTTAGACAGGGGCGGGGGTATAAAGTGCTAAAAATCAAACTGTTACACTTTACTCTCTACCTCACCCCTTAATAACTAACTGACTTTATACTTCTACCTAGTACTGTAAGTCTTCCCCTACATTATTACTAGGTGTTGTGTTATTCTTCTTTGGGTTGTGGATAGCGTTGTGACATTCCCTACAGATTGATTGGAGGTTATCTAAGTCATACGCTAGTCTATCTCTCTCAACAGGATTACTAGTAGACATAAAACTAATTAAGTGGTGTACGTCTTGGGCAACCTTGATTACACCCTTCTTAAGACAACATTCACATAAAGGTTTCTGTCTTAGCTTTGTATCTCTTAGTTGTTTCCATGTTGTGCTACTATATATTGCCTGTCGTTCTGCTTTTCGTTTGGCACTATAAGAATCTTTGTTTATATTCTTAGGTGGCCTGTATATTGTTGGCATAGTTTATTAGTGTTTAGTTGTCAGTCTGTATTAGTAAAGTGGTAAGGGCTAATATCACTACTAACCCCTACCTAATTATGACAATAAACTATTACAGATTGAAAACAATTTCTTTCTTACTTATTAGGATTCTAGGGCTTGTGAACTGCAATATTACACACTAGAACACCCTATAGTCTAACCAGCTTTTATTAGGTAGTAGGCGTTCTGATTGCTCTATGAATCTTTCTAGTACTTCCTCCTTTGTTAGTTCCTGTACCTCATTGTCTAGGGTTGCACGTTCTATCTCTACACCCTTCTTATCTAATACTGACTTCTCTATCTTCTTCATTGCTGTCCTCCTTGATTAAAGTTTATCCCACTTGCCACTAAGACCTAATAAGCTATTCTGTATCTTAATGTTGTCCTCTTTCTCATTCCCTGTTAACCCTAGACTTCTTAGCATAGGGTCTGATTGGTAAGGGTCTGATTGATTAGTAGTGGTTGTTGGTGTTGGATTGCTTGGGGTATTATCTACAGGCTCATCTACAATACCTGCTAACTTCTTCCTCCTTGCCTCTAATACCATTTCCCAAAACATATCATTACTACGACCGTCAAAGGTATATAGGCTTAAACGCTTAGACTCATCATTATACCTAACATTCTCTAAGGTATCTAAAAACTTCTCCCTTGCCTGTTCCTTCTCCTCCTTCTTACTTAGCTTAACTGTATCATCCTTCTTAATAGTCTTTGGTTTGCTAGGTAAGATTGTTTCCCTGTTATCCTGTACATCACCGAATAACTCCTTTTCAAGTTGACGGCTATACTCTCTTCTAGCCTCGTCTGTCATTGTCTCTGTCTGATTTAATACTTCTGCTGTCATATCTATTTTAATGTTTTATGTCCTAGGTTAATACTAAGACGGTTAATTATTATGTTGTTCCTTAAATCTAAGTTATGTTCCTTAAATCTAAGTTATGTTCCTTAAATCTAAGTTATGTTCTTTAATTCTAGGTTATGTTCCCTAAATCTAAGTAATGTTCTTTAATTCTAGGTTATGTTCCCTAAATCTAAGTAACCCTAGTATAAGGCGGTTTTCATTCTAACTCACTATATATCAGTTAGTTATGTAATATTTAGCTAAATCTAGGTCTTTATACTAGTTTCTAGGGTGTCCTTATTTTGTAATCCTTCTATATAATAGTGTAACTTAATTACACTATAACCGTTACACACTCTCAGTTTAAGACTGAGTGTGTAACTATTTTTATCATGGGCGCGCTGGCCTTGCTGAGCCCATGCGCTATCCCATTAATAATCAACACTTTAGAAATCTCCCATTAACTTAGCAAAATCAAATTTAAGGTTACATAGTGGGTTAGTAGATTCCTGTTTAGTAGGTTTCACTTCTTCTACTACAGGCTCGTTCTTTATTTCTAAGTCTTCACCATCTACCTTGTTCTTAAAATCTACATCCCCTGTATCTATGTTCTTTATTTCTAAGTCTTCATTAATGTTAGGGGTTAGGCTACTTAGGAATTTATCAAGCCCTACTATATCATTCAATGTAGGTTTAGGTGTAGTAAGTATTTCCGTCTTAGGCTGTTTCTCATACTCACTAGGCCTGTATGTATTCTTTGCCTTCTTCAATACCTTACAAACTCTTTCTATACCTATTCTGTACCCTTTCCCTTTCAGTATATCTAGGTTCTGTCTTACTGTCTGCATAGGATTTATTAGGTGTTTCAGTTCATCATCACCTAATCTATCACTTATCCCTTTATCTTTACAGTAATTATATAGGCTTGCTCTACCTACTTCAATTCCCTTAGCTTTCAGTTGTTCTAAGTTTTCCTGTATGCTTAATCTAGTGTTATACAGGCTTTCAATTTTAGCATAATCTACTGTCTTCATTTTTAATCTCTCCTTTTGTTTTGTGTCCCTTCCCATTATTGTATTTAGGGTTGGGACTGGTTAATTATTTTCTGTATTCTATCCTTGCTAACCTTATAACCCTGCCCCTTGATGTTCTCTAGGTTTTTACGTACACTTAGGCTAGGGTTGATTAGCTTTCTTAGGTCATCATCGGTAAGTTTCAGTACTATACCTCTATCCTTGCAGTAATTATATAGGGTCTTCTCACAAACCTCTATACCGTTTTTCTTAAGTACCTCTAAGTTTTCCTGTACTGTCAAGTCTGGGTTATAGTACAAGTCAATTTCATAGTAGTTCCATTCCTTGACACCTCTATTAATTAGTCCTTGCATTCTACCACGTTCTAGTTTCCTACTCACTAGTCCTGTATTAACTACTACTTTCTTTTGGTGATAATCTGACTTCATTACTTTTTTGATTACCTTTCTAGACTCTTCATACTCAGCCTGTAGTGTAGGTAGGTCTTTTCTCATTGCTTTCTTTACAACCCCAACCAAGTAATCAATAGTCAGTACATCATCCGAGTTATCAAAGAATCGTTCACGGTCTATATACAAGTTAAGTAGGAGTTCATCACTTGTTACATCTGGCTTAATCAGTCTTCTTAGTCTTGCATTATTACCCATCTTAGCCCTTCTATGTTCACCGTCTATATATTTCTTAGGGCTATCATTTTCCCATCTGTAGTAAAGTTCATAGTAGCCGTTCTCTTCACTGACTAACTTAATTTCCTGTCCTTCCTCGAACTCAACCTTAGACCTATAGTAGTACTCAAACTTTCCATAGTAGTTTTTCAGTACCTTACCATAGCTTAAGTTCTTTAGGTCATATATTAGTTTAGGGTCTACTGCTATCTTCTGTTCTTCTTCCTCTTCTGCTATCAAGTCTAAGAGTACATCATAATACCCCCTTATATCTTTCAAGTCATACACTAGGTCGCTACTATAACACTCAGAATCACAACGACACCCATTAAAATACTGGTCCTGTCTAGTACCGCAACAGTCTTTACAACGTTCTAGGGTATCTTTTTCTACCTCCCTATGTAATACTGTCGATACTGCCTTAAATTCATTCAACTTCAACACCTTAGACATCACATATACTAGTCTAAATCTTCTAGAATCTGGCTTGTCGCTAAATGTTGCATAGCAGAAAGTAGGTAGGTATGATAGTTTGTTTAGGTAGGTTGGTATGTCAGTATAGGCAGTCTCATCTATATCAATACATACAATCTGCGACCCACACCAAAACTCAGACCTCTTAATACAACGTTTCATATAGCCGTCTTTCTCTGTGGGTAGTGTATAATAAGATTTTCCAGTACTAGTATTAATCCAAACCTTTTTCCCCACCGCATAACTATACAAGCCACACATACTATAACCGTGTCTTATTCTGTCTAGTAGGTTAGGTAGGCTTAGTGTTGTTCTCTTAAACCTCATAGTCTCAGTTATCCCTAGTTCAGCCATCTTAGGTTTATCATTCATTACTGCACTGATAGCCTCTTCCTTACAGTTATATCCTTGTTTGCTTAGGGATATAGTTACATTAAAATCTTTGTCTTCCTTCATTCCTGTAATAGTTTAATAGTCCAATGTTCCCCTAGCCCACATTGAAGGGTAGTAATCTAAGCAGGTATGGATTAGTCCTGCCTTATACACTAGGGGATTGCTCATCTCGAATACTTACTCATTGATAGATTAAGTTCGTTGAGACTTTGAAGATGGAGAATAATTTTTTAAGTTATTCTTTGTGCTAGCCTTATTATCAGCCAGCTGTCATGTGTTTTGTTAGTCTGTAGTTCTGCCTGTCCTACTATCTGAGCAATCCTAGTAGTCCAACTTCCCTAGACCTAACTGTGTCACCCTTTCTTAAAGTACTTGAAGAACTTAGGAGTGTAGCTAATTTTGACTACCCAAAAAAGTACTTTAATTTATAGTTGCGGTGTCTTTCAACTTTTGACCTACATTATTTATAGTAGCGAGGTCTACTACTGCTTTCTAAATTCATCACGTCTAGAAAGTCTCCAAAGGATCAGTAGTACCCCTAGCCTTATTGAAAAGTAGTGCCTAGGTGGTTTTATCCTCCTTACACACTAGGGGCTTTCTATACCTGCATTATAGTTGACGTTTTAAGGGGTAGTATAGTAGTTGAATTTGGAGGAACCTAGTATTAAGCCCGCTATACTAACCCTGTCTTTATAAGTGTTACCCTATAAAAACCTGTCCATTCTAGGGGCTGGGCAGACAACCTTATCCTAGCTTTACTGTGTGTCATTCTAAGCAAGTATCTATTATCACTAACAGACAACCCACTAAGGCAGCACGTACTATATCGACACGAACACCCACTACTCACCTTGCTCAGTACTGTTTTTAGACCTTATCGAGGGGATTATTTCGAATTGAGCCTATACAGTGGTTTTCTGTGTGTCGTCCTTTTCCGTGCTTAGACTTTTGGGTTAATCTATCATCACTGACCGACAACCCTAATTTTACATTCAATAAATTAACAAATCGCCGTAAATAGCCGTAAATGGCTAATCACATCTATATGTTCCTAGTGTCTTATCGAAAAGTAGTGACCCGATCCGCCACGCACTAGGATTTATATTTGGTTATAGGTTACTAGTTTCTACACTGACTATCTTATATCCATTTAGTCGCTTTATTACACCCTTACAGCAAAGCCTAACGTAGTCTGTACTTTTAATAGGTAGTCTAAGCCCCTGTATTACATCTAGTTCAGTTTCATATCTACCTACTTCCATGTTCCTACTGTCAAATACGATATACTTTTTCATGATGTTTACTGTTTAATTCTGTCCTGTGTCTTACTTTTATCATACGCCTTAGACTTCAATACTAAGACCTTTTGGAACTTTGCTTGTTGTGCCTCTTGTCTAGCTTTCAACATTTCACATCGTATATTAAGGCCTGCACTTATTAATAATAGAACACCGCCTACTATACTTAATACCCTGTTACTCTTCATAGTTTATTATTGTTTAGTTTATCCTGCTATTTTCCACTTAAAACCCCCTGCTGTCTTCCTCTTACCTTTTGCAACCCTTGAAATATCACTCCGACATATCCCTGTACTTAAACCTGCCTCCTTTATACTTGGGTAGGTTGCAATAATTAACCCTGTCTTCATATCTAGCTGTTGAATAGGTTTAGAATTACTTTTAGCCACCCTTTCGTTTCTAGTTCCGTAGTTTGCATTATATTTATACGTACACCATTCTAGATTAGCTACTGAGTTATTACGTTTGTTTTCGTCTTTGTGGTTAATCAATGTTTTACTTTGGTCATTGTTTGGTATAAAGGCCTGTGCTACTAACCTGTGAACTAGTTTTTTGGTCTGCTTTGTCTTATCATTATTTGCACTTGTTAGGTTTACCATTGCATAACCGTTAGTGTAGAATGGTTTTAATATTCTACCTGTCTTTAGGATTCTAACCTTACCTTCACTACTTACCTCGTACTTAACATTATCGGTACAGGTAATAGGTTTCCATGTTTCTTTAGTATTTTTCATTTCAGTTTGGTGTTTTTCCCTATTCTGCCAGTGGGACAAAAATAGGCCTGTTTAATATTTAATGTCATTGTTACTATTACGCACATACGCACGTACTTCTACTAATAAGGAATTGACTCATTTTTGGGCCTAACTTTGGGGGGAGGTGGGGGGATTATCCTGTGTTTTTCATGGTTTTTCTGCCCCACGTACCCCCCATATCCCCCACACACCTAAAAATCCCTTCCAACTTCTAAGTACTTAGCGTTAACAGTCTGAATATCAATACTTTACTTAATCAACCCTTACCATCCTGTGTTCCAATGAGTTAAGGGCAAAATAAAAGCAGACATACATTTAACTGTACATCTGCTCACTTCCTAGGTCTGGTTGGGTGGGTTAACTTCCCTGTATTATGTCTCTGATTGCCATTAACCTACTCATCATCTTATCAGCCCTTACCACCATGTCCCCCACCTTATTTATAGAGTCTGGGTTAAGTTTCTGATAATATCCAATCAGCGTATCTATATTTATATCGTTATTTATCAACCACTTAGCAATATCCCCAAGTCTTCCCTTACTGTTTCCAATCTTTCCCAACAGTCTATCATAATCTACAGCCTCTTTATGTTTAGGTTGTACGGTCTTATATTGGGTGGGTGGGTTTTGTATAGCCCCAACTTTCACCAACTCCTCACCTACCATCTTAGCCTTATCAGTACTTGTTAGGTGGCTGTAGGTAGTCTTAATCATCTTATCATCAGAATGTCCTGTGAGATAACATAGTTTATCTGGGCTTATACCTGCTCTAAGTTTGTTCGTTATAAATGTATGTCTAGCACAGTGGGAGGTTAATTTAAGGTAAGCTGGTTCTGTTATTTCCTCATCCTGTGCGTTCCTATAAGTTATCTGTCTGTCAATCCCTGCAAACTTAGCCAACATTCTAATAGCATAATTATAGAACTTTCCACTATCTAAGTTATCTAGGCTTATACTAAACTTCTTCTTACTATACTTTGCTATGAAATCTTCTAAGTACCCATCAATTAAGACTAGCGCACATTCCTTACCTTGACTCTTCTTTGTTTTAACCTCAAAATACTTAAGCCCTTCCACTTCAACCTGTTTAACCTTATCAGTTGGCTCTCCTATGATGTATTTTATAAGTTGTTCTAGGTCGCTTACTCTCTGTCCTGTAGTACACTGTAAGATAAATATATCCCTATACTCCTCTAAGACATCACCCTTTATATTATTCTTACTAGTTGGGATAATTTCTGAGTAGCTATATTTCTTATCTGCCTCTAGCTTAAGTCCTGCAATACTATATAGTTCATCTGGGTTAAGTGTAAATCTTCCTTTCTCTGGTCTCTTATCTGCTTTTTTAACTACTACTATACCGCCTGCAATACCATACTTTATAAACGGTTCTTCTACCGCTAGCACTTTATTAATTAATCTAGCTATCAGTTCTACCTTGTTATTTACGCTGCTTGCACTATCCCCTATATTAGTTAGGTATCTCTGGTATGCTAAAACCCCAGCTTGCTTAAATACATCTAGCTTAGTAAGGTTGTTAGCGTTCAAATATTCCAAGTAACTTTTAAGTCTACCTAGGTTAACTCTTCTTGTGTCATTTCTACCAACAACTGCTTTAGGTTCTGGGTACATCTGATTAAACGCACTCTCTATTAAATCACTTGCTTTTATCTTTGCCATACCTGTTAGATATTCTGTAATGTCGTTAATATTGTATGTTTCATTAACACTACTGCAAAGGTAAATCAAATATTCCGTAAACCTTTCCCTATACTCTTCTATTTTTTTATTAACTACTTCGTTGTTATAATTGTCTATCTTATTTAGTAAGTTGGAGGTTATTGCTAGTTGATGTTCTTTACTCCACTGTGCAGGCTTAACTTTAGTACCTGTTGAAATCTTATGTAATATTCCATCTACTCTAATCCCACAATATACTAGAGTTGGGCTACTTACATTACTTTTCCTTAGGTAAAAATTAATCTTATGTAGTACTTGTCTCATACTAAATATAGTCTATTTTATGTTGTTAATATACATTAATTCTAGTAGTTTTCTAGGCTAACTTGGTGCTCGTTTTGGTTCACGCTTTAACTCAAACCCTACTATTATAGTCTATTTTCAGTTCAACCTTAGTAAACCCTGTCTAAATAAGAATTTATCAACAGATAGCATAAAACACTATAAATCAATAACTTACACAACATATTAACATATTTTACGTATTTTCCGCAAACGTAGCAAATTTTAAGCAGATTTGGCACATTTAGATATAATAATTTCACTATAAAATGGTTTTTTTGTAGTTTTGTAGACGCATTGAAGAAACTTAGAACAATTATACGATGGGTTATATGGACCATAGCGGGTCTTTACATAACCACAATCGTACTGCTGCACATACCAGCAGTACAGGGTTTTCTTGCCCAAAAAGTAGGCGACGTAGCGGGCAATAAATTGGGTACAGAAGTACACGTAGGACGTATTGATTTAGGCTTTATCAATCGCTTCGTATTAGACGACATTCTCATCTATGACCAAAGTCACAAGAAGATGTTATCGGCATCACGAGTAGGAGCAAGGGTCGATATCTGGCATCTCTTACGTACAGGTGAGATTAATATTTCCTCTGCGCAGCTTTTTGGTTTACGGGCAGAACTATACAAAACAAGTAAGGATGCCAAACCTAACTTCCAATTTGTATTAGATTCATTGGCATCTAAGGACACCACAAGTCACACTCCTTTACACTTGTCCATTAATAGTCTTGTGATTCGACATGGAAACATTAAATACGATTGTTTAGATGCACCTACCACGCCTAACAGACTGAATCTGAACCATATCAACGTAAGTGACATCTCGTCTTACCTCATTCTTAACAAGTTGGATGACACGAGTGTGTGGGCTGATCTTAGGGCATTGGCTTTCAAAGAAGCATCAGGCTTAGAGGTGAAGCAGTTGGCTTTTGAATTAAAAGCTAATCAACAGCAAGCCGCATTACGTGACTTTATCTTCGATGGAACTAACAGTAAGATAGCACTAAAGGAGTTACTTACAACCTACACATTCAATAACAAGAAGTTGGATTTCAAAACTTTACGTTACACCATCAAGGACTTCAAAGCTGCAATAAAGCCTTCCGACTTTGCCCCTATCCTACCCGATTTAAAGCCATTGACAACCAATTATACAGCTACAGTTGATGCAGAAGGTACAAGTCAGTCTGTATTGGTAAAACATCTTAACGTCTCTGACCAGACTCTTTCGACTCAAATTAAGGCGAAAGGATGGGTAAGAAACATCCAAAAGAGTCCTATTTGGGACTTCACTTTCAGCCCACTGAAGGTTAGCAAAAACACCCTTCAATCCATCACAAAAGTTACGCATAAACCCCTCCCTAAACCATTGAGTAACATTGGTAGTATCTACTATCGTGGTACTTTCGCCCATAACATGGGGAAATATACAGCAAAGGGACTGCTAAACACAGATGCTGGTAACGTTCAGTTGGCTACTGTTATTCACGGAAAGAACATCCAAGGAACGGTTAGTACTACCGAATTGAATCTTGCGAAAGTACTTGACAATAACGACTTTGGTAAGTTAAGCACGAATATCAAGGTGGAAGGCAACACCGACCTATCCTATATCGCCGCAAAGGGTGACGTTTCCTCTTTCTATTATAAGGGCTATACCTATAAGAATATTCACCTTGACGGAATCTATAAGAACGATATTTTCACAGGTAAGGCAGCGATAAACGACCCTAACGGAAAGCTGAATATCGACGGAAAAGCTGCCAACATAATGGCTTTCATGCAACACAAAGGAAAACTGTCTACCGACATCTCAATCATTGCTGATGCCGTCAACTTACACAAACTTCAACTAACAGAGGCGTTGGGTAACAGAACAATCTCCTTTACTTCTAAGATTAAAGGACAGGGTGCGAGCTTGAATGATATCATAGGAAACCTTGATGTCAGCAACTTTGCTATGATTGGGGAAGGTCAGAACATTATCCTTAACCAGGTAAGTATCAAGACAAACAACGGAATCTTAGGTAAGTCGCTTGACGCAGAGACTGACTTTGGTGAGCTACACCTTGCTGGACAGTATGATTATAATCAATTGCCACAAAGCATAAGACGTATCTTAGGACATTATATCCCAAGTCTTTTCTCACCAACTCCACGCTTTAACATGGGAATTGGTAAGGCAAACTACGCCTTCACTTTGCGCCTAAATGGTACGAAGTTTATCAATAGTCTGCTGAATACTAATATTGTTTCTTCACATGCTATAAGGCTTGCAGGACTTGTAAGAGAACGCCAGAACGAAATTGACTTACACGTCAATGCGCCCGACGTAACCTACTCAGGACAGCAGATTAAGAATCTTATCTTGAACATTAAGAGTGAGCCACAAGGCTTGCAGACTACTATTTCTGGTGAACGAAAGGGAGAAGCTGGACCACATGTACTTATCAACGCACAGGGATTGATTGCAAACAATACCGTTACTTCCAACATTTCTTTCCGCATACCGGGACTTTCTCCTATATACGGAAATGTCAACAGCATTGCCTCTTTCTCTCGCCGTCATGGCGACTTAGAGACTCGCTTGCACCTCAACCCATCAGAAATCAACTTTGATTCCATTGCGTTACAAGTGCAACCTTCCGATATCTCTTATCATCGGAACAATCTGACCATCGACCACTTTGAGCTTTCCAACCACGACCAGCATATCATTGCTAATGGTCAGACATCTGGAAATCAAAGCGATTCTATCCTTGTAAGATTCAAGGATGTCAACGTTCCATATATTCTTAACCTTGTTGACTTCCACAGCGTTAAGTTTGCTGGTACGGCTTCTGGTACAGCTTCTATCAAATCGTTCTTCCATCATCCACAGATGCAAGCGAAACTTGAGGTGCAAGACTTCCAATTTGAAGATGGAGATATGGGTACGCTCTTTGCGGAGGCAAACTATAATGACAAAGAAGGTAAGATTAATATCGACGCCTATGCTGACCCTGGTGATGGCACACGAACAGACATCCAAGGCTATGTAGACATTAAGAAAAGCTATATCAACCTTCCTATCTTTGCCAATAACACACATCTCTACTTCCTAAAGAGCTTCTGTGGCTCTTTCATGGACAAGATTCAAGTGCAAGGAAACGGCTGGTGTAAAGTCGTCGGCCCCCTTAGTGCCATCAATCTTGAAGGTGACATGCAAGTGCATGGAAGCGTATATGTAAAGCCAACAGGTGTTACCTATAAGATGCGCGACGCACGTGTTCGCATCATTCCAAACGAAATTATCTTTGGAAACGACACTATTACTGACCCACAAGGACATATCGGTATCGTTACAGGTGGATTACATCACAAGAATCTTAGCCACCTCACTTTCGACATCAATATCCTCGCACAAAACCTCTTAGCTTATAACTTCCCTAAGAAACAAGGGAAAGACTCGTTTTGGGGTGTGGTATATGGAACTGGCAAATGTAATATAAAAGGTGAACCGGGTTCAACAACAATGAACATTGATATGGAACCGGAAAAGAACACCTATATAACTTATGATGCCTCTTCAACCAATGATGCAAGTACAAGTAACTTCATTCGCTGGATTAACGTACCAAAGGATAGCACTGGAGTTTTAATCCCTGAGGCTGCAGACACACTCAGTTTTGCGGCAAAACCAACTCCTAAGAAGGCATCGGATATTGTCAAATTCAGAGACATACCGAGCGACCTACACATCAACTTCCTCGTACATTCAAATCCGAATCTTACGCTTGGCGTCTTACTTGATGATGCCACTGGCGACAATATCCGTCTGAATGGTTCGGGTATGATTCGTGCGTCCTATTATAATAAGGGAGCCTTCCAACTCTTTGGAAACTATAACGTAGACTACGGACAGTATAACCTCACGATTCAGAATATTATCAAGAAGCAATTTATCTTCCAGCCGGGTTCAACGATTGCCTTCGGTGGCGATCCGTTCAATGCTGCGTTGAATCTAAAAGCTAACTATATCATCAATTCTGTTCCTTTGGGCGACCTTGGAATGGGTAAGTCCTTCACATCCAATAACACAAAGGTAAACTGCTTGCTGAACATCGAAGGAACACCAGGTGCACCGACTGTCTCTTTCGGTCTCGACCTCCCAACGCTCTCACCTGATGCACAACAGATGATACGCTCTATCCTCAACTCTGAGCAAGAGCTTAACCAGCAAGTACTCTACCTTTTAGCAGTCGGACGCTTTTACCCACAGAGCAAGAATAACAATCCAGCACGAGACAGTGAATCGCCAAGTCGTGCATCTCTTGCTATGCAGAGTCTACTCTCTGGTACAATTTCACAACAAATCAATACCGTATTGTCCAATGTTGTGAAAGATAACAACTGGAACTTCGGGGCCAATATTGCGACAGGTAATGAAGGTTTCGACAATGCAGAATACGAAGGACTACTCTCAGGAAGCATGCTTAACAACCGTCTGCTCTTCAACGGACAGTTTGGTTATCGAGACAATGTAGCCAAGGATAAATCGTCCTTCATAGGCGACTTCGACATCCGTTACCTCCTCTTCCCAAGCGGTAACGTAGCCTTCCGTGTCTATAACCAAACCAACGACCGTTACTTCACACGTAACTCTCTGACAACTCAGGGTATAGGTTTGATTCTGAAGAAAGACTTCAACAGATTGAGTGATATTTTCGGAAGTAGAAAGAAAAAAACAAAAAAACAGAAGCAAAAGCACTAAT
>ERZ772909.482-NODE-482-length-24830-cov-21.359314_pt1 | contig 24830 bp, 15 predicted proteins | sample MGYA00511137_ERZ772909 | MGnify/ENA primary metagenome ERZ772909 (study PRJEB29015, sample SAMEA2738095) | human oral metagenome | biome: human oral; feature: human-associated habitat; material: saliva | place: China | collected 2270 ... | reverse complement strand
ATAAAAGCCAGCGGGAAACCCAAAATCACGAGCACACGGCTCATATTGGCGGACAGATCAAAAGGATCACCGCTGGTCGCCACCAACACAATCCACAGAGAATAGCCCACGCAGGCCAGCACAGTACCCCACATACCGCGCACCAGCCAACTCACCAGAGTCACCGCAATGACCCACGCCAGCGCCAAGGTGAACTGGTGCCGCTCCGCCTGCGCCCAGGGGAGAGCCCCCACGTAGATAATTGCGGGGATGCCCAGGTAACCAGGGATATTCAGCGAGGCAAAAAGATTCACGCAAAAATAGCCTAGAAAGATAGCGCTCAACGACGAGGACAGGAAAAGGTGCAGGGGAATCATACCGTCGCCGCTATAGGCTGCGGTGGGACCCGCATACACGGTGTCAAACATGAGGGTTAGCGGAGTCATCATGTATTCAATCCAGACGACCAGCGCAAACGCACCGAAAATGCCGAGGGCCTGCATCAGCGCAATCAGCCGTGAACGCGCATCGTGAGGAATCGTAAAGCTCTGGCCCTTCGCCTTGACGCCGCAGAGGTGAACGACAGCCACCATTGCCGCGATGCACAGTACCCAGCGCAAGAGGACCCCCGGCAGCTCAGGAAGGCCCCCATAAGCCCCCGTAGCGGGGTCACCCCAGGCTCCGGGGAGCAGCGTAATGGCGTGAGTACCCTCGGGGAGGCTGGTGGAGGAAGCAAGCCGGTGCGGCTCGTAGATAACCCACCACAGAAGGCACGCGGGAATCAGCGCGGAGAGCTTACGCAACAGAACCGGGAACGGCGCGGACTCGTAGACGAGCGCCTCAAGATTGAGCCGGCGCATTAGGCGCCGGAAAGGAGAAAGAGCGTGTAGCTGTTTCTGCTGCTCTTCCCACACCATAGTCTCAGAAGACATCTTTGTACTCCCTACCACACTAGAAAATCCTGGTTGAGTTATTTCACATTATCAGAAATACCCCCCCCGGCTAGTGGGTATGCCTGCATTAGAGCTCACCGAATATCGGGGTATAAGAAAAGGGGGCCCCGCCATGATGGTGGGGCCCCCTTTAGAGCCATAGTTAGAGCCTCAGAAAGCGAACTACTTGGTGGTCACCTTCAGGACGGTGCTCAGGTTCTGGTGAGCAACGCCCGGCAGGCCCTTCACCTCTGCAAACTTGCGGGTGTTGGTGACAATCACCGGGGTAATCAGCGGGTAACCCGCCTCCTTGATGACCTCGGGATCGAACTCAATCAGAGTATCGCCGGCGGCAACAACATCGCCCTTGGCAACCTTCACGCTGAAGCCCTTACCGTCCAGGTTCACGGTATCCAGACCAACGTGAATCAGCAGCTCAACGCCGTTCTCCAGCTTCAGACCCACAGCGTGGCCCGAGGGGTAGGTTGCGGCAATCTTACCGGCCGCGGGAGCAGCAACGGTGGTACCGGTCGGCTCAATCGCCACACCCTCGCCCAGCTTGCCGGCAGCGAAGATCGGGTCCGGAACGTCAGACAGGGCCACGGCGGTACCCTCAATCGGGGCGTGCAGCTCAATGACCTCACCGGATGCGGCAGGAGCGGCTACGGCAGCAGGAGCGGCAGCCTCGGCCTTGGGAGCCTCCTCAGCCTTCTTCTCGGAGGGAGCAGCGGCAGCCTCTTCCTTCGCGCGCTGAGCGGCGTGCTTAGCGGCGTCGTCCTTCGATTCGTAACCGAAGATCAGCACACCGGCCATCGCGCCGAAGAACGCAATAGCCAGGCCAATCACGTACAGGTACGAGGGCTGCATAGCCGGAATCGACAGCAGCGAGGTGAACGCAAAGGCGTAGGACTTAACGCCCAGCATCGAAATGGTTGCACCACCGATTACGGCGGGAACCAGAATAATCGGAATCACGCGCTTGTAGCGGAGCACCACACCGTACATGGACGGCTCAGAAATACCGCCCAGCAGACCGGACATCGACGCACCGATAGCGGTCTGGCGTAGCTCGCGGTCCTTCTTGGCGCGGATAGCCACACCGGTCACCAGGCCGAACACGGCGAAGTTGTACGCACCCATGGGGGACTGGATGAAGTCGGTACCCATGGTCTGCAGGTTGTTAATCATCACGGCGTTCAACGGCCAGTGCAGGCCCAGCGGAACCATGAACAGGTACAGGCCGGCAATCAGGGCACCCACAACACCGGGAGCCACATCGTTAATCATCTTCAGGAAGTCGGAGATTCCCATAGCCACGCCGATACCGATCGGGCCCACCAGGAACACGGTCAGCGGAACCAGGATCATCACCGAAATCATCGGCACAAACACCATCTGCAGCATCGAAGGAATAACCTTCTTCAGGAAGCGCTCCAGCGGAGCCAGCAGAGCGACAGCCAGCAGCGGCGGGAAGACCTGGCCGGTGTAGCTGAACGCGTACAGCGGCAGATCCAGACCGAAGAACGGAACGTTCAGAACCTTGGTTGCGGGATCAGCCAGAGCGGTCAGATCGGTGAAGGTACCGGTCATCAGCGCAGCGGGGATAGCCGCACCAACCCACATGTTCGCGCCCAGACGCTTAGCGGCGGTAGCACCCAGCATGATGGGCATGAAGTTCAGCACCGACAGCGAAGCGGCCTTCAGGATGTACCAGAAAGCGTACTGCTGCATCCACTGGTTATTCAGAGCCTTAGCAGCCTCGGGATCAGACAGGCGCGCGCCGTTGACGATGTCCACGTTCACGACCTGACCGGTCAGGTCGGTGTACTGGCCGAAGAAACCCAGCTGCTGCAGGAACACGATGAGGGTCAGAATCATCGAGGTACCCAGCAGGGCCCACAGCAGCGGACGGAAGGAGTCAGACAGAACGTCGAAGACGTTGGTGAGCCAGCCGGCCTTCTTGCCGTTAGACTCTGCGGGAGCCTCGCTCTCAGCCTGCTTCGACATGGAGGGCAGCGCGTTAATCTCGTTGTACACGGCCTCAACGCGGTCACCCAGCACCACCTGGGTCTGGCCGGACTGCTCAATCACGGTGAGCACGCCGGGCAGGGACTTAATCTTCTCGTTCTGCACGGCCTCGTTCGACACGGGGGTCACACGCAGGCGGGTCGCGCAGTGCGTCATGTGCGAGATGTTCTCGGGGCCGCCGAGGCCGTCGAGGATCTTCTCGCCAAGTTCGCGGTTGTTCACGATACTTCCTTAGATATGCGGTCAAAGTCTATGCGCAGGGTGAAATCTGGACGGCCGGGTGGGAGTGGGAAAAACAGCCGCGCTACGCGCAAAAGCTTCCCAAAAACACAAAAGACCCGAGCGCTCTCAACCGACGGTCGGGGCGGATGCCCCGTACGGGTACAGCGATACGGCGCGACCACCGGCTACGCGCCGGAAGCTACACTACCGCTATGGTGTTGAGTCACTCAGGTCTTGCCTGCCAATCCAGTAACAATCCTGTCAAGAGAGGGATACCCCTTCTCAATAGTTCCCTGTAACTTTAAGGGTTTGCCCAGGTTCAGGGCAAGATGGATACAGGAAACTCCCAGAAGCTGTTAAAAATTTCCGCAAATGAATACGACCCCCGGACGGGTCATTCGGGCGAGCCAACCGAACAGGCAGGGGCGCAACGCACGGAGGGCCCCGCATCCTCGAAACGAGAATACGGGGCCCTCCAAAAAGTCCCAGCCGGGGCTATCCCGGGTAGGGGCAACGAACTACTTCGCGGCCTTCTTCGGGACGAAGCTCAGCGAGGCCACCTCAAGATCGGGGTAGTGGCGCTTCTGCCAGCGGCGGTTGCGATGCGCATTCACCTCAATCAGAGCCGCACCCAGGGCGCCGGCACCAATCGCGGTCCACAGCAGGTGCGGGGCCACCTCGGTGAACTGGTGGTACTCCACCAGGATCGGCACGAACAGCGCCGCGAAGAACACCGCCAGCAGCGCACCGAAGAGCAGCACGCGGGCACGGTTCAGCGGGCGGGCCACCGCAGCCAGGTTCCACAGGCCCATCATGACCAGGGTAATGAACGAAGCCGTCTGCACCTGGCGGATATCGCCGATGTGCATCCACAGCGAAGCGGCCGTCACCAGTAGCAGCATGGCCACCACAATAATCGAGTTCGGAACCGTGTAGTTCAGGACGCGGCGCAGGAAGCCCGGCACGTAGCGGCGCGAGTTCGGCAGCAGGGTCAACGCGAAGGAGGACGCACCCACAATCAGGAAGTCAGCGGTCGAGTACTGGCGCGGCAGGAAGGGGAACACCCAGCCGAACAGGCCAAACACCACGCCCAGCAGAATTGCGAAACCGGTCTTCGTCAGGAACAGGTTCGCCACCATCTCAATGTTCGTGATGACCTGGCGGCCCTGCTCCAGGGCGGCCGGCAGCGACGAGAACTTACCGTCCAGCAGCACCAGGCGAGAGACAGCCTTCGTCGCCGGGGCAGCGTTACCCATCGCGATACCCAAGCTTGCGTGCTTGAGCGCCAGCGCGTCGTTGATGCCGTCACCGGTCATCGCCACCACGTGGCCGCGCTCCTTCAGCGCAATGACCATGTTCTTCTTCTGCTCGGGCGAGACGCGACCGAAAATATTGTGGGTCGCGGCAGCCTCGGCAAGCTCCGGGCCGTCCTCGGGCAGGGTAGAGGCATCAACCGCGCCGGCGGAGGTGTCCATACCCGCAGTCTTTGCGGCGGCGGCAACCGTGAACGGGTTATCACCCGAGAAGACCTTCAGCGTCACACCCTGACGGTGGAAGTACTCTACAATCTCCGGAGCGTCCGCGCGCACGTTCTCGCGGAAAATCACGAACAGAACCGGGGTAGCGTCCGCCGGAATCTTCTGGACGGGCTCACCCTTCTCGTTACGCACCACGGCCGCGGCATGGGCCAGCACCATCGTGCGCAGCCCCAGGGCTGCCAGCTCGGCGGCGCGCTCGCGCTCGGCGGTGCCCTTGGCGAGCAGCGCCTCCGGGGCGCCCAGCAGCCAGGCACCCGAATCCTTAAATTCAATCGCGCTGAAACGCAGCGCCGAAGAGAACGGCACGATGCCGCTGACGGTAGCCGAGGAAGCCTGCGGGAAGCCGCCGGTCAGCGCTGCGGCGGTCGGATTCGCGTTCTCATCGTGGCCGAACCACGACAGCGCCTCGTTCCAGCCGGTCGGCAGGGACGCACGCCAGGAAGTATGCTCGGCAGAGTCGGCGTCGGGGCCCTCAGCCACCGCCTCGGTGGTCAGGGGACGCACCGAATCAAAAATCACGCCACCCTCGGTCAGGGTGCCGGTCTTATCGAAGCAGACCACGTCAACGCGAGCCAGCACCTCAACCGCAGGCTGCTCCTGCACCAGGATATTGTGCTTGCGGCCCAGAGCCACGGCTGCCGCGGCGAAGGCCAGGGTGGTCATCAGCGCCAGGCCCTGCGGAATCATCGAAGCCACCGAAGAGACCACGGCGATAGACACCTGCTCCCACATGTGGTTCTGCTCCACGGCCTCCAGGCCACCGGCGGCGCGAATCTGACCCCACAGCACCACCGGAATAATGACGGCCAGACCAATCGTAATCCAGCGGACCACGAGGTTCAGAGCATCGCGCAACTCAGACTGGATGCGCGAGAACTGGCGCGCCTCGTCGGAAATCTTGCTGGCTCGCGAGTTCGCACCCACGTGAGAGAGCAACACGCGACCGGTACCACCGAGCACGCTCGAGGCCGAGAGCACCATATCGCCGGGGCGCTTAGCAATCGGGTCGTTCTCACCGGTCAGCAGGGACTCATCCAGCTCCAAAGAATCGGAGGTGAGCACAATAGCGTCCGCGGGAACCTGATCGCCGCGCTTGAGGATGACAACGTCACCCTCAACCAGCTGCTCCATCGGAACCTCAACGCTCTTACCGTCACGCACGGCAGTAGCGGGGGAACGATCCAGCAGGGAGATGCGGTCCAGCTCAAGCTTCGCCTTGTACTCCTGCACAAAACCAATCACCACGTTAGCAATCACGGCTCCCAGGAAGAGCAAATCAGCCCAACGCTGGTACGCAATCACCACAGCGCCACAGGCACCCAACACAAAGTTGAAGACGGTGAACAGGTGCGCACGCATAATGCTCCACAGCGTGCGAGAAGACTTCGTGTTCTGGGTATTGACCTTACCCTCAGCCGTCAGGCGTGCAACGTCATCGCTGGTGAGGCCGTGCTGGGCGATATCAAAGGAGCCGCTGTGCGGTGTTTCAGAATATTCGGGAATGTAGCCGGCAACGGCAGACGCTGCCGTTTTCTGCTGAGGATCCATGCAGGGGTCTCTTTCTCGAATGGATGGAATGCTGAACTGAATAGAGTTCAGTATTGCGGACACTACCTTTCAGTGTATCTGTGCAGAAGGGGATAAAGATAATCTCCACCCTGTAATGAGCCGATAGTTACAGTCATTCCAGAACGGAGATTTAATATATGCGAATACTGGCATATTTTGAGGTGGAAAGTGTTTGCGGGACGGTTCGCTAACACCTTATGGAATCAGCGCGCCAGTAGATTAGCGCGCTGGCATATCAGCGCTTGGGCAGAATCAACAAACGATTCGTCACCGGATGCCTCAACACCTCAATCGGATGCTGATACACCTCAGACAACAACTCCGCCGAACACACCTGCTCAGGGGCGCCCGAAGCAACCACCTCGCCACCACGCAACAACACCATACGGTCAGAATACGCAGCCGCCACATCCAAATCATGCAGCACCGTCAACACCGCAGCACCCTCAGCAGCCAACTCACGGCTCACCCGCAACGTCTGCTCCTGATGCGTAATATCCAACGCCGCAGTCGGCTCATCCAAAAGAATCAGCGGAGTCTGCTGAGCAAACACACGCGCCAAATGCGCACGACCACTCTCACCACCGGACAGAGTCGTAATATCGCGATCAGACAAATGAGTCACCGACGTACGCTCCATCATCGAAGCAACCACGGCGTCATCCTCTTCAGCGCGTTCCGTGCCCTTCCACGGGGTACGGCCCATCTGAACCACCTCGTGCACCGTATACGAAAACGCCACATTCAACTTCTGCAGCAACATCGCACGCTGACGCGCCATCTGACGGGCATGAATCGAACCCAGAGGGGCGCCATCCAACAGAATCTCGCCGCCACTGGGCGCAATATCACCGGCAATCACACCCAACAGAGTCGACTTACCGGCACCATTGGGACCAATCAGCGAAACAACCTCGCCCGCAGAAACCGACAGAGACACATCATTCAAAATCTGACGCCTACCAGCGTTAAAACACACACCGGACAGGCTCAACAACTCACTCACGAAGCACCTCCGCCCTGACCCAGGGAACGACGCAACAACACGAAGAACGTCGGGCCGCCCACCAAAGCCGTAAAAATACCAATCGGCAAATCAGCAAAAGGCACCAGCGTACGTGCACCCAAATCAGACAGCGCAATCAACAGGGCGCCACCCAACGCCGAAGCCGGCAACAACACACGATTCGACGGACCCAAAATCATGCGCAACAGGTGAGGAATAATCAGACCAATAAACGCAATAATGCCCGCATACGCCACCGCAGCACCCGTCAACAAAGCCGTCGCCGCAATAGACACCGCACGCAGACGCTCCACGTTCACGCCAGAATGCTGCGCCGCACGCTCACCCAACGCCAGAACATCCAGCGAAGAAGCCATCACAAAACACGCCACCAAGCCAATCAGAATAACCGGCCACACGCTCGCCACAGCCTTCCACGTGGAACCGTTCAGCGAACCCATCTGCCAGAACACAATCTGATCGCGGCTCGTCGTATCAGCAATAAACATGAGGAAGGCAATAATCGCATTCGCCACCGCGGTCACCGCAATACCCGTCAAAATCATCGACAGAACCTTCGCGCGACCCGAAGAACGCGACAGGAAATACACCAGCGCAGTAGCCGCCAACGCACCCACAAACGCGAATGCAGGAGTCGTGAAAATACCGAAGAACTGCAGGTTCAGCACAATCGACAAACACGCGCCAACCGCCGCACCCGAGGAAACACCAATCACGCCCGGCTCAGCCAACGGGTTACCAAACACCGACTGCATCACCGCGCCGGAAGTACCCAAAGCGGCACCCACCAGCACGCCCAACAGCACACGCGGGAAACGGATATTCCACAGAGTGCTATCCGCCAGCTGCATCGCCGGGTTCTCCGGTGCGAGACCCAGACGGCGGCCCACAGAAGCAACCACCTGATCAATCGGGATATTGTACTGACCCAAACCCGCAGACAGCACCATCACAGCGCACAGTGCCACCGCCAAAAATGTAAAGGTCAGACCGGCACGACGCCGACGCGAAGCACGATAATCCTGCGCACCCGTAGCACTCTTCACCGCAGCCACTACTGGGCTCCCGCAGGAGTGGAGTACGCAGCCTTAGCCAGCGAGAGCAAAACCGCCGGAGTATTCGGGCCATAGGACAGAATCTGGCCGTCACCCATATCGATAATGCGCTTATTCTTACCGGCATTCGTCTCACCCACACCCGGGCGAGCCAAGAAACCATCCAAACCACCAGTGGACTTAATGCCGCCGCTCATGGTCAGAATGACGTCCGGGTTCAGCTTCACCAGCGCCTCACTGGTCGCCGGAATAATATTCGTCGCGTTCTGCTCAGACGCCACATCCTTGCCGCCAATAGCCTGAATCAGATCATCAGCACCCGAGCCCTTACCGAGCACAAAGAACACGCCAGCGGTACCGCGCACGTACAGGAACGCGAACGAAACCTGCTGCTCACCCTTCGGGGCAACGTCCTTTAGCACCTGCAGGGCATAATCCAGGTCCTTCTGCACGCGGGCAGCAACCTGTTCGCCCGCCTCCGGAACACCCAGCGCCTGCGCAACAGCCTTGAGCTGCGGAATGATTTTATCCATACGACGCTCATGATCGAATGCCACGACGGTCACACCCGCAGCGCGCAGCTGATCCACAATCTCAATCGGGCCGTTGCTCTTATCCCACAGCACCAGGTCCGGGGAGGTCGCCAGAATCGCCTCAGCGTTCAGGTCGTGACCGTTCTGCGTCACCAGCGGCAGATGAGCCAGCGACTGCTCAGTTGAGGAGGTGACACGACCGACCAGGCGACCGCCCAGACCCAGCGCAATCATCTGCTGAGCCAGAGTGCCGTACAAATCCAGCGCCAGCACACGGTCAGCGGACTTAACGGTCACCTCGGTGCCGTTGAAATCCTTGAACGTCACCGGGAAAGCCGGAGTGGGGGTGTCGACCATCGGCTGAATTTCGGGGGTATCTGCGGCGCTGTTGGGGCCGCGCAGAGCCTTCTGATCAGGGGCAATAGAAGAACGCAGCTGATCCGCCAGGTTCTCCAAAACGGTGCGGGTGCTCTGCTCATCCACCACAGCCTGCGAAGTACTTGAAGAAGCAGCCGGGTTCTGAGTACCCACACCGCAAGAGCTCAGCAGAAACGCCGAAGTGATGGAGAACGCCGCATACTTCATTGCATCGCGGCGGTTCAGGGCAGAAGAGGAAAGGGAAGAAAACATCGTAGTCTCGCAGAAAAAAGGGGAGCTAGAAAAACTGGAGTAGGCGCCGGGGCAAAACCTGGCACCTGAAGCGGGGGTGCAGTGAAAATCTGCACCCCCGCACGGACCGTGTCGGCTCACCGGTGAACCTCATGGTTGAGTCTCACGGGCGAGCCGACAGTGTGGGCATCCTCGTGAGGTGCCGTTATGCCTTCTTGCGGCGGCGAGTGTACACGACGGTACCCGCACCGGCTGCAACAGCGATGAAACCTGCAACCAGGGTGCCCTCAACACCGGAGGCACCGGTGGACGCCAGAGGCTTGCCGGTGACCGGGTCACAACCCTCACCCTCGTAGACGGTCTCAGTCACGGTCTTGGTGGTGGTCTTCGCGCCGTTAATCGCCGCGGAGAAGCTCAGCGGAGCCATATCCTTACCGGCCTCGTAGAAGCCAGCGAACGCCTTCGCGCCCTCAGCGGTCAGGGTGGTTGCCGCACCGTTGACGCTCACAGCGTCAGCGGAGCTCTGCAGACCCGAAAGGTCCACCTTCAGCAGCGCCACCTCACCGTAGTTAGTTGCCTTGCCGGAGGGGTCATTGCTGGTCATGGTCGCGTAGAGAGTACCGGAATTGCCGTTAATCTCAAGGCGCGGGTTCGCAATGGTGGTGTCCAGAATGCCGTGGTGACCGGTGAAACGAACCGAACCGCTGAAGGAGATAGAACCCTTACCACCCTTGAAGGTGCCGGTACCGTTAGACCAGTTGAACGCATCCGAAGAGTAGGAGGTGCCGTTCAGCTCCCAGCTGCCGTTCGCGATGCCGCCGCGCACGTAGTTGCGGAAGGAATCACGCACGCCCCAGCCAAGGTTTGCGCTCTTAATGGTGCCGTCGGATGCGCCCTGCTCCTGCACCTCGCGGGTGCGGGTGACGGGTACGCAGACCGGCTGTGCCGGGTTGTTGCTGACAGAGCTGTTCGAGGAGGAGCCGCCGTTAGAAATGCTGCCGGAGGTGCCTGCCGAACCGTTAGCGCCGGAGTTGCCGGAGGAGCTTGAGGAACCCTCGTTGGAAGAGCCGTTCTCAGAACCCTTGTTATCGGAGGTGCCGTTCTCGGAGGACTTGTTCTCGGAGACGCGGGGAACCTCAACGGTGTTCTCCGCGGTCTGCTCGCTGAGCTTTACGGAGAAGCTCAGCGGTGCCATAGCGTTGTCGGCACCGCGGTACTGGCCCGCGAAGAGCACAGTGGAACCTTCATCGGTGAGGGTGACTGCTGCGTTCTGTGCCGAGAAGACGCCGTCCTTCACGCTCGCGCCGGAGAGGTCCACCTCAGCGATTGCCAGGCCGGTCTTGGAAACGGACTTGCCGTCGCGGGTCAGTGCGTCCACGTCAGCGACCAGGGTGCCCTTGCCGTTGACGACGACCAGGCGCATGTTCTTGATGGTGCTCTTGAGCTGACCGTTGTGGCCGGTGAACTCTGCGGTGCCCGCGAAGTTGATCTGACCGGTCTTCGTCTCGGGGTTGTACACGCCGGATGCCTGAGTGTACTTGAAGCCGCCAGCCGCGGTCTTCTCCATGCCCTCAACGTTCACGGAGCCGTGCGCGAAGCCCGTCAGGTACTTCAGGAAGGACTCACGGATATCCCAGCTGAGGGTGCCGGACTCGACGACGTTGCCGGTGACCTTTTCTTCACGCTTGGGCTCGGTGGTTGCGGCGGGGGAGGAGGGTGCCGCGGAGGTGGGTGCTGCGCTCGGGGCAGCAGAAGTGGGCTCTGCGGGCTTGGGGTCTGCCGGCTTGGGGTCTGCGGGCTTGGGTGCCTCGCTGGTCGGCGCGGAGGAGGGCGCTGCGGTCGGCTCGCTGCTGGGCTCAGCGGTAGGCGTTGCGGTCGGCTCGCTGCTGGGCTCAGGGCTCGGCTTTGCAGTCGGTGCGGGTGCTTCCTTGGTCACGATGGTTGCGGAGAAGCTGAGCGCATCCAGCTCCTGGCCTGCCTTGTAGAAGCCCGCGAAGGCGCCGGTTGCCTCTTCGGCAAGCTTGACGCGGGTGCCATTTTCCTCGTCAACGCTGGGCAGGGTGATGGTGTTGCCCTCAACCTTCAGACCGGAGGCGTTGAAAGTACCAATGGTCATGTTCTTGGTCTCGACCAGGTCGTTCGGGGTGGTGTTGCCGTTGTAGGGGCGCGACTGAACGTTGGCGCGCACGGTGCCCACGCCGTCCTTAATGGTGACGGAGAGGTCCGAGATGATGACTTCCAGCAGGCCGTGGTGCGCGGTGTAGTGAATCGAGGAGCCGGTGAAGGTGACGGAGTATTCGCCGTTGGCTACGGTGCCTTCGGCGGAGGTGAAGTGGTAGGAGCCGTCTTCGTTGGTGGTGACGCCGGTCAGTTTCTGGGAGCCCTGGGAGAAGGGGCCGTTGATGTAGGAGCGGAAGGACTTCTTCAGACCCCAGTTGACGGTGACGTCCTGCAGGCTCTGCTCTGAGGCTGCGGTTACCTCACCGGCGCTGATGTGGGAGTTGGTTTCAGCTGCAAAGGCCGCGGGTACGCCGGCGACGCCGCTGAGACCAATGGTTGCTGAAGCCAAGAACGCCCAGGTGCGCTTGGTGAGAGAGGGGGTAGACATGCGGTGTCTCCTTGAAATTTGTGATTGTGGTGTTCGTATCAAGTCTAGCCTTATTAGCCTATGTTTGTGTAACTTAATGCCTAGGGTGACTTGTGCATGAGGTATACCTTAGCAAAAGTTTTTGAAAACTATTGCCAAAACTGGTTTTTGGTGACAATATGTCATTATCATGTTTTAGTGACATCATGTCACTAAAACATTTATTGTTCACCCACAAGCCACTTTAGGAACTCACAATGACCGTGACCGCCCCCGAAACCACCCAGGAACGCTTCTCCGCACGCCTGAAGGAAAGCACCAAGTACGTCCACGACAACGCCGAGCACTCCACCTTCATGGAAGAGCTCATGGGCGGCTCCCTCAACACTGAGGCATACCTGCGCCTCATCAACCAGTACGTGCACATCTACGAAGCACTCGAAGCAGTCTCCGCACACTACCGCGCAGAACCCAACCCCATCACCGAACCCTTCACCCACCCCGGCCTCGACCGCGCAGAATACATCCGCGCAGACATCCGCGCACTCGGCCAGGAAGGCGACATCGACGCGCCCCTGCCCGCAACCGCAGAATACGTAGAGCGCATCCGCGCCACCATCAACTCCCCCGAACGCTACCTCGCACACCACTACCTGCGCTACCTCGGCGATCTCTCCGGTGGTCAGGCGGTCGCAGCGCTGGTCAGCCGCCACTACGGCATCCCCGCCGAAGCACTGAGCATGTACCGCTTCACCGAACTGCCCAAGCCCAAGGTCTTCAAGGACGGCTACCGCGAACTGCTCGATAACGCACCCCTGACCGACGAACAGCGCGAAGCTCTCATCGACGAATGCATCGAAGGCTTCCGCATCAACGCCTCCCTGTTCGCGCAGCTGGGCCGCAAGGTCGCCGAGGCATAAACCTGAACGCCTCAATGCTCATCGGCTCAACACTCAACGGCTAAACGCCCAACGTACAAGTTCGCGGGCACAAACCTGCGGGCATAACAAAAGGGGCGGATGCTTTCACAAGCATCCGCCCCTTTCGGCGTTTGTCTCAAACTAGTCGAAGACTAGCCCTTCGCAACCTCACCGAAGTAAGAAGCGAGAGTACCCTCGTGAGCTGCACGCAGCTCATCTAGGTCAATAGAAACCTCATCCTGGAAGTCCAGAGCGTTCGACTCAGCATCCACCACGCCAATACGTGCGAAGGGGAACTGGCGAGCGGTGCACATATCCTTGAAGCGCACCTCCTCAGAACGCGGAACCGAAACCACAACGCGGCCCAGGGACTCCGAGAACAGCAGGGTGAACAGGTCCAGGCCGTCACGCTCAGCAACCTCACCCAGACCAATGCGGGCACCGGTGTTGAAGCGCAGGCAGGCCTCCACCAGAGCGGCAGCCAGACCACCGGCAGACACGTCGTGAGCGGCATCAATCATACCGTCGCGAGACATGTTCACCAGCATGTCGCCGAGCTGACGCTCCAGAGCCAGATCAACCTTCGGGGGCAGACCACCCAGGTGGCCCTTGAAACGAGCCCACTCGGAACCGTCCAGCTCATCGCGGGTGGTGCCCAGCAGATAGATGGCCTGGCCATCGTGCTCGGGAGCCCAACCCGAGGGGGTGCGGCGAGTAACATCATCCATCACACCCATCATCGCGACCACAGGGGTCGGGTTGATGGCCTTACCACCGGTCTGGTTGTACAGGGACACGTTACCGCCGGTCACCGGAACACCCAGCTCCATGCAACCATCGGCCAGACCGCGAACGGCCTCGGCGAACTGCCACATGACGTCCGGATCCTCGGGGGAACCGAAGTTCAGGCAGTCAGACACAGCCACGGGACGTGCACCAACGGTCGCAACGTTACGGTACGCCTCAGCCAAGGACGCGCGAGCACCCTCGTACGGATCCAGGTAGGTGAAACGCGGGGAGGCGTCGGTCGCCAGAGCAACACCGAGGTTGGTGTTCTCGTCCACGCGCACCACGCCGCCGTCATCCGGCATGGACAGGGCGGTGTTGCCCTGAACGTAACGGTCGTACTGGTTGGTGATCCAGGACTTGGAGCACATGTTCGGGGACGCCATGAATGCCTTGATTGCCTCGCCCAGCTCCTTACCGCGCGGGCGGGAATCGTCAGCAGCCGAACCGGTGAAGTGGTTAGCCTGAATGTCATCCTGCCACTCGGGGCGTGCGTAAGGACGCTCGTAGGTCGGGCCGTCGTGTGCAACAGTGCGGGGGTCAACATCCACGATGACCTCGCCGTCCCACTCGATGACCAGGCGGCCAGAGTTGGTGACCTCACCGAGGAAGGAGTACTCCACGCCCCACTTGTTCATGATCGCTTCGAAGCGCTCCACGTTCTCGGGGGAGACCACAGCCATCATGCGTTCCTGAGACTCAGACATCAGAATCTCGCCCGGGGTCAGGGTGGGGTCACGCAGCAGAACCTTGGTCAGGTCCACGTGCATGCCGCCCTCACCGTTAGAAGCCAGCTCGCTGGTTGCGCAGGAAATACCCGCAGCGCCCAGGTCCTGGATACCCTCAACCACGGAGCCCTTGAACAGCTCCAGGCAGCACTCAATCAGAACCTTCTCAGCGAAGGGGTCGCCCACCTGAACGGCGGGACGCTTCGAGGGCTTGGTGTCATCGAAGGACTCCGAAGCCAGCACCGACGCACCGCCGATGCCGTCGCCACCGGTGCGCGCACCGAAGAGGACAACCTTGTTGCCCACGCCCGATGCGTTTGCCAAGCGGATGTCCTCGTGACGCATGATGCCCACAGCCAGCGCGTTGACCAGCGGGTTTGCCTGGTAGCAGGAATCGAACTCGACCTCACCACCGATGTTCGGCAGGCCCAGGGAGTTACCGTAGCCACCGATACCGGCAACCACGCCGCCAACCACGCGAGCGGTGTCGGGGTGATCAATCGCGCCGAAACGCAGCGGATCCATCACCGCAATCGGGCGGGCACCCATCGAAATAATGTCACGCACAATACCGCCCACACCGGTCGCAGCACCCTGGTAGGGCTCCACGTACGAGGGGTGGTTGTGGGACTCAATCTTGAAGGTAACAGCCCAGCCGTCACCAATATCGGTCACACCGGCGTTCTCACCGATACCGACCATCAGGTCCTTCTTCATCTCTTCGGTGACCTTCGCACCGAACTGCTTCAGATGAACCTTAGAAGACTTGTAGGAGCAGTGCTCGGACCACATGACCGAGTACATGGCCAGCTCAGCCGCGGTGGGGCGGCGGCCCAGAATCTCCTTGATATCCTCGAACTCGTTCTCCTTCAGGCCCAGCTCGGCCCAGGGGAGTTCGGTGTCCGGGGTAGCTGCCGCATGCTCGACGGTGTCGAGGTTAAACTGCTTTTCGCTCATAACTTCTTAGAATCCTTGTCGTGCGTTAGCGGGCGTTAATCAGGTTGGAAAGAACCGAGGTGAACACGCCGAGACCATCGGCGCCACCGCGCAGGGACACCGAACCGAAACCGGAGGACGAAGGACCGAAGCCCGGCTCCACAGCGTGCTCCGGGTGCGGCATCAGGCCGACCACGTTACCGCGCTCGTTGGTAATACCGGCAATATCGTTACGGGAACCGTTCGGGTTGAAGCCAACGTAGCGGAATACCACGCGGCCCTCAGCCTCCAGGGCCTCCAGGGTCTTAGCATCCGCAACGTACTGGCCGTCCTGGTTCTTCAGCGGAACAACAATCTCCTGGCCAGCAGCGTAGTTGCTCGTCCAGGAGGTGGAGTTATTCTCAATGCGCAGAATCTGGTCACGGCAAATGAACTTGCGGTGATCGTTCTTAATCATCGAACCGGGCAGCAGGTGAGACTCGGTCAGAATCTGAAAACCATTGCAAATACCCAGAACAGGCAGGGGCGAAGAACCGGAGGTACCCGAAGCGTTAGCGGCATCAATCACCGAACGCATCACGGGAGCCTTCGCCGCAATAGCGCCGGCACGCAGGTAGTCACCGTAGGAGAAACCGCCGGGAATGATGACGGCATCAACGTTCTTCAGGTCAGCGTCGTCGTGCCACAGCTCAACGACGGTACCGCCAGCCAGACGGACAGCACGTGCGGCGTCACGGTCATCCAGAGTGCCGGGGAAAGTCACCACGCCAACGCGTGCATCAGCGAAAGCGGGGTTCGGGGCGGAAGTAGAAAAGTCGCCAACCAGGGGGACTTCAGTAGGTGCGAGAGACTCTGCCATAGGTACTAGTCCTCCAGAACCGAAACGTTCACGACGTCTTCAATCACGGGGTTGGACAGCAGCTCCTCAGCAGCCTTGCGGGCAGCTGCGAGGTGCTCCTCGGTAGCCTCACCCTCGACGGTCAGCTCGAAGCGCTTGCCCTGGCGAACATCCACGAAGGAATCAACGCCGATACGGGGCAGCTCGTGAGAAATAGCCTTACCCTGCGGGTCAAGAATTTCGGGCTTGAGCATAACATCAACAACAATACGGGCCATGTGTGGGCACTCCTTGGGTGCGTGGGTTCTGTATGAGCCGTATCTCATCTTACCGTACTAACGACCGTAACGGGGGTATGCGTTCGGTTGGTGGATACCCTAAGAGGCTCGAATCACGTCTTTTACGCCTCGAGGGGCGGAAGATAGCGCTCGCACACCTCCAGCAGGCGCTCGCGCAGGCCAATCGAACGCTCGGACAGCTCACGCTGAATACGCACGTACTCTGCCTTGCCCTCGGCAGTCTCCACGGGAATCGGCTCGTAGCCCCATTCGCGAATCTCGTAGGGGGCCGCGCGCATGTCCAGCTCGCGAGCATCCCAGGCCAGGTCGAAGCAATCCATGACCAGGGTTGAATCAACCAGCGGCAGCAGCTTGTACGCCCACTTGTACACGTCCATGTTCGCGTGCAGGCACGCCGGCTGCTCCAACACGCGCTGCGTCTCACGGGTGGGCTGCAGCTCGTTCATCGGCGCCGCCTGCGGCATGAAGAAACGGAACGCGTCAAAGTGCGAGCAACGGATGCGATGGCTCTCCACCACCCGGTCCGTGCCCTCCGCGCCCAGGCGCAATTCCAGGTAGTCGTGGCGGATATTGTTTTCCACCGACTTGTACGCCATCGCCCACTCGTGCATGCCGAAGCAACCGAACTGGCCCTTCTTCGCGGCCGTATTGCGCAGAATCTCGTGGGTGAAGGCGAGGGCGGTGGCGCGGCGCTCCACGAAGTCGGTGACGTCCACGGTGACGGCGGAGGCCGCCTCCGCCTGAGCGCGCGCCTGCTCGGGGGCGCATCCGGCCTCGAGGAGTTCCTGTTCGGTGGCGGGTCGGTAGAAGCGCCAGGAGGCGCGCTCGGGGGCATCCAGCAGAATGACGCCGGCGCCGGGGTGCCAGCGCTTGAACTGGCCGGGCTTGAGCGTGTAGTAGGTGAAGAGGAAGTCCTCCACGGGGTGCACCTCGTGGCGGGCACGACGCTGTGCAAAGGGGTCGGCGTAGCGGCCGGCGCGCACCTCGTGGGCGGCCGCGGCGGCACGCCATTGACGGGCATCCATCACCTGGGAAAATACAACACTACTCATGCTTCTAGCCTAAATGATGCTGTGACAAGGTAGCGGATGTAGCAATGTCTATCTAGTTACTAGAAGACCGGGCTTTAAACTCACGTTCAAAATCGACAAACTGTGGGCTATTAATCACCACAGTCCGGAGATAGCGGGCAAATTGACCCGCCCCTGCTCGTTCAAGTGCGCGAGGAATATCAATCTCCTTGTGACCTTTGGAACGAGCATAAGATTCCTGGACGAGGTAAACCTGTGCGAAGAGAGAAGGGTGGGCGTATTTGGTGAGCTGCATCAGAAAATCATCCGCGCTGAGCGTCTCATAATTTTGGATATCTTGAGCTTCTTCCGTGGAGGCATAATCGAGAAGTTCATGGTCGTTGGTGACCAGCGCGTGCATGCCGCCGTGTTGGGCAGCGGCATGCACATGAAGGTCGTTAGTGTCGGGATACCCTTTAGGCTTACTAACAGGGAAATCTTTGATGATAGATACACAAGAATCCGTAATTTGATGCTTCCAGGTCTGAATGGCTGCATCATTAATCATTGGGTTCCTTCGGCGTGCATGATATCCAAACTCATCCATGATTCCGGTGGATACGTATGGAGTGAAAAATTTGTAGTTACTCTCTTGTGCCAAGAGGAGAACCCAATCTCGAAGAGTCTTGGACATCAGAATATTCGTATCCAGTAGAACCGAGTAAACTCGGGTTACCATGCCGGGCCTCCAATGGTATCGATGAGACCGTGTTCTTCTTCAAAGGCCCAGAGATCCCTAATTGCCTGCTTATTCTTCGCGATGCTTCGTTCCAAGAGAGCCTTGCGGAAGTTATCGGCATCTTGAGTACGGATACGGAAGTGGCTACCCACCTTATGCGCCGGCAACTCACCCGCACGAATAGCCTTCATGAGCGTTGGGCGGGAAATACCGATACGCTGCGCCGCAACGGTGGTCGTCAAATCGTGGGGAACAGGCTGAAGATCAATACTCTGTCCCTGTGCTAGGGCATGCAGGACGTGCTGAATGACCTGGTTGAGGGCATTGTCAAGCTGTTGGCTTTCTCGGCCCGAAACGGTCAGCTCAATGGTGGTTTCTTCAGAGTTCTTGAGAATCTCCCGCGCCTCTGCGCGAGCCTTATTGAGGGTATCTTCCTCCAGAGGGCTGGTTAGGGTGGTGGTCATTATCTTCTCCTCGGGGTTGGGTGAATAAGCATCCGAAGATGCCACGTCAATGGGGGTATGTCATTCGGTGCGAAGCTCATCCACGGTTGACACAACCTTACCCTTATCTGAAATAACTGTAAAGTGTTTCAGTTATTTCATCTGTAAACAGAAAAGGGGAGGGGCGGTGCCGGACCAAACCAGCACCGCCCCTCCCGAAGCGTACAGCCCACAAACGAGCTAAACCCTAGCGGCCGGTGCCACCGTACACGGTAGCCTCGCCCTCGGTGTCCAGGCCGAACGCGGTGTGCACCGCGCGAACGGCCTCATCCAGCTTGCTCAGCTCAGTAATCACCGAAATACGAATCTCAGAGGTCGAAATCATGTCGATGTTCACGCCCGCCGAGGACAGCGCCTCGAAGAAGGTGAACGAAACGCCGGGGTTGGTCTTCATGCCCGCGCCAACCAGCGACAGCTTGCCGACCGACTCGTTGTAAATAACCTCCTGGAAGCCCAGCTCAGCCTTGGCATCCTCCAGCGCCTTCAGCGCGGTGGGGCCCTGCGCCTGGTTCAGAGTGAAGGAAATATCGGTCACGCCGGGGCGGTCGGTGGGCACGTTCTGAACAATCATGTCCAGGTTCACCTTCGCCTCGTTAATCAGGCCGAACACCTTAGCGGCCGAACCGGGAACGTCCGGAACGCCAACAACGGTAATCTTTGCGCGGGTGCGATCGTGCGCGACACCGGAAATCAGGGGCTGCTCCAAGGGAATCTCCTTCAGATGAATGGGGGTCAGTTCCGCGGACTCCTCCGGAACCACAATAGTGCCTTCAAGGTCCGAGAACGAAGAACGCACGTGAAGCTTCAAGTTAAAACGACGAGCATACTCGACGCTACGCAGGTGCAGAATCTTTGCACCGTTCGCCGCCATCTCCAGCATTTCCTCGCTGGTGATGGTATCCAGCTTGTGCGCGGTCGGCACGATGCGCGGGTCGGCGGTGAACACGCCGTCCACGTCCGAGTAAATCTCGCACACATCGGCGTTCAGCGCGGCGGCCAGCGCAACGGCGGTCGTATCGGAACCGCCGCGGCCCAGGGTCGTAATGTCGCCACTCTGACGGTTCATGCCCTGGAAACCGGCCACAATCGCGATATTTCCGGCCTCGACGGACTCACGGATGCGATCGGGGCGAACCTCCACGAGGCGCGCCGAACCGTGCACGCCGTCGGTAATCATGCCAGCCTGCGAACCGGTGAAGGACTGCGCCTTAGCGCCCAGGTCGTTAATGGCCATCGACAGGACGGCGGTCGAAATGCGTTCACCGGCGGTCAGCAGCATGTCCAGCTCACGCGAGGGAACGACATTGCTGGTGACCTCTGCGGCAAGGTCGAGCAGCTCATCGGTGGTGTCACCCATAGCGGACACCACGACGACCACATCGTTACCTGCCTTCTGAGTGTCCACGACGCGGCGGGCTACGCGCTTGACGCCCTCCGCATCCGCTACGGAGGAACCGCCGAACTTTTGGACGATCAGGCTCATAGAATTCTCCAGGTCTGTTATATCTGTGCCGCCGGCAGAGCGCCGGCTCCTCACCTATAGTAGACGGCGTTCAGGCCGGGCGGCTAACTTGCCAGCCGTATGTATTGACTCGTGGAATATTACCGAATGTTACGCGGGCCGTGGCGGGCCCGGGAGCGCGGACCCTACCGTGCACGTACTAGTGGTGGAAGGCTAGGTCCACGGGTTCACGTAGGTCACGCCCGGCAGCGGCGGAACGTCCGGCTTCGGGGTGCGCAACGGGGCGTTCTGAATCGAGCGGATGCGATCCTCGTAGTCGGCGCTGCGGAACACCTCGTGAGCCTCCTCAGGCTCTGCGGGGCTCTCGGAGGCAACGGAGCCCTGGGAAACGGTGGGGTCCTCGGGGCTTTCGGACGTCTCGAGGTTTTCGGGCGTTTCGGCGTTCTCCGCTGCGGGTTCCTTGGCGGTGGGCTCGGCCTCGGGGGCCTCAGCCTCGCCGTCTACGGCGGCCGGAGCCTCCCCGCCGTCCTGCAGGACCCGCTCGATGAGCTGCTCATCCACCGTGGCCTGCACGCCGGCGGGCGCGGGAGCCTCACCGGCGGGAGTGCCCGGGGCCTCCAGGTCATCAAACATGCTGGAGCTCCAGCGGCGGCGGCTCTGCTTCGCCTCCTCGGCACGCACCGCGGCGGCCTGCTCGCGCTCCTGCTCCTCCTCGCGGTTCGCCCGCTCAAAATCCTCGGCGGTGGTGTGAACCGCGGCGGTGCCCTCGCTAATCACGCGGCGGCCCTCCAACGCGCGGCCCAGGGTGATCTCGTCCGCGTACTCCAGATCGCCACCGACCGGCAGGCCCGAGGCCAGACGCGACAGGCGCACACCCAGCGGTACAAGCATGCGCGAGAGGTAGGTTGCGGTCGCCTCACCCTCAAGGTTCGGGTCCATCGCCAGAATAATCTCCTGGATGCGCTCATCCGCCAGGCGGGACACCAGCTCACGAATACGCAGCTGCTCCGGGCCCACACCCGCCAGCGGGTTAATAGCGCCGCCGAGCACATGGTAGCGGCCGGTAAAGGAACGGGTGCGCTCAATCGCCACCACGTCCTTGGACTCCTCGACCACGCACAGCACCGACGGGTCGCGGCGCTCGTCACGGCAGATGGGGCACAGCTTCGTCTCGGAAACGTTGCCGCACTCCTCGCAGAAGCTCACGCTGGTCTTCACCGTGGAAATCGCGTTGGCCAGGCGCGCCATGTCGGCGGCGTCAGCGTTCAGGATGTGAAAAGCGATGCGCTGAGCCGACTTGGGGCCCACGCCGGGGAGGCGTCCGAGCTCGTCAATGAGGTTCTGTACTGCACCCTCGTACATGCTTCTCCAATCTGCCGTGGTCTACGGTGAGTGTCTAGGATACTCCGCGTTGGGGCCGGTTCGGCACCAGTGTGCCCCAACCCCCTGACAGCTTAACGGGGATTCGGGCAGAAAAATGCCCGCCGGCACCGAAAAGTCGTGTAATTCTCGGCGCCGGCGGGTGCGTTGGACGCATCGGGCGGCTCATCGGAACGACGCGCCGAAGCCGCGTGCCTCGAGGGATTTAACCCCGGTGCAGGGGTTTAGCCCTGGTGCAGGGGACGCTCGTCGATGACGGTGCCGCCGATGATTTTCTCGATGGCTCGCAGGCCGATGAAGGTGCTGTTTTCGACCTTCTCGTCGTCCTCTGAGATGTAGTCCTCCTCGGTCACGACGTGCACGGGCTTCGCGGGCACCACCTCGGATGAGGCGGGCTCGGCGGGAGGCTCGGGCTCGGTAACCGGTTCAGCCGCCGGTTCATTGGCCGGCGCCGGGGCCAAAGGTCCTGTCGCCAGAGGACCGGCGGCCAGGGGGCCTGCCGCCAGAGGACCGGCGGGCGCAACCGGCTCAGTCGCGGGAGCTGCCGCCTCGGGGGCCGTGGGCATTGCCTCGGCCGGTTCGGCGTAAGAGGGCTCAGCGTAGGGCGGCTCGTCCTCGAACGGAGGCTCCTGCGCATCGCTGCGACCGGGGGCCTCCTGCGGAACCCCGCTGCCGGAGGCCGCGAAGGAATCACGCTCGCCAAAGCCGCCGACCGGCGCATCCGGACCGGGCTGAGAGAGCGGACCGGCGGGGGAGCTCGGCTCGGGCTGGGCCGGGGGCACCTGCGCGGGGAAAGGCTCTGCGGGGGAGGGTTCCACGTCGGCCGCGGGCGCAGCCTCCTCGCTCTGCGGGATGGGGGCCACGTCCCAGGCGCCCAGGGGCGCATCCACGCTGGTGGCTGCCGGAGCCGCCGCGTCGTTCACCGGCTGACCGTGGCGACGCCACGCATCCTCACCGCCGCGGGGGCCTTCCGCCAGGGGCGCGGCGGGCTGCTGGGGAGCCGGCGCGGCGGGCTGAGCCTCCTGCTGAGGTGCAGGGGCGCCCGGCTTGAGGGGCTCGCCGGGCTTGACGACCTCGGCGTGAATCGTCACGGGGCCGCGCAGGAACTCGCTCACGCGGGCGGTCAGCTCGGGGACGTAGCCCTTGACCGCGCGTAGGGTTGCGATGTCGGCGCGTACGTAGAGCACGGTGCCCTCCATGCGGGCGGGGTAAACCTTCGCCAGCTGCTCCGCGGAACCCGGAACGCTCATTCGGTTAAGGATGGCACGCCAATTGCCCTGAACCGCCGCCAGCGGGTCATTCGGATTAAGCTTCAAAGGCGCTGAGGGCGTACCCTCCGGAGCGGCATCAGCTGCAGGGGAAGTCGGAGCATTAGGCGCCGCCGGGGTGGTACCCGCCAGGGGCGCACCGACCGGAGCGGCAGGAGTCCGAGTCGAAGGTGCCTGCGCTGCCGGGGCCAGGGGCGCAGAGCTAAGCGGCCCACCGGCCAGTGGGGGAGCACCCGCCCCAGCCTGCTGAGAGCCGCCCTGCTGAGCCGCCTCCTGAACCGGGGCGCTAGGAGCCTGCGTATTAGGCGCCTGAATCTGAGGAGCCGGGGTCTTAGGAGTCAGGCCAGCCGCCGCCATGCCCGCCGCACGAGCGGCAGACATGCCGCCCTGCGCCGGGGCAGAACCAGCAGAACCCGAGGAACCAGCAGTACCAGAAGCCACGCGGCGCTCCAAAACCTGCAAGCGAGAAGCCAAAGCCGCAACCTCCGCACCACCGGCAGAGCCCTCCACCGCAGGCAGAAGCAGGCGAGCGCACAGCAACTCCAGCTGAAGCTGCGGGTTAGCGGTGCCCGTCATACCGTTCAGTGCATCGTTGACGGTTCCCGCCGCCAGGGTCAGTTCGCGCTCGGTCAGCGCCTGAGCCTGAGCGGCCAGGCGCTCCAGCTGATCCTGCGGAACACCCTGCAGAATCTGCGCGGCCGATTGCGGAACGGCCTTCACCACAATCAAATCGCGCAGACGCTCCAGCAAATCCTCCACAAAACGGCGAGGATCCTGACCGGTTGCCACCACGCGAGACACCGCGCCAAACAGCGTTGACGCCTCCCTGGCGCCCAGCGCCTCCACGACCTCATCCAGCAACTGGGCGTGCGTGTAGCCCAGCAGGGCCACCGCAAGGTCGTACTCAATACCCTTCTCGGAGGACGCACCAGCCATCAGCTGATCAAGAATCGATAGCGAATCACGCACCGAGCCACCGCCGGCACGAATCACCAGCTGCAGCACGCCCGGCTCCACCGCCACCTGCTCCTGGTCGCACAGGGACTGCAGGTACGGCAAAAGAACCTCCGGCGGCACCAGGCGGAACGGGTAGTGGTGGGTACGCGAACGAATCGTGCCCAGCACCTTATTCGGCTCGGTCGTCGCGAAGATGAACTTCACGTGCTCCGGCGGCTCCTCCACAATCTTCAGCAGGGCGTTAAAGCCCTCGCGGGTGACCATGTGGGCCTCGTCAATAATGAAAATCTTGTAGCGGTCACGCACCGGCGCCAGGGTCGCGCGCTCGCGCAGGTCACGGGCGTGGTCCACACCGCCGTGGCTCGCCGCGTCCATCTCAATCACGTCGAGGGAGCCGCCGCCGTCACGCGAAAGCTCACGGCACGAATCGCATACGCCGCACGGGGTGGGGGTCGGGCCCTGCGCGCAGTTCAGGCAGCGCGCCAGAATACGGGCCGAGGTGGTCTTACCGCAGCCACGCGGTCCGGAAAAAAGGTAGGCGTGGTTGACGCGGTTCTTCTCCAGAGCCGTCATGAGGGGCACGGTAACCTGCTCCTGCCCGATGACCTCGGCGAAGGTCTCGGGGCGGTAACGACGATAAAGGGCAGTGCTCACGGCAACCTCTTAAGCTCGGGGATGCGGATAGGACAGTCCCTACCATTTTAGACGCTTTACCCCGTGCCCGAGCGGCCCGCCGTCACCGCCCGGCGAACCCCCGCCGGAGGTTCGGGTGCGGTGTTTGCACGGGCTCTGTTCAAGGGTGCGCGACGGGGTGCCGCGAGGACGCGCCGGCCCGCAACCACCGCGCGTTCGCCCCGAGTTCCCAACGCGCCAAAAATCCGGTACACTGGTTCTTGCCTCTTACGTGGCGTTATCTTGGAAAACT
>ERZ772909.480-NODE-480-length-24914-cov-4.014643_pt1 | contig 24914 bp, 24 predicted proteins | sample MGYA00511137_ERZ772909 | MGnify/ENA primary metagenome ERZ772909 (study PRJEB29015, sample SAMEA2738095) | human oral metagenome | biome: human oral; feature: human-associated habitat; material: saliva | place: China | collected 2270 ... | reverse complement strand
TTAGTGTTTCGAGAGCTCCACAAAGGCTCTCTCAACAATAATGGACGTCGCAGTAATCTTGTTAAAAATATTCATTATTCACTCAAAGAAAATTTCTAATGATAAATTATAAGGTAACTCACTTATTTTTTACTTTTTTCCATAAAAGAGATTATAAGTATCTTAAATACATATATACAGTTGCTGCTATTAAATTTAAAATTGCAATTTTACTTCCAAATTTAAAAAATTTCATAAAATCAATTTTACAACCTGCCTTTGCTGAAGCTGAAACAGCCACAACATTTGTTGCTGAACCTATCATTGTAATACTTCCACCTAAACAAGAACCAAAAGACAAAGCCCACCAAAATACTTTTGTATCTGCTATAGTTTGAAAATCAGGAATAACTGTCTTAATAATTTTTGAGAAAGTTGCAGCATTGGCAACATTTCCAAAGATAGAAGTAAATATTGAAGATAGCCACATTATTGAAATTGAAGCTACCTTAAAGTTTCCTGTTGACAATTCAATTATTTTATCACCTATGAATTTTATTACTCCTAAATTTTCTATTCCTCTAATCATCACGAAAAGTCCAATAAAGAAGAATAGAGTATCCCATTCAACAGCACCAAAAATCTTTTTAGGTTCTCTTTCTGTTAAGAAAGCTAATAATATTCCACCACTTAAAGAAATTACTGCTAAACCTTTGTTTACAAAGTTATTTAATACAAAACCTATTATTACTGCAGTAAGTATTATTATAGATTGCTTTAATAATTTTTTATTTGTCAGTATTCTATCAGATTCTAATTCCATAATCTGTGCTCTTAATCTATTTGGAACTTTCATTTTCCTTATATTTGTAAAATAAACAACTGTCAATAATATTACAAGTGCTATTACAGTCATAGGAGCAGTGTTAATTAAAAATTCATTAAATGATAATTTTCCTTCACTTCCTATGATAAGTTGAGTTGGATCCCCAATCAAAGTTGCCATTCCACCTATGTCAGAAGATAAAACTTCTGTCATAACAAAAGGAAAAGGATCTAATTTTAATTGTTTAGCCAATAATATTGATACAGGTGCCATAAGTAATATTGTTGTAACATTATCTAAAAATGCTGAACATGTAGCTGTTACAATTGAAAGTAGTATCAATAATTTTAAAGGATCTCCTCTTACTATCTTAACTACTTTTATTGCAAACCATTGAAACACTCCTGTTTCTGATATTAATGAAACTATTATCATCATACCAATCAATAGAAGCAATATCTCCAATCTACTGTGTATTGTTTCTAAAATTTGTTCTTCATTAACTATTCCTAAAAAGGCCATTGCCAATGCTCCTAACATAGTTGCATAGGCTGAAGCCACTTTTTCTGTAATCATGCAGTAAAAAACTATAACAAAAATAAGTATTCCTAAACTTAGTAACATCTTCTCTCACTATACCTTCCATTGCCTTAATCATTATGAGCAAAGTGAAATATTTCTAGCTGTAAAAGAGCTAATTTGATTATAAATATCTAAAATAAATATATATTGAAGCTATTATCAAATTTTCTATAGCAATAATTCCACCAAACTTTAAAAATTGTACAAAATTGATTTTACATCCTGCTTTATCAGCAGCCCCAACTGCTACAACATTTGTTGCAGAACCAAGTAAACTTAAATTTCCACCTAAACAAGAACCAAATGATAAAGCCCACCAAAGTGCTTTTACTCCTGCAACTCCTGCAAAACTTGGAGTCATTATATTAATAATCTTCGAAAATGTTGCTGCATTGGCAACGTTTCCAATTACTGAAGTAAAAAGAGCTGATATCCACATTGTTGATAGAACTGCTCCCCCAAAATGACCTTCAGTTATTGTTATCATTTTATCTCCAATAAATTTAATAATCTCAAGATTTTCTATACCTTTAATCATCATAAATAAACCTATGAAGAAGAATAAAGTTTCCCACTCCACTCCTTCGAACATTTCTTTAGGACTTTTCTTTGCAAGTAATGATAAACATACTGCCCCTGATAATGCTATCATAGCAAGTCCTTTATCCACAAAGTTATTTAAAATAAATCCTAAAATTACTAAAGAAAATATAACTATAGACTGCTTTAAAAGTTTCATATCTTTTAACGATCTGCTTGAATCTAATTCCATGATCTTAGCTTTTAATTCATTTGATACCTTCATATTTTTAGCATACATAAAGTAAACTGTTGCCAATAAAGCTATCATAGAAAGTATAGCAACAGGTGCTGTGTTAGCTAAGAATTCATTAAATGTCAATTTTCCTTCTGCTCCTATGATAAGTTGAGTTGGATCCCCTATCAATGTTGCAAGTCCACCTATATTAGCTGACATAACTTCTGTTATTACAAATGGGAATGGATCTAATTTTAATTGCTTTGCCAATAATATTGACACAGGTGCCATAAGTAATATTGTTGTAACATTATCTAAAAATGCTGAACAAAGTGCTGTTACACAAGCTAATAAAATTATCAACTTAAATGGTTCCCCTCTTACCAATTGTGCAACTTTAATTGCAAACCACTGGAACACTCCAGTTTCTGAAACAAGAAGAACTATCATCATCATTCCAACAAGTAAAAAAAGTATCTCTAATCTATTATAGACTGTTTCAAGAACTTCTTCTTGATTTATTATACCAATCAGAGTCATCAATAGCCCTCCTGCCATTGTTGCCCAAGCACTTGGTATTTTCTCTGTTATTATACAGTAAAACACTGCTACAAATATCAAAATTCCAACATATAACATTTTATAACCTTCCTTATTATCCTTTTAACTACTCTACAATTATATATGTAATACTTTCTTAATAATGTCTGATCTATTTATAATTCCAAGATATTTATTATTCTTTGGATTTACAACATACAGTCTATGCATTCCTTTATAAACCATTTTAAAGCAGATTTCCATTATAGGAGTATCTTTATCTATCATTAAATGCTTTATATCTTTTCTGTATATATCTTTAATAGTCATTGTACTTTCATTAAGTAAGTATTCTTCAAAAGGTTCTCCAACTGTCAAGAAGTTCAAATCACTCATAAGTGATAAGTGTTCTGGCATACCAAAACCTATTAATTCTCTTTCTGTAATTTCTCCTAAAAGAACATTATCATCCGATAGCACAGGTAAGGCTGATTTTTGTTCTAATATCAATCTCTTAGCTATTTCTTCCAAAGTATCATTTTCTTTTGCAGGTCTTATTTCTGGACTTAAAACATCTTCTGCTATTATCTTATGTTCTATCTCTATATCATTAGCTGCTAAAAGTTCATATATTTCTTTAGGACTATTTGATTTTTTAATTTTTTCTATTACTTCAGGTTGTTTTAATCCTATCTTTGAAATCACACTCATAGCTTTCAAAAGATTTTTATTTTTTAAAACATCTGAAACTATTAAAAATACAACTTTTATCTCATCTTTTTGATTTGTTCCACCAATATCAGATATTATTTTATCTTTAACAGTTGCAACTGCTATAATAAAGTCTGAAAAATCTATCATTCTTGTATGTGGCAAGAAGATTCCTCCACCTATACAAGTAGAAATTTCTTCTTCTCTTTTTAAAATATTTTTTATGATTTCATCTTTTTGCTCTCCAACTGCTCTATCATCCTCTGCAACTTTGTTAACAATTTTTCTAATTATTTCTTCCTTAGAACTTGCTTCTAAATTAGGAAATATGTAATCTGTGTTTAAATAACTTGAAAATTTCATAATGTCCCCCTTAGTTTTCCATGATATAGTATTATACAACTAAAAAAAGGCTATTGCAAATAAACTAAGTCAAGTTTATATTAATAGCCTTTTTATTTTTTTATTTATGTTCTTTATTTTTTAGCCTTACCTGCAGATAGAATATTTTCTACATCAAAGGCATGACAAGGTGTAACTGCATATATCATACTACAATGAGGACATTCATATTCAAAAGTAGTCATAGTTATTTCTTCTCCACATTCTTTACAAGTAAATGTCATAGGAAAAGGCATATCTTGTTTACTGAATCCCATCATTCTTAATTTTGCTAATACTTGCATACCATCATCAAATTTTCCTGAACAACCGTCGTGCATTTTTTTCCTCCTAACTCTTAAAATAAATTAAGTTATTTTAACATATTTTTTATATCTTTTATATTAACTTTAATTTTTTTTTATTTCGGTAACATTTGTTACCGAAATAAAATTAAATATAGCTTATCATATTGTTAAGAAATATTAAACTATATTTTAGTAATTAAGGAGGAGTAAAAGAAAATGGATAAAATGTTTTGTTATCAATGTCAAGAAACTGCTAAAGGAACTGGATGTACATCTATAGGAGTTTGTGGAAAGGATGCAGAAACATCAGGATTACAAGATTTATTATTACACACTGAAAAAGGTGTTGCAGCATATAGTGCAGTTTTTAGAAAAAATGGAAAAGCAAAGGAATTGTTAGAAGGAAAGGTAAATAGATATCTTATCAATTCACTTTTTATAACAATTACAAATGCTAACTTTGATGATGATGCTATATTAGATGAAATAAAAGCAGGATTAAAATTAAGAGAAGAATTAAAAGCCTTAGCAACTGATGAAGAAAAGAAAGAAGCTGAAAAATATGGAGCTGATTTAGTAAATTGGTATTATGAATCAGATGAAGATTTAATAAAATTCTCTGAAAATCAATCAGTAGTTGGAGTTTTAAGAACAGAAAATGAAGATGTTAGATCTTTAAGAGAATTAATTATGTATGGATTAAAAGGACTAGCTGCTTATGCAGAACATGCTTTTAACTTAGGAAAAACTAGTGAAGAAATATTTGCTTTTGTTGAAGAAGCTCTTTTAGGAACTATGGATGATAGCTTAACTGCTGAACAATTAGTTGCTTTAACAATGAAAACTGGAGAATATGGAGTAAAAGTAATGGCTTTACTAGATGAAGCTAATACATCAGTTTTAGGAACTCCTGAAATCACTAAAGTTAAAATTGGAGCAGGAAAAAGACCAGGAATCTTAATCAGTGGACATGATTTATGGGATTTAAAACAATTACTAGAACAAAGTAAAGATTCAGGAGTAGATATTTATACTCACTCTGAAATGTTACCAGGACATGGATATCCTGAATTAAAGAAATATTCTCATTTCTATGGAAACTATGGAAATGCTTGGTGGGATCAAAGAAAAGACTTTACAAACTTTAATGGACCTATCGTATTCACAACTAACTGTATAGTTCCACCTGTAAAGAATGCAACATATAAAGATAGAGTATTCACAACTAATGCTGCTGGATATCCAGGATGGAAGAGAATAAAAGTTAATGCAGATGGAACAAAAGATTTCTCTGAAATTATAGAACTTGCAAAAACTTGTCAACCACCAGTAGAAGTTGAAAGTGGAGAAATAACTGTTGGTTTTGCACATAACCAAGTTTTAAGTTTAGCTGATAAAATTGTAGAAAATATTAAATCAGGAGCAATTAAAAGATTTGTTGTAATGAGTGGTTGTGATGGAAGAATGTCACAAAGACATTACTATACAGAATTTGCTGAAAACTTACCAAAAGATACAATCATTTTAACTTCTGGTTGTGCTAAATTCAAATACAATAAATTAAACTTAGGAGATATAAATGGAATTCCAAGAGTATTAGATGCAGGACAATGTAATGACTCTTATTCTTGGGCAGTAGTAGCTCTTAAATTAAAAGAAGTATTTGGATTAAATGATATCAATGAATTACCATTAGTATTTAACATTGCTTGGTATGAACAAAAAGCTGTAATCGTTTTACTAGCTCTATTATACTTAGGAGTTAAAAATATCCATGTTGGACCAACTCTACCAGGATTCTTATCTCCAAATGTAGCAAAAGTTTTAGTTGAAAACTTTGGTATAGCTGGAATCACTACAGTAGAAGAAGACTTAAAGAAATTTGGATTATATGAAGGTTCAGCTTTAGCTAACTAATTATACATAACTAAAAAGGCTTGTAGATTATTTTTACAAGCCTTTATTTTATTTAAAAATGTAAAATAATAAAAATAAAGAAAATATATTGCAGTAAATATACTGATATGTAAAATGTTGAGTTCAATGGATTATCTTCTATTTTTACAAATGAATAGAAACAATATAATAATGAAATAAAGAAAATAAAAAAATAGAAAATTGTCATAAGTGCTGTACCTATAATTGATAATATTACTGTAAAAAACAAAGGTGCTAAATACAATAGAGTTACTTTTATCATAAGAAATTTTTTAATTTCTTCTAGCATAATAGTTTCATTTCTTTTAAATTTTTCTAATATGTCATTTTGAGAAATACTATTAAAATTTTTTAAGACTTTTTCTATTTTTACAAAATATAAAGCAGTTGTGATATTCCTAAAAATTATATGAAACACCACATAAATAGGAATATAATTATTATTTATATAATCCCAAGGCTTAGTAAAAAAGAAACTCAAAACTAAAACTATTGAATCTGTAAAGAAAAATACTATTATTGGCATCAATTTCTCTAAGTCTATTTTCAACTTATTTTTCTTCAATAAATATGGATATGAACAAAAATTAAGTATTAAAATAACTAAAATAATATTTTTAAATAATATTGTATAATTCAGTTCTCTTTTTTCAAAATTTTTATCATCTACATTTTCTTTATAGAAAGGTAAATTTCCTTTTACACTTTTTATAGTTACTAGGTAATTTTGATAAAAATCTGAGAAAATAGGTTTTTCTCCATATTTTTTCATATAACTTTCAACACTTCTTAATTTTAAATCATTAATATTCAATTTTTGTTTAACTTCTTGCTCAGTCAAAGAATAAAATTCATTATCAGATTTTATAATAAAATATCCTGTTCCCTTGTCATAATTTTCTTTTTTAACTCCTATTTCAGCTGTTAACTCATTAAAATATGAACTTCTTACTTTTAATTCATCATAAGAATATGTATTTCCTATCCAAATTCCATTTATATTAGAAAGCTCTTTTACATACTTATTTATATATTGTTCTCCTCTTAAAAAAAATAAATCTTCTTCACTATTATGAAAAGGTTCTTGTCTTTCTATTTTTGTATTATTTCTTAGAATTAGTTCTGTATTTTTATACCCTGGAATATTTTTTATAATATAAAATATTGTCAATGCTAGGATTATTTCAACAATAATTATTTTTTTCATTTTTATCTTCTCTCTCCCTATTATGTCCAATACTTTTTAGCAATTATTTGATTTTATTATTTTTTGTATAATTTTGCAAGCTTTATTTCAAACAAAAAAAAGGATTAATCTCCTTTATAGAAATTAATCCTTTTTAATTATTTTAATTTTATTTATTCTCCAAAATAAATTTTTAAAAGTAATCTTACATATTCTTCATCAGTTAATTTATTTGGATTGTACTGTGTACAAATATCCTTCTTAATATCTTCCAACATACTAGGTATTTCTCTTTTAAATGTTTCAAAATCAACTCCATAATCTTTTAAAGATTTTTCAACAGCTAATTTTTCTTTTAAAATTCTTACAAAGCTTAGAAGAGAATATTTCCCTTCTTCTATTGTATCAGAAGGTAATCCTAGCTCTCTTGAAATTTCAAAATATTTTCTATTTGCTTCTGTATTAACTTCAATTACATAAGGCATAATAATAGCATTTGCTCTTCCATGTGCTATATGGAATTTTGCTCCAACTGTATGTGCAATACTGTGGTTAATTCCAAGTGAAGAATTATCAAAAGCTATTCCTGCTAAGCAAGAAGCAAATTGAACATTTTCTTTAGGTCCTTGTATTTTTCTATCATTGTAGTGGGCAACTAAATTTTCAAATATTAACTTAATAGACTTCATTGCAAATGAATTTGAAAACGGGTTAGCATTAGTTGATACATAAGCTTCAATAGAATGAGTTAAAACGTCCATTCCTGTATCTGCAACAACTTTTGCTGGCAGTCCATTTAAAAATACTGTATTCAACAGTGCTACATCTGGTAACATTTTTTCATCTGCTAAGGCTATCTTATGTTCACCCTTAGTTACAACACTGTATGATGTTACTTCAGAACCTGTTCCACTTGTAGTAGGAACTGCAATAAAAAATACTTTTTTATTTACTTTTAATTTTTTATATAACTCGTAAGCAAAATACAATATTGCCTTACAAGCATCTATTGGAGAACCTCCACCTAATGCAATTACACATTGTGGTTCAAAGTCAATGAAATCTTTTAAACCATTTTCTATTGTTTGCATACTTGGATTAGGCTCAACTTTATTGAAAATTTTTACCTCAGTTGATGAAGACAGATTATTTGTGATAAAATCAGTTAATTTTAACTGTGTCATAACTTCATCAGTTACTATCATAACTTTTTTATATTCTAAAGTCTTTAAGTAATCTAAGGAATCTTCTCCAAATAATATTTTAGGTTGTAGTCTAAATTCTTTCATTTTTCCCCCTGAATTCTACTAATTCTTTGGGTCTAGTAAACCTGTCTGTAAATTTCTATGTTGAATCAATGCTCTCTCATCATTTACTAGATTATCCAACTTACCTTCTCTTTTCATTATCAACAGAACTTCTGTATCTTTGAATTTTGTCAACATGCTTTCATCACCAAGGGCATCTCCACCAACAAGTATAGGCCCTTTACCTTCATATTTATCTCTGATAAATCTTTCTATTGTTTCAGATTTTCCTTCTTTTTGTGTAAAAGCATAATCTTTATTAAATTCATCTATCAATACATCATCTGCTGATATTTTTAATCTCATTGCATATATTTTATCTTCATCTAAATTATATCCATAAGACTTGTCTGTAGCAAAGACTTCTATTAATTCTTGCATTGAAGCTGAAATCACGTATACGTCTATACCATTTCTTTTAAGCTCATGGTAAAGATTAGCCATTTCTGATCTAACTCTCAAACCATTATCATAGATTCCTCTAACTATCCCTGCTTCTCCTGTTAAAACTCTACTTGATTCTACAATGACATCTCCTAAGCTCTCACCAAGTTTAGCATCATTTGATTCTTTTGCTAAACTCTTTACCTCAGTTCTTGTCATTCCACTTAATAAGTAAAACTCCCAAAGACAAGCAATTTTAGATGAAAAGTTACTTGGAAGTGCATTATGTAAATAATGCATCTTTGCTCTAAAATCTTTAAATTCTTCTGTTTCCCTTATTTCTTCTAAAGATATTTTTTTAGTAGAAATATAGTTTTCATAAAGAAAGATATAGCTCTTATATATATCATTTGCTAATTTAGTTAGATTTAAAACTTCACCTTCAGAATTTTTGAATCTTTCATCAAAATCTGTAGTAGGTACATTTTTTCTAATAACTTCATTAAATTTTTCTGGACTTAACTTATATTTTAAATTCTCAATTTGATATATAAATAAATTTTGTTGAGTATCCCCTTGAATAGAGGTATTATCCCAGTCAAAAACTGCATAGCTATTAGTATTTCTATATTTTTCTATCAACTTTTCTAAAACTTCTCTATTCTTAGGATTCCATCTTCCTTCATCTAATCTTACACAAGAATTTTCAATAGACATAAATAATCACACCTTTTTATATTATAGTTCAGACCAGTTTGCAGGGTATACAAAATACATAAATTTTGCATAGTTAGGTGCACTAAATTCTATTTTAGAGTTTTTAGGTATTAAGATAACATCTCCTGCTTCTCCTACTACTTTTCTTCCATCTATTAGAATTTCTAGTCTTCCTTCGATTATATAGTCTATTTCATCATAAGTCAATGTCCAAGGGAATGTAGTTTCTCTCATTTCCATTAAACCTGCTCCTAATCTAGGGCTTTCTTGTAAAGTGAATAAATCAGTTGTTGAAACTTGATCTTTTGGATTTCCTGTATCCATTTTCACTCTTTTTCTCATTTTGTTTAATTTAACTACTCCTACACCACTTTTGTCCATTTCTTTATATTCAGATTCTGGTTGTTCAGCTTTTCCTAACTCTTCTTGTATTACTTTTCTGATTAATTCTTCTAATAATTCTTTATTCATTTTCTACCTCTTATTTTGCTTTCTTAGTAGTAAATAGTACTTTAGCTATTATTATTGCTAAGATTCCTCCAGCAAGTTTTCCAGCTATCATTGGAGCTATCATAGCTTTATCTACTCCACCTGTAAATCCTAAGTGATCTCCAAACACGAAAGCAGCACATACTGCAAATGCAACGTTCATAACTTTTCCGTTAGGATCCATATCTTTCATCATACCAAACATTGGGATATTGTTAGCTAGTGAAGCAACTAATCCTGCTGCTCCTATTTCATTCATTCCTAATTTTTCCCCAATTTTTTCTAAAGGTTTTTTGAATACTTTTGTTATGAAATGTACTAGTGGGAAAGCTCCTGCAAGAACTATAGCTATTGACCAAATAATTCCCATACCTTCACTAATAGGTGCCATTCCATGAATTACAACAATTCCTGTTAAGTTTTCAATTATTGCTGCAGCAAGTCCTATTGTGATAACTACTACAACTCCTGTCCCAAAATATGTAAATCCTGTTGTCATTTTTTCAGGTATTAACCATAATCCAATTATAATTAAAACTGCGAATATGATAATAGGTACTAAGTTTTTTAAAACAGTCACTAGTGGGAAACCTGCAACTAATCCACCAACAAGACAACCAAAAGGTATTGCAACCATACCTGCAAGAACTCCTTTTGCTAAATATGGTCTATCTTCTTTTTCTATAATTCCTAAAGCAACTGGTATTGTGAAAACTACTGTTGCTCCCATCATTGAACCTAATATTAATCCTGCAAATTTTCCAACCATTGGATCTTGTGCAAGACTCATTGCAAGAGGATATCCTCCCATGTCATTTGCTAGTAATGTTGTAGCGAACATTGCAGGGTCTGCTCCTAATGCAGAATACACTGGACCAACTATTGGTTTTAAAATATTTGCTAAAACTGGTGCAAGAGAAACTATTCCAACCATAGACAATGCTAAAGCTCCCATAGCCATAATTCCTTCTTCAAATTTTTCACCATAACCAAATTTATTTCCTAAACATTTATCGATGGCACCAACTGCCATAAAAAATACCATTACATAGATAATAATCTCATTTATTCCCATTATTTAAGTACCTCTCTTATTATTTTTATAACTTGCATTATTTTTGCTTCATCTTGTATACCATAATCATTTTTTAGAATTTTTACAATTAATCTAGCTACTTCTGCAAAATCTTCTTCTTTTGATGATGGTGTTGCAACAACTTCATCTTTTAAACAAGCACAGTCTGCAACTGATGGTTTTACACTACAAGTTTCTCCTCCATATACAACTTCAATATTGTGTTCTCTTATGTAGTCTTGTAAAGAAGAGGCTAAAATTGCTTTTTCATCTAAGTAAATTTTTCCATTACTAATTTGTTGTTCTACATCTTTTAAAGTTATAAATTTCTTTGCCATACACTCACCTTATTATTCTTCATCCATTCCATCAATTATTCCAATGATAGCCGCATCAACAGGTATATCTTTCATATTAAGTGCGTTTCTTGCTGAACTTCCAGTAGAAATTATTACTTTTTCTCCTATCCCTGCTCCCACTGAATCAAATGCTACCATTCTCTTATTATCTTCAGTCTTTACAATTAAAAATTTTAATCCATCTAAGCCATCATATTTCTTAGTTGCCCAAACATTTCCAATAACTTCACCTATAAGCATATTATCTCCTCTTTATAATCTCAATATTCTTGTCTTTTGCATATTCTTGTGCTGAACTTGTCACTATTGAATTTTCTATTACTAATCTTTTGATTCCTTTACTTTCTAATTCTCTTAGAGTATTTAAATCTAGCAATTTTTTGCTATATACTTCTTCTTTTTTCTCTAAAGAGTTAATATAGAAATCTTTACTTTCTATTTTTATTCCATAAGTTTTTATTTTTTCAATATATTCCTCATATCTTTTTAGAACCGCAACAGGAATATTTTCATATTTAGAGTATTCTATTCCTTCTTTAATAATTATTATTTCTTTATTTTCTAGAAGGAATTTTATAATTTTTTCTTCATAATCATTTTCATAGATTGCATTAGATATATTGTACAAATTTTTTAGACTTAACTGAGAAACAACAAGTGTTCCTGCATTTTCAGAAATTTCAAATTTTTGGCTTAGTTTTTCTTCTATGTCTTTATCATCTCCAAGAAAAGAAATTTGTTTTTTCATTTCTATTCCTTGTTCAGTTAAATACTTACTTAATTCTTTTTTTACTAATTCTATTATATATTTTTCATCGAAGTTATTATTCATTATCTATAATCTCCATTATCGTACTTTAGAATGATTATATAGATGACATCACTTAAAACATTGAATGCCTCTAATAAATCTTTTCTATTTACTTTGTAATCTTCAACAAAATAATCTATAGCTTGAATTTCTAATTCTCTTGCTAAAAATCTAAGCCTGTTTAACTTATGAATAGTTAAATCACTATTTAGTGATACTTCCAATAGATGTCCCTTTTTAAAGTATTCTTTTGGATTATCTATTATTTCTTTAATGTCTTTTATTGTTTTTGAGTCTAATAAAATTTGATTTTCTAAAATCTTATCTAATTTTTCTGCAACTATTATATTTTGTATGAATTTTATAACAGTTTCAATATCTTTTATAAGTTTATTATTAGAAGATTGCTCTATTTCTTTTGCATTTAATAATAATTCAGCTAAAAATGTATCTATCTTTCCTCTTAAACTAATAAGTTTACTATTTTTAGAAATTAGTACATTTCCATCAACCACTGTCATATATTCTGGTTTTTCAAAATAGCATTCTCCATTTTTTCCAACATATTTTGGCTTTTCATAGATGATTTTTTCTTCTGTTTCTTCTCCAAATTCATTTTGTTTAGTTGAAACAGGAGCTTCTTCACCTTTTATGACTAATCTTATTCCTTTTTCATTTAAAAACTGTTTAGCTGATGGTGTTAAAAGAGTTCCTTTTTCGATTTCAAAAACATCGAAGGCTTCTTTTCTATATTTAATTTTTAAAATATCTTCTGATAGAACCATTACTCTTCCTCCATCTACCAATGTATAAAAAATAGTTCGTTACTAGCCAGATTTCTTAACGGATAAAAATTAAGAATTCGCTGTAATTTCGGCAAAACTTGCCAACAAGTTGGCTTCAGACACGCCGACAATTACTCGGCTCATTCTATTTAATTTTTATCCTAAAATCTGGAATGTAACTCACTTATTTTATTGTAATTACTTACATTTATGAGGATAGGAGAAAAAATGTTAGATCAAGAAATTATAGAAATTGCTAAAAATATTTATGATACAGAAATAAAATCTCTAGAAAAGAGAATGAATAAACTATCAGAAAATTTTGTAAAAGTAGTTAGAAAAATATTTGATTGTAAAGGAAAAGTAGTTGTTACAGGTATAGGTAAAACAGGAATAATAGGTAAGAAAATTTCAGCAACTTTTGCTTCAACAGGAACAACAAGTATTTTTATGAACTCAACAGAAGGTTTACATGGTGACTTAGGAATTATCAATCCAGAAGATATAGTTTTAGCTATTTCAAATAGTGGTGAAAGTGATGAAATTCTTGCAATAATGCCAGCAATAAAAAATATAGGTGCTTTTGTAATTGCAATGACAGGAAATATTAATTCAAGACTTGCTAAAGCTTCAGACCTATATATAAATACACATGTAGATGAAGAAGGTTGTCCTTTAAATCTTGCACCTATGTCATCTACGACTAATGCACTTGTTATGGGAGATGCCATTGCAGGTTGTCTTATGAAACTTAGAAATTTCTCACCTCAAAACTTTGCAATGTATCATCCAGGTGGAAGTTTAGGAAGAAAGTTATTAACAAAAGTTGGAAATTTAATGAAAACAGGTGAAGCTCTTGCTCTTTGTAAAGCTGATACAAGTATGGAAGACATCGTAATTTTAATGAGTGAGAAAAAACTTGGAGTAGTCTGTGTAATGAATGATGATAACAGTCTTTTATTAGGAATTATAACTGAAGGAGATATAAGAAGAGCTTTAAGCCACAAAGAAAAATTCTTTAGCTTAAAAGCTAGTGATATAATGACAACTAATTATACTAAAGTTGATAAAGAAGAAATGGCAACTCAAGCCTTATCAATCATGGAAGATAGACCTCATCAAATAAATGTGTTACCAGTGTTTGATGATAATAATTTTGTAGGAGTTATCAGAATACACGATTTATTGAAAGTTAGGTAAAAATAGATGAAAGTTAATATTAGTAATATAATTGTATCAATAAATAAAAATCAAGAGAAAGAAATATATAAAGAATTAGAAAAAAATGGTATTTCTAGAGATAATATAGAAAATTTAAAATATTTAAAAAAATCTATAGATAGTAGAAAGAAAAATGATATTAAATTTATCTATACTTTAGAGATTAGTTTAAAGAAAAATATAAATTTAGAAAAATATTCAAAATTAAGTTTAGCAAAAGATGAAAGTTATGATAAGAGAGTGGCTCTTTATCCTCAAAGAGAAGTTGCTGTTGTAGGAACGGGACCTGCAGGACTTTTCTCAGCTCTAAGACTAGCAGAATTAGGATATATTCCAATTGTATTTGAAAGAGGAGAAGAAGTAGATAAAAGAAATATAACAACAGATAATTTTATTAAAACTTCTATTCTAAATCCCAATTCAAATATACAGTTTGGAGAAGGTGGAGCAGGAACTTATTCTGATGGAAAGTTAAATACTAGAATTAAAAGTGAATATATAGAAAAAGTTTTTAAAGAATTTATAGAATGTGGAGCTCAAGAAGAAATTTTTTGGAACTACAAACCACATATAGGAACAGATGTCTTAAGAATTGTAGTTAAAAATTTAAGAGAAAAAATTAAATCTTTAGGAGGAAAATTTTATTTTTCTTCACTTGTTGAAGATATAGAAGTGAAAAATAATGAAATAAAATCTTTAAAGATTTTAGAAGTGGATAGTGGAAAAAGATATAACTATGATATAGATAAGGTTATTTTTGCCATAGGACATTCATCAAGAGATACATATAAAATGCTATATTCAAAAGGAATTGCTATGGAGAATAAACCTTTTGCTATTGGAGTAAGAATAGAACATTTAAGAAAAGATATCGATAAAATGCAATATGGAGAAGCTGTTTCAAACCCACTTTTAGAGGCAGCAACTTACAATATGGCTTTTAACAATAAAAAAGAAACAAGAGGAACTTTCTCGTTTTGTATGTGTCCAGGTGGAGAAATTGTAAATGCTTCATCTGAAATAGGAGCTTCACTTGTCAATGGTATGAGTTATTCTACAAGAAATGGAAAATTTTCAAATTCAGCAATAGTTGTTGGAGTATCTGAAAGAGATTATGGAAGTCAAATCTTCTCAGGTATGTATTTACAAGAGGAATTAGAAAAGAAAAATTATGAGATAGTTGGAAATTACGGAGCTATATATCAAAATGTTATAGATTTTATGAAAAATCAAAAAACTAGTTTTGAAATAGAAAGTAGTTACAAGATGAAATTATTTTCATATGATATAAATAATTTCTTTCCAGATTATATAAAAAGAAATCTTCATTCAGCTTTTGAGAATTGGAGTAAAAATAAATTGTTTATTTCAAATAAAGTTAATTTAATAGGACCAGAAACTAGAACTTCAGCACCAGTTAAAATTTTAAGAGACTTAAAGGGAGAATCAATTTCTGTTAAAGGAATTTTTCCTATAGGTGAAGGAGCAGGTTATGCAGGTGGAATTATGAGTGCTGCTGTTGATGGTATTAAAATTGTAGACTTAGCTTTTTCTAAAAAAATAGTCTAAGTTATTGACAAAGGCTGTATAAAGTTGTACAATATACAAAATATTTAAGTTTTAAGGAGATGGTTTAACATGAAAAAATTATTTGTTTTTGTTATTTTATTATTAGTTGTTGGAGTTTCAAGTATGGCAGCCACTTTTTACCATAGACCAAGACATATGGGATATATGAATGGAGAATATCAATATCATAATTTTGGAATGTATGAAAGAACATATAATAAAGATTACTGTTCAAATAATTATTATTCTGATAGTTACTATAATGGAGAAAACAGAGGATGTTGTTCAGGTTCTAGATGGTATTAATATTTAAAAACAGAGCTATTACAGTTAATATATTGTGATAGCTTATTTTTTTAAATACTGCTTAAATAATATAGTTATTGATAGAATAAAGATAATAGAATAGGGGTGATGATATGCCACATTTAAAGATTAGAGGAATAGAAAAAAACTTGATAGTTGAAAACAGTAAAGAAATTATTGATGGTTTAACTGAAATTATCGGTTGTGATAGAACTTGGTTTACCATTGAGCATCAAAATACTGAATATATCTTTGATGGTAAAATAGTTGATGGTTATACTTTTGTTGAAGTATATTGGTTTGCAAGAGATGAAAAAATAAAAAAGGATACTGCAGATTTCCTAACAAAACTAATTAAGAGAATAAATAATAATAAAGATTGTTGCATTATATTCTTCACTTTAACTGGAGATAACTATTGTGACAATGGAGAATTCTTCTAATAAAATAAAAGAAATAGTGACGATAGAAATTTTTCTATCATCACTATTTTTTATTTGTTATTATCTATATTTTATAGCTTTATATATTTGTATTAATACTGTTGGTATTAATGATAACACATAAATTTGAATAAAGTTAGCTGTTTCTAATTTTGTAATTCCAAACATATTATATAGAGGTGGGCATAGTAGAACAGCATTTAGTAAAATAAATCCAACTGCAAAAGCAATCAATGAGAATTTATTTTTAAAGAAACCTATAGCAAAAACATTTCTTTGTCCTCTATAATCAATACCATGGAATAATCTAGCTAAACATAAAGTAGCAAAAGCCATAGTAGAACCTTTTAAAGCAGAATCCTTTAATCCTATATAGAAAGCAATTATAATAAAGATAGCAATTAAAATTCCTTCAATTAGAAGTTTAGCAGAAAATCTTTTTGTTAATATTGCTTCATTAGGATCTCTAGGTTTTTCATCTAAGATATCTTCATTTTTAGGTTCAACCCCTACAGCTATTGAAGGTAAACTATCTGTTAATAAATTTATAAATAATAATTGTACTGCTGAGAATATAACTGGTAAATTAGCAAGTGATGAATAAAGCACAGCAAGTATAGCAGCAGTATTTCCTGAAAGTAAGAAACCTATAGCATTTTTAATATTTCTATAAACATTTCTACCAGTTATTATAGCCTTAACTATTGTTGAGAAGTTATCATCAGCTAGTATCATAGATGCAGCATTCTTAGAAACTTCTGTTCCTGTAATTCCCATTGCAATACCGATATTTGCCTTTTTAAGAGCAGGAGCATCATTTACTCCATCACCTGTCATAGCAACTATTTTTCCAAGTTTTTGCCAAGCATTAACAATTCTTATTTTATGTTCAGGAGAAACTCTAGCATAAACTGAAATATTTGCAACATTCTTTTCTAATTCTTCATCAGTCATTTTTTCAAGTTCTACACCTTCAAGTGCAATATCTCCATCTTTAAATATTCCTATATTTTTAGCAATTGTTCTAGCTGTTATTTTATGGTCACCTGTTATCATAACTGGTTTAATTCCACCTCTAATACATTCTTGAACAGCAAGTTTAGACTCTTCTCTAGGAGGATCTATCATACCTACAAGAGCATGGAAAATATAGTCATTTTCATCTTCATTAGAAAGTTCTTTTTCTCCATCTATATACTTATAAGCAAAAGTTAAAACTCTTAAACCTTCTTCAGCTAATTCGTTGTTAACTTTTTCAATCTTTTTAATAAATTCTTCATTTACATTTTGTACATTACCATTTTCATCAAGATAATATTTAAATCTTGTTACAAGAGAATCGAAAGCTCCCTTAGTGAAAATAATGTATTTACCATTTTTTGTTTCATAAAGAACTGTCATTAATTTTCTTACAGAATCAAAAGGTATTTCTGATATTCTCTTACTATCTTTTCTTTCATCTCTAAAAGACATGTCATATTTTTGAGTAAGGTGAATAAGAGCAGTTTCTGTAGGATCTCCTATAGTATCAGTAGCATCTGTACATAGAATAAAACTTTCTAATAATAATTTATCAATTTTTTTATTTTTATCTAAAGAGTATTCGTTATCTAATTTTCCATTGATAAAAATCTTTTTTACTGTCATTTTGTTTTGAGTAAGAGTACCAGTTTTATCAGAACAAATAACAGAGATAGAACCTAAAGCTTCTATAGATTTTAATTCTTTAACTATTGCATTTTCTTTAGATAATTTTTCAGTTTCCATAGACAATACTATAGTGATAATTGGATTTAATGATTCAGGTATAGCTGCAACAGCAAGAGCAACAGCCAATAATAAAGAATTAAGAACTGTGTTTCCATGATATACATAAATTCCAAAGATAAGAACACAAAGTACAACTATTCCAAGAGTTAATCTCTTACCAAATATGTCTAAAGATTTTTGTAAAGGAGTAACATTTTCTTCTGTTTGATCTAAAAGAGTTGCGATTTTTCCTAGTTGAGTGCTCATTCCTGTTTCAGTAACTAAAATCTTTGCTCTACCATAGTTAACAAGGCTTCCTGAGAATACCATATTAACTTGATCTCCTAGTGCTAAATCTTCATATTCTAAAACTTCATCTGTTTTTTCTATTGAGTTAGATTCACCAGTAAGAGAGTTTTCATTTACTAATAATGAAAAGTTTTCTATAATTCTTCCATCAGCTGGAACAATGTCCCCAGCTTCAACAATAACAATATCTCCTGGAACTAATTCAACAGAGTCCACTTCTAATTGTTCATGGTCTCTAATAACCTTACATTTAGGTGAAGACATCTTTTTTAAACTATCTAAAGATTTTTGAGCCTTGATAGTTTGATAAGCTCCAAGAATAGAGTTTAAAATTAAAACTAAAACTATAACAAGTGCACTTTCTTTATTTCCAGAAAAAAATGAAATAACCGCTGCAATAAGCAAGATAATTACAAGTGAGTCTTTAAATTGATTAAAAAATATTTTAATAAGTCCATCTTTTTCTTTTTCAACAAACTTATTTTCTCCATATTTTTTTCTTCTTACAACTACCTCCTCTTCAATTAAACCAGTTGAGTTTGTTTTAAACTCTTCAAATAAATGTTTTTTAGACTTTGTAAAATGTTTCATATCGTCTCCTTCTTCTATATTTTAAAACTAAAAAAACTTTTGATATGAAAAAATAATTCATACCAAAAGTCTTGTTACCAAAATGGTTACAGTACCAGAAAATAATTTCGTGATGTTGATACTGTTATTTACAACTACTCCCTTTTTTTATGAGAAATATATAAATCTCTTAATTTTTAATAATTATAGCATAGCTTATTGATAAAATCAATAGGCTTTTTATTGATTTTTGTATTCAATTATGCTATTATAAAGATATAAAAAATACACATAATATTTATATTAAAGGAAGGTGGTAAAATGTCAGTTGTATCTTATAAACAAGAAGGTTTTATTGGGATTGTAACTATAGAAAGACCAGAGGCATTGAACGCTTTAAACACAGCAGTATTAAATGAATTAAATTCAACTTTTGCTAACATAAATTTAGAAACAACAAGAGTTGTAATTTTAACAGGAGCAGGAACTAAGTCTTTTGTTGCAGGGGCAGATATATCAGAAATGGCACCTCTAAATAATAGTGAAGCAGCTAGATTTAGTAATAAAGGAAACGAAGTATTCAGAAAAATAGAAACTTTTCCTCTTCCAGTTATTGCGGCTATCAATGGATTTGCTTTAGGTGGAGGTTGTGAATTAGCAATGAGTTGTGATTTCAGAGTTTGTTCTGAAAATGCAGTGTTTGGACAACCAGAAGTTGGTTTAGGAATAACTCCAGGTTTTGGTGGAACTCAAAGATTAGCAAGACTTATTGGTTTAGGAAAAGCTAAAGAAATGATTTATACAGCTAATGCTATTAAAGCTGATGAAGCTCTGAATGTTGGACTTGTAAATCATGTTTATCCTCAAGAAACATTATTAGAAGAAGCAAAAAAATTAGCAGCTAAAATTGCTAAAAATGCTCCTTTCGCAGTTAGAGCTTCTAAAAAAGCGATAAATGAAGGAATTGACACTGATATGGATAGAGCAATAATAATAGAAGAAAAACTATTTGGAAGTTGCTTTACAACAGAAGATCAAAAAGTTGGAATGAAAGCATTCTTAGAAAAAGTTAAAGGTGTAGAATATAAAAATAAGTAAAACGGAGGTCGAATTATGAAAGTAGGAATTATTGGAGCAGGAACAATGGGTGCAGGTATTGCTCAAGCATTTGCACAAACAGAAGGATTTACAGTAGCACTTTGTGATATCAATAATGAATTTGCTGCAAATGGAAAAAATAAAATAGCAAAAGGTTTTGAAAAAAGAATAGCTAAAGGTAAAATGGAACAAGCTGAAGCAGATGCTATTTTAGGAAGAATTACAACTGGTACAAAAGAAATTTGTGCTGACTGTGATTTAGTAATTGAAGCTGCTATTGAAAATATGGAAATTAAAAAACAAACTTTTAAAGAATTAGATGCAATTTGTAAACCAGAAGCAATATTTGCAACAAATACATCTTCTTTATCAATCACTGAAATTGGAGCAGGACTTGGAAGACCTATGATAGGTATGCACTTTTTTAATCCAGCACCAGTTATGAAACTTGTTGAAATAATTGCAGGACTTCATACTCCAAAAGAAGTTGTAGAGAAAATAAAAACTATTTCAGAAGAAATTGGAAAAGTACCTGTACAAGTTGAAGAAGCACCAGGATTTGTTGTAAATAGAATTTTAGTTCCTATGATAAACGAAGCTGTAGGAATTTATGCAGAAGGAATAGCTTCTGTTGAAGGAATTGATGCTGCAATGAAACTTGGAGCAAATCATCCGATAGGACCTCTAGCTTTAGGAGATTTAATAGGACTTGATGTATGTCTTGCTATAATGGATGTTTTATATCATGAAACTGGTGATCCTAAATACAGAGCTCATACATTATTAAGAAAAATGGTTCGTGGAAAACAATTAGGACAAAAAACAGGAAAAGGTTTCTACGATTATAGTAAATAAAATTATTATAAGTCATACTAAAGAGGCTGTTGAATTAATAAATACAACGGCTTCTTTTTTATGTAAATTTTGAAAAAAATTATGAAATATTTAATTTTTATAAAAAAAAGGATTTCTTTGAGAAAATTTCAAAAAAATCCTTAAAATTAAAATATTATAGATAAGCAAGTAAAAGTTTTACTGTCTCAACTATTCCATCATTATGAGTTCTTTCATAGTGATGAGTTGCATCAACATTTGGACCTATACAAGCATATTTAAAATCAAAACCTTGTAATATTGCAGTTGTAGCATCAGAACCATATCTATTATGAACTCCAACTGTATAATTTATATTATTTTTATCAGCAGCCTCTCTTAATTTTTTAGTTAGAACATAATCGTAAGGACTTCTGCTATCTTTTGCAATAATATTTACTTTCTTTTCATCTCCGTGAGCATCATCTCCAGCAACAAGACCTATGTCTATTGCAATAAACTCATCTAAATCTTCAGGGAATACAGAAACTCCATGTCCAATTTCTTCATAATTAGAGAAATAAACATATAAATCAGTTCTAGGTTTTAAGTTATTGTCTTTTAAATATTTGATATAACCTAAAACTTGAGCCACACAAAGTTTATCATCTAAGTATCTTGATTTAATATAACCATTTTCTAAAACTTTAGTACGAGTTTCAAATGATACAAAATCTCCTTGTAAAATTCCAAGAGCTAAAACATCTTCTGCAGATCTTACATCTTCATCAATTCTTACTTCCATTGTTTCTTCCGTTCTTGACATTTCTCTTGCAACATCTCCATAGACGTGAACTGAAGCTTTCACAGGTAATAATGTTCCAGTGTAAGTTTTTCCTGATAATGTGTGTATAGTTACATGTTCTCCTTCAACTGATCCCCAAGCATAACCACCAACATTTGTAACTTCAAGTCTACCATTTTTTTTCACTTTTTTCACAACAGCACCTAAAGTATCAACGTGAGCTGAAATCATTTTTTTATAATTTGAATCCTCTCCTTTTATAAAAGCAAGTAAAGCCCCTTTTCTAGTAAGAGAATAATCTTTTACTCCTAAAGTTTTTAATTCTTTTTCAACCCATTCAATAGCATGATGAGTATATCCAACAGGACTAGGTATTGCTAAAAGTTCAACAGTTTTATCAATTATATATTTTAAATCAATATTCATTTTAACATCCTTTCTATATATTAATCTCTAATAATATTAATTTTACTATTTTACATCTATATTTTTAAATTTATGCATTAATGTAGGTTCGTATTCAAAATTAACTATTTTCTTATTAAGACCTATATTTTCATTTTTATTATATAGAACAACAAGAGGAGAATCTTCTTGAGCCATTAATTGTGCATTTTTATAATGTTCTTTTCTTTCTTCAGGACTAACAACAACTCTTGCTTCTTCCACTTCTTTATCAAAAGCAGGATTTACATATCTTGCTCTGTTTCCTGAGAAACCAATTGATTTACTATCAAGTAATGGATATAAAACGATATCAGCATCAGAAGTTCCTGATACCCAACCACCTAAATAAGCTTGGAAATCTCCTTCTCCAGTTTTTTGTAAATAAGTTCCCCATTCAAGAGTTTCAATTTTCATATCAATTCCAATTTCTTTCAAATTAGCTTGAATAATTTGAGCTACTTGTAGTCTAACAGGATTATCGTTGACGTAAAGTGAGAATGAAGTATTTTTTACTCCAGATTTTTTAACTAATTCTTTTGCTTTTTCTGGATTGAAAGCAAAACCTTCAAGTCCTTCATAATATCCAAAAACAGATGGATTAACTATTGATTTTGCAATTTTAGCTTTTCCTAAGAAAATTGAATCAATTATACTTTGTTTATCGATAGCATAGTTTAATGCAAGTCTAAAATCTTTATTATTAAATGGTGCTTTTTCAACATTTAAAGTAATGTATTCAGTTGCAGTAGTTGGTTCAGAAATTATAGCTAGTTTATCGTTAGCTTCAACAGTTTGGCTGTCGATTGGAGCAATACCAGTAGCTAAATCGATTTCTCCAGTTTCTAAAGCCGCAAGTCTACTCTGATCTTCTGCTATAGCTCTTATTATTAATTTTTGAATTTTTGGAGCTCCTTCAAAATAATCCGCAAAAGATTCAAGCTCTATTTTTTCACCATCATTGTATGAAGTAAGTTTAAATGCTCCAGTTCCCATAGGTGAAACATTTAAGTCATTTCCAGCTTCAACATATTTTTTATTTATAATTGATGTTAATGGATGAGCCAAATTAAATAATAGAGGAGAAGATGGTCTCTTCAATAAAATTTTAACTTCATAGTCGTTTACTTTTTCGACCTTATCAATTTCTTCTATCATAATTGATGCTCCAGGTTTTTGTTTCATTGTATCAAAACTAAATACTACATCATCAGCAGTCAATTCACTACCGTCATGGAATTTTACTCCCTTTTTCAAAACGATATCTAATTCTCGATCATTTGCATATTCATAAGTATCTACAAGTTCAGGTTTTATTTCCATCTTTATCTTTTGTAAATAAAGTGTTATAAAATTGTCTTGAAACTAACAAATCTGGAATTGAGTTATACATATAAGGATCTAAAGATTTTGGCTTAGCTCCTTGTGCAATTGTAACAATTTTTTCTTTGTTACCTTCTTCAGCTTTCTGTCCACAACCAACTAAAAATAAAGTTAGTGCTAGCAAAAAATAAAATATTTTTTTCATTATATCATCTCCTTTTAAAATATATTTTATCTATGATACACCTTTTTATTCACTTTATAAAATATATAAAATTTATGAATAAATGAATTTTATTAATGAAATAGCGATAATTATTTAATTTGAATTAAAATTTTAAATGTGATATCATTGTTAAGAGGTGTGAAATGGCAAAAGAAAAATACTATGCTTATTTTTTTGATACAAATAATATGGGGATAAAAAATAGCTGGGACGAATGTAAAAAAATTGTTCAAGGAACGAGTGCAAGATATAAATCTTTTACAAGTAAAGAAGAAGCTGAATTTTGGCTGAACAATGGGGCTATCTATGAAAAAAAATCTGAAACTTTAGAAAGAAAAATACTTCAAAATCAAAAATTAGAAGATGCAGTTTATTTTGATGCAGGCACTGGTCGTGGACTTGGAGTCGAAGTTAGGATAACTGATAAAAATAAGAAAAGTTTAATAGAAAGTATTAGGGATGAAAAGTTTGAGAAATTTTTAGAAAATAAAAAATGGACTATAAATGAATTTGGAAATATTCAATTAGACAAAAGAAGAACTAATAATTTTGGAGAGCTTTTAGGTTTATATTTAGCCTTAGAAATTGCAACTCAGTTGAAAGTTTCAAAAATATTTGGAGACAGCAGGCTTGTAATTGACTACTGGTCACTTGGGAGATTTAATCTTAAAAACTTAGAGACTGAGACAGTTACTTTTATAAAAAAAGTTACAGAAAATAGAAAAAAATTTGAAGAAAATGGTGGAGAGTTAAAGCATATTTCTGGAGATATTAATCCTGCAGATTTAGGATTCCATAAATAAAAATTGGTAAGGAGTAAGTTATGAAAAAAGCAGTTCTTTTAGATGTGAGTGCAATAATGTACAGAGCATATTTTGCAAATATGAATTTTAGAACAAAAAC
>ERZ772909.477-NODE-477-length-24978-cov-10.310476_pt1 | contig 24978 bp, 28 predicted proteins | sample MGYA00511137_ERZ772909 | MGnify/ENA primary metagenome ERZ772909 (study PRJEB29015, sample SAMEA2738095) | human oral metagenome | biome: human oral; feature: human-associated habitat; material: saliva | place: China | collected 2270 ... | reverse complement strand
GGAACAGACGCGGGCACGCCAGCACGGGGCCCTCGCCGAGCAGTTGCGCGACGCCGCGCAGCGTGAGGCGGACCTGGCCCGCACGACCGCCTCACTGGAGGGCGCCCTGCGCTCGCGTAGCGCGCGCGGCACGTGGGGCGAGGTCGAGCTCGCCCGCATCTTGGAGGCCTCGGGGATGATGCCGCACGTCGACTTCGCGGAGCAGCGTTCGATCGCTTCTCTCACTCAGGGACGAGGCCTGGGCGCGGGCGGCGCATCGACTGACCGCGGGCGCCCCGACGTGACGATTCACCTGCCGGGTCAGGGGTTCCTCGCCCTCGACGCGAAGGCCCCGATGGACGCGTACCTGCGGGCCTGCGGCATTGAGGACAGCGGGGAGGATGCGGAGGCTCGGCGCCGCGCTGAGCTCGCCGCGCACGCGAAGGCCTTGCGTTCTCACGTGGAGGCGCTCGCGTCGCGCGACTACGCGCGCGCTCTCGGTTCCTCACCCGAGCTGGTGATCCTCTTCGTCCCGTCGGAGGCGGCGCTGAGCGCCGCGCTGCGCTCGGACGGCGCACTCCTGGACGATGCGATGGCGCGCGGCGTGGCCCTGTGTTCCCCCGTCACCCTGCTGGCGGTGGCTCGCACGTGCGCCACGGCGTGGGCGCGCACGACGATTAACGAGCAGGCTGACCAGGTCATCGCCTTGGGCCGCGACCTCTACGAGCGGCTCGGCGTCGTCGCCGGCCACATGGACAACCTGGGTAAGAGCCTGGCGAAGAGCGTCGACTTCTACAACAAGGCCGTGTCCTCGATGGAGACTCGGCTCCTGTCCCGCGCGCGTTCCGTCACCGCCCTCGAGTCCGCCTCGAAGAAACCCATGACGGCCACCGACATCGACCCGGATGCCGCCCAGGTCCGCGCCTTCACGAAGCCGGAGCTGACGGACCAGTGAGTGTTTCGGCGATAGTGTCCAACTGCGCGCGGATCTCCTCAAAAGGCCGGTCCAGGTCGAGCGTCGTGACGGCAGTACGAGTGGCCACGCAGAGCAACGCGCCGCAGCCGGGAGGATTCAGCAGGACCAGAAGGCGGCAAATCAACACCCGGCGGGGAGAGATAACGCTCGGTGGCCCGTGCTGTCACGGAGCTTCGATGTTCTTCCGAGCCCGCGGCCCGACATACAGCCGCGACAGAGGGCCGCCCGAGAGCACGTGCAACCGACCTTGCTCAAAGTGCAGTCCACTTCGCCCACATCGGGACATTTTCGGCGATTTTGAGCGAGGTGGACTGCAGTTTGGGACACCCCCGGCGACAGCACCCGCACCGACAGCAAGGCCGGGCCACGCACTCGCGCGACCCGGCCACCGCCTCGTTCAGGAGTCACCCCTTTGCGGCACGAGCCAGTCCCTCGCTATTTTGCAGACCATCCGCAACTGAGGATGATCGCGCACAATCTGACGCTGCCGTTCTGCCGGTAGCCCAAGCTCATGCAAAACATTGAGGATTACGACTGCGCTCGTGATACGGACAATGGCATTCAGTTCATCGATGGAATGGTTTGGAGTCTTTCCCTCGTGTGCGAGGTTATTGCGAGCTTGCGTCGTTCGTTTAGCCCAATGTTCAACGTCTGGCACAACCTGTTTGATTACTTCCTGATCGGGACGCGCAGCTAGGGCGAGAAGCCTGTCCCGCAGCGTCAGCGAGTTTCTTATCGCTTGTTTGAACCTGCCACGATGTTTCTCAGGAACCTGATCGAGCATGGCGCTGCGAATCTTCTTGAACTCTGTATCAGGGATTGGTTTCTCATCAATACCGAGGCCTCGGTGTAGAGCCTCCGCAGCACCTGCCGCCATCAAAAGATTGTTCTCAACGAAACGCGCCGGGGCGTAGCGCAGGCCCAGGATCATACTGATAGCAGCCTGCAACCTACCTCGCACCTCGCACCAGCGCGACATGATTTGCTCGAACGAGAGCATCTCACAGGTGAAGAAGGCACTGTCAGGCTCAACAGCCTTGTCCTCACGCTTACCAACCGCTACAGGACAGTACAGAACACTGGCGCGCCGAGGAGGCAGCCTCCTCCCATCCGGGAGAAATACCTGAGTCCCTGCAACCTCCAGCTGAAGCCAGATAACACCGGCAGCACGGTGCGTTGCCAGCGCAATCAGATCCTGTATCAGGCTCGCCGTCTCGAGCGCAGTTCTCAGATCGAACGGCTCAGCTCTGCGGACACAGATAGAAGCAGTTTCGCGCATGCGCCCGACCGTCGCACCCCTGCGATAGTCAAGGCGCGGCAGAATGTGGGTGTGCACAAGGCTGAACTCTACGCCTTCGACGTTCACCCTCTGCGTTTCGACCGGCTCCACTGAGATTGTCCCAGTTCCATCCGGTATACCATCACGATAGCCGTGATAACACGAAAATACAGACGATGCAGCCCAGAGCGTCAAGTCTTCGACAGACATCTCGACTGCCCCGAAGACTGCGTCTTTTTCTCCGCTAACGGCGGCGCCGATGATCACTGTCGTTGCACACACGATCTGCGTGTCAGGACTTTCGACCCGAGCACCCCTATTCCGTCTGATCCCGGTGGGAATGCAGCCGAGGAGCGTGATCTCGCGCTGTTGAGCCACGCCATGAATGACATCCCACGTCCTGACGCCCTCAAGCACATCCTTAACCCCAGGGGCCAGCTGACGGAAGAAGCGCTCCTCGAATGCACCTATCAACGAGAGCGCAAGATGACCTTCGCCGTCATATCGCAAGATGCCAGGCACTTGCTCGTCAGGGGCATCCGGCAGCCACCACAGTCCTTGCCACTCGGCAGCCTCGTCAAGATTCAGCGGATCGTTGCTCATTGTTCTCCCATGACAGCTACTCAGGCATCAATCCTCGACGACGTCACATTACCACTTCGCACATCAGGATAAATTCATCGATCTTAGTCTGGTTCGGTTCTACTGGCCGAGTGTTGCGAGGGTCAATGATTGTTTGATGGCGCGATTCCTCTCGGTGGTGCGACGCGAGATCACCCGCCACACGTGCCCTGACGGGGTGCATCATTCCGCGGAGATCGGGAGTGCGGCACATGCTGCCGGGTACCACCCCAAGAAACTGCTCTTTGAGTGATAAGGTCCTGCTCCCCATGTGTTTTCGATTTTGTTCCAGAAGCGCACTCCCCACCAGATCAGCGGACGCATGCGAGACCATGCTCCTATGAATGCGTCTCCCGATGCCCAGGGCACCCGATCAGACACGACACGACGAACCCCGCTCACTACCCCTGCACGTCACACACAAAGAGCCACGTGTCGATCTTTACCGACTCAGGGCTATCAGGCTTGGACCGGCGCAGTCTACTGCGGGGATCCTGGCCACCACGTCGAGGATCCCTTGGTATACCCGTTCGCGCAGTGCGAGTTAAATCTAGAGGACACAACGTGTCGCCGACAGGCAAGTTCTCATCGCATTGGCACGGAACAATTGGCACGTGAGACGGTATAAGCGAGCGAATATGTCCCCGCGGCGCTCGCCTCGATGTCTGCACTGAGCACACCGGCAGCGCGGCCCGATGGGTGGCAGCGTTAACCCCTTCATGCGCAGCGGGGCCAGATAGGTGGCAGCGTGGGCAGCTCGCCCATACCGCCACCTATCGGGTTAACGTGCGCATCGAAGGGCGCAGGCCCCCACCCATGGGGCCGATCAGCCCACCGAACGGGCACACCACGCCACCCGTCGGGCCTGCCACATCTCCCGACTTGCTCAAAGCGTAGTCCACTTCGCATAAATTGGGCCATTTTCGGTAATTTTCAGCGAGGTGGACTGCAGTTTGGGACACCCCCGGCGACAGCACCCGCACAAACAGCAAGGCCGGGCCACGCTCGCGCGCCCCGGCCACGGCCTCGTCAGTGTGCACTCCTCAGTCAAGGTTCGCCAACACGCCCACGTCACGTGCGGCCTGACGTAGGCGCTTATCGCGCGTCCATAGCGAGACGCCGGGGGTTACGACAGCACTTGCCAGGAGCGCCGCGTCGACAGCGCTGAGCCCCCTGCCCCACAGCCGCCGCTCTTCGACGAGGTGCCGCACACCTTGATCATCAACGTTGCGCACGATCATCAAGCGCTCAAGCATTTTCAGAAAGAACGACCGATTCTTGAGGTTCCCCAACGCGAGCTCGGTGATGACGCTCTGGTGCACGCACACCTGGTCGCGCTCGAGCAGGTCGACCAGGACCGGCTCAGTTTTTCGTAGGTGATCGATCCAGATGTTCGTGTCGACGAGGACCCTCATGCGCGCCTGCGGCTCCGCGGCGCAGCTTCCGCCGCCGAATCGCTGCCGCCGAGCTCGGCGAGCTGCCGTCCCGTCTCAATACGAACGAGAAGCTCAACCGCGTCCCTGATCAACGCGGATCGTTCACTGATCCCAGTCAGTTCCTCGGCGCGCGCGAGCAGGTCATCATCGAGTGTCACAGTGGTTCTCATGGCTACCTCCACATTCAGGATAGCATCACTAACAGCATCATTTGATTCGACTGAGTGTTCTTCCCAGTGTGATGATTTCTGTGAGGGAGCTAGGCACGCCCGCGCCGATGGTGAAGTTCTGGCCCGGTGCGCCTGCGGCACTCATCGAAAGCATCCCCGGCAAGGTGTACGACGTGGAAGGGGTCCATGGCCGCCCTTGCGTCTGGGAGTTCTTCGGCGGCTGCGCTTTTGAACCCGGTGAATCCATCCATCGCGACGATCTCGATGCGCTCGCGCCACGTGTGGGGCTGGGAAGCCAGCCAGGTTTTGAAGACCCCCTTGGATCGGCCCGGGACCATGTCCAAAAGCCGGGAGGGACCGCGGCGGTCTCGTACGGGCGTCACGTCCAAGATGACGGTGACGTACCTGTCCCCATACGGGGTGTGTCGCCACCCGCAGGGTACGTGAGCCAAGCGCCTGGCCAGCGCGTCATGACAAATACCCTGGCGCCCGCAGCGTCGACACCACCGGTCCTCACCAGTAATACGGCAAGCCAACACTGCATGGTCTGACTCAATGCGCTGACCCGTCACCTACAAGGCCAGGCCATCCAGGCGCGTGAACGCGCTCAGATCAGGGCGATCAAATATAGTATTGGGCATGTCGAGGTCTTTCGGATGGACGGTGTAGGAGCCCCCATCATCGGAAGACCTCGACCCCTACCCGGCCACGACATGCCCAACCCCGCCCACAACACCTACACCCTCAAATGCGAAGAGCCCGTTTCCGGGCCTGACCTGCTCGATGGTCTATTTGCTCCCTATGGCGGATGCATAGAGCTACCTCATACTTGTGTGTTTGGGGCCGCGTGTGCGCGCTTTGCGGGAGGGGTGCCCCCTCGATAGACGTTTATACATCAATAGCTGTATAATGCTGTATGAACGTCTGTTGTAGAGGAGGTGTCTACTTTGATGCTTGACGAGCTTGTAAGTTATATCGACGCCGAGGGTGGGGTGGTGTACTCTTCGCAGTTGAAGGGTGCTGGCTTTTCTGCGGGACTTATCTCTTATGCGAGCGAAACAGGCCGTATTGATAGGATTTCACGCGGTATCTACTGCACGCCTGATGTTTTCGAAGATGACTTTCTCGTGATTGGGGCACGTTGGCGCAAGTGCATTTTTTCGCATAACAGCGCGTTGTATCTAAATGGATTATCAGACAGGCTTCCGGTAGTGCAGTCCGTGACCGTGCCTAGGGGGTATAACCCGGTCAGGCTGATTGAGGAGTTTCCAGGCAGTCAGATTCACTGGGTTCGCCCTGATATTTACGAGCTTGGCGCAACAAATATTATGACGCCGTCAGGTAATAGGGTCAGGTGCTATAACTCTGAGCGTTCGATCGCTGACCTGATTAGGCAAAGGAAGCTGGCTGGTGTTGATGCTCAACTTGTGCGTGACGCTATTGGTGGATACTTCAATAGCCGTGAGAAAGATCTTCATGAGTTGGCGCGCATGTGTGAAGCGCTCGGAGTAAGGCGTGAGTTACAGGTATACCTGGAGGTGTTGTAATTGGTAACTATTCGCAATGATGCGAGCCTTAGAGGCAAGATTCGATCTGTTGCAAAAAGAGCCGGGCTTAGACCTCAGGAGCTACTGCAAATGTATCTATTTGAACATTTGTTGCTTCGTCTTGAGAAAAGTCCCTATGCTGAGAAATTTGTTCTCAAAGGTGGACTGCTAATTGCGTCGATGATTGGTGTTTCCCTACGTACTACGATGGATATGGATACGACTGTAGTTGGCATGTCACTGGATCGCGCAAATATTGAGCGTGCGATAAAAGATATTTGTGGTGTCGATGTTGGTGATGAGATGGAGTATGTTTTTGAACGTATCGAGCCTATTCGAACCGATGATGAATATGCGAACTGGCGTGCTCATGTTCGGGTTAGATACGGAAGAATGAACGCGCCTGTAAAAGTAGACATCACAACAGGTGACTCTATAGTTCCAAAACAAATCGAATACCCGTATCCGATGATGTTTGAAGATGGAGCAATCAATGTGTTGTCTTATCCTGTGGCGACGATACTAGCTGAGAAATTTGAAACCGTTGTTGTCAGGGGTGTAGCCAATACGCGTGGTAGGGATTTCTATGATATTTATGCATTCCTGAAACTTTATAACGAAGATATTGATTTTGTTCAGGTAAAGCAAGCTCTAGATGCGACGGCGGTAAAACGAGGTTCCTCGTCTAGCGTTGCCGACTACAAGTATAGGTTGGAAGAGATTAGAGCTTCTGAAACTATGTTGTCTGTGTGGAGTGAGTATACGAAATTAACACCATATGCATCTGCCATATCGTTTATTGATGTTGTGAACGCGGCGATACAGCTTGGTGATTCAATATTTGCTAAATCTAGTAACACATAAAAGCATAGTGGTTGGGGTGATGGAAGCTGTGTCTAGATGAATCTGCCGGTGAGGCTGGTGGGGCAGGCTTTGATTTGAGCGGGGGAGCCGGTGGCTACCACCTGGCCACCGGCCAAACCTCCGCCAGGGCCCATATCCACCACATAGTCTGCACTGCGGATTACGTCCAGATCATGTTCAATAACCACCACGGTGGCGCCTTTAGTAATCAAACTGGCAAACACTCCCATTAGGGTCTGCACATCCTTTGGGTGCAGGCCAATAGTGGGTTCATCAAACACAAACACCGAATCGCCCTGGCCCCGACCCATCTCACTGGCAAGCTTTAACCGCTGCGCCTCGCCACCAGAAAGCCCCGGTGTCTGCTCGCCAAGTGTCAAATAGCCCAAACCCAAATCGTGCAGCACCTGCAATTTCTTGCTCACCCGGCTAAGGCCCGCGCAAACAGTCAAAGCCTCATCCACACTCATAGCCATAAGGTCAGGCAGGCTGTAGGCGGCGCCGTCGTCAAAAAAGCACCTAATTTCGTGAGCCGCACGCTTATAACGGCTGCCGCGACAATCGGGGCAGCAAATCTCGACGTCGGGAAGAAACTGCACGTCAAGGGAGATCTGCCCAGTGCCGTCACAAGTGTCGCAACGCAAAGAACCAGTGTTATAAGAAAACGCGCCAGCCGTAAGCCCACGGCGGCGGCCAGGCTTCGAGCCGGCCTCAGCGGCAAGTTTGGCTCCATACTGGTTAGCCGCCTCGGACCTGGCGAAATGCTTACGCAACTCATCATGCACCCCCGCATAGGTGGCCACAGTCGAGCGCACATTAATACCAATCGGAGTAGCGTCAATGAGCATAACCCGGCCAATACCCGGTGCCTCCAACCAGCGCACATGCCCTGGCAGCGCCTGACCGGCAATTCGCGCCTGCAAAGCCGGGATCAGGCTCTCAAGCACCATGGTGGTTTTACCTGAGCCCGAAACCCCAGTCACCACTGTGAGTCGTCCCTGGGGAATATCCACCTCAAGTGGCTGCACCGTGTGGATCACGTCCGTGACTAGGCGGATACTGCCGCGCTCAAAAAGATCCGCCCGCGCCGGCTTGGGCTGGTTCTGCTGCCTCAGATACGGCCCAATAATCGACGCAGAATTGTCCATGACCTGCGCAACCGTGCCCTGGCAAACCACCGTGCCGCCGTCGGAACCAGCGCCGGGCCCCATCTCAATGAGGTAATCACTGTGGGTGAGCACCTGAGTGTCGTGGTCAACCAAAATCACCGAGTTGCCATCCGCCAACAGATCATCCATCACCCCCGTCAAACCCTTGAGATTATGCGGGTGTAAGCCAATCGAAGGCTCATCAAGCACATACAGTACGCCCGTGGTACGGTTACGCACCGCCCGCGCTAGCTGCACGCGTTGGCGCTCACCGGTAGAAAGCGTGGATGCCGCACGATCCAACGCCAAGTAGCCCAGCCCCAGGTCAAGCAAGCGTTGGGCGGTGTCAAAGAAAGCCTCACAAATATTTTGGGCCATGGGACGCAGCATCTGCGGCAGTGAGTCGGGCACACCCTCAACCCACCCCATCAGCTCAGACAGGGTCATTTGCGAGGCCGCGTCCAGACCAATACCGCGCAACCGGGGCGCCCGGGTGGCTTCAGACATACGGGTGCCGTGACACTTAGGGCAAGTGTCCTCTTGTAAGAAACGCTCCAGGCGCTTCATGCCCTTTTCGTCTTTAACTTTAGAAAGCGCATTTTCGACCGTATAAATGGCGTTGTAATAGGTGAAATCCATTTCGGCCGACTGGTTCGTTTTAGGATTTACGTAAATAATGTGCTTTTTTAGCGCCGGGCCGTGGTAAACAATCTCCTGCTCCGCCTCAGTTAGCTCCTTGAATGGCACATCGGTGCGCACACCCATCTCGCGGCACACGTCTTTCATCAGGGCCCACATCAGTGTGCCCCACACTACGACGGCGCCCTGGTCAATGCTCAGGTTCTGGTCCGGCACCAGCGCCGCAACATTCACGCTGCGGGTCAGGCCTGTGCCCGAGCAAGTTTGGCAGGCTCCGCGTGAGTTAAACGCCAGGTCCTCAGCGCCAGGGCCATAAAATTTTACGCCGCAGGTGGGGCAGGTAATTTCAGCCATGCGGGCGACGTCGAATGAGGGCTCAACATAGTGCCCGTTAGGGCAGCGGTGGTGGGCTAGGCGCGAAAACATCAGTCGCAGACTGTTGGCTAGCTCAGTCATGGTTCCGAAAGTACTGCGGATTCCGGGCACGCCCGGCCTTTGCCGCAGCGCCAACGACGCCGGCACGTAACGCACTTCGCTCACGTCAGAGCGTTGGGCTTGGCTCATGCGCCGGCGCGTGTAGGTGGACAGTGACTCCAGGTAGCGGCGCGAGCCTTCCGCATAGAGAACCCCCAGGGCCAGGGAGGATTTACCTGAGCCAGATACGCCAGCAATACCAACGATTTTATTTAGCGGAACATCAACGTCTAGGTTCTTCAGATTGTGCACGCGCGCCCCGCGCACCTCAATGGTCTGGGGTTTTTGGGTGCGGGTGGCACTCTGCGGGACGGCACGCTGCGAGGTAATTGGCGACGGCGCCGCCTGGGACTCTTCGAAAGCGCGCATTTTTCCTCCAAGTAGGCGCGACGCCACCAGGGTTGTAACCAGCTGCGGCCTGCGAGAGAAATTATCCCACACAGGCCGCAGCTTTTAGGGCGCAGTCGGCGTCGTGCTTTTGCTGGCTTCTAAGTGAGCTGGGTAGGGGGCGTGGGGTGGGAACTCTAGATGTTTGTCCTTTTTACCCTTTTAAGCCTGCTCTAGAGGGGCAGTTAAAGGCACGATGGCGGGGCGCAAAGCTGCAGCTAGACGCTGGTTGCTGCCAGTTGCCTGACTGTAGAAACGCGCTGCTACGAATTCCTTGCAGGCGGGGGTGCCTGGTCTGTTACTGGTGGGTGTGCCTGGTTTATTGCAAGCGGGGGTGCTCGGCGCAAAAAGCGCAGGATCAAGCTTCCAACCGGCTTGCTCAGACAGCTGGGAGAAAAACACGAACTGCGTGCGTGTATTGCCCTCGCGGAAACTGTGGATAACGTTCAACTCGCCCCAAATTTCAGCCAGCTCTGTCACGAAAGTTTCATGATCCAAGCCGCGCAGCAGATTCATTTTGCTGAGCCTGCGGTATTGCTCATTGGCTGCCTGCCCTAAGACTGGGCCTGCTGGATAGTACTGGTAAGACATTTGCGGCGCAGCCGGATCTCCTGGCGGGTAGTGGACAACGTCTGGGCCAGACTTGACCATGAACGTGCCCAGGGGAGCAACCCGCTCCTGGCCTGCCCACTCATAGATATCTTGGAAAATATGGTGGTGAATTGCCTTCATGTGGGCGTAATCGAAGTTGCCTTTGATAGGCGTTTGCGCCAGTTCCAAAATTCTGGAGCTAGCGTAGCCCTCTTCCAGAAAGCGTAGCTTGACAGCGTCAGGTTCCCCATATGGGTTGCCAGGGGTAGTGAATTTATTGCGTAACACCGAGGTGCCAGGGATGAAGTAATCCTCCCAGGTGCGAAAAACTTGGCGTGCCATCAGCCTTGCACGTGCTTTCTGATTGCTGCGCGTGCCTGTTCGCCAGTTAGTTTGCCGTGGGCCTGCTGTTCCAAAATGTTGCACAGCGCCAGGTCGGTGACTTCGTGGCCTGCCAGGGCCAAAGCCGCTTTGGCAAATGCGAGCTTTTCTGCGGGGGTGCGGTTTCCGTAGGTGCAGTTTCGGGGTTGCGTTTCTGCGTTATCTGCGGCGACGGCGTCGCTGCGGCTTGTGGCGGCATTGCTACGTGCGGCGACGGCGTCGCTGCGGCCAGGGCGGTCAGTGCTGCGGCTTGTCATGGGCGGCCTCGTTTCTTCCGAAAGCTCATTTTACGGGGCGAACTGCGCCGTCGTGAGCAAAAGCAGGCATAGACTTACGCTAGTTATAAACCTAAGGAGGGGAAGATGGGTGCCCAGGACGTACCGAAAGTGCATGACCCCAGTTTCCGTGGGGACATGATTATTCGCTTCCTACCTGACAGTGACCAGGTGCTAGCCCGCATGGACCGCTCTACCGTGCAGGTGTTTACGAATCTGGCAGACTACCTGCAGCTTTATGGGCCGTACGTGGATCGTGTGGGCTATCCGGACGGCAAATACCTGTGGCACCGGCCCGTCGGGGAGCGGCCCACCTACTTTGAGTATCGCTCACTGGACATATTCGCCCTAAACGACCCCTACTACAGTTACGAAATCAAGCAGCTGCCGCAGGGATGCTCGATTCGCACCGGTATTAACGTGCCCTACTTTGATCTGCCCGGTGGTGCGCGCCAGGTGCAGTTTCTAGCCGGAGACGTTGTGCTGAGTGCTATTGAATGCCTTGAGCTGGGGATTTTGACTGGGAGGTCAGAATAATGTGGTGGCAAGTTGCTGAGCTGTTTCACTTCGCGGAGACGGCAGGGGCGCAGATTCGGCTTCGTGATAGCGACGCACTGTCATTGACCTGGGATTGTGGGCGCAGTTGGCAGCACGTGTGGAACACCAGCGGTGAACAGGCCCAAGCTTTTTATGGCGAAAGTGAGTACGCCGAAACTCGCGTGCCCACCATGATCAGCGACTACAGCGAACTCATGCTTAACTGGGCGGTGCTGCGTATCGGCCGCAAAGCGCGCTTTTACAAGGGCTGGGAGGCGATCCGGGTGCCTGCAAGCGCCCAAAGCGTGGATCCGCGCTGGGGCTTTGAACAGCTCTCGCTGATCAGCGGGCGCCTGACCAGAGACGGCAAGCCCGTACCAATGCAGCTGCGCACCATCTTCCCTAACCACTACGAGCTCAACCAGTTCTCGCATGTGGCCGGCATGAGATTCAAAGATCTGTTGGCGGCCTTCAAAGATCCAGCCGGCGGCATATTGGCCAACTGGGTAGAGCCGGCGCCAAACTCTGGGCGCCCGCAAGGCGCCGAGAAATCAGAAAGCTCCAAATAGACTGACTGTAAGGCCAACTTAGAGTGACGCTAAGGCCAACTTAGAGTGATGGTAAGGCCGGCTTGCACTGGCGCTAAGGACAGCTCAAAAGCGCTAGAAAATTTTTAAATATTGCGGCGGGCACCAAGCCTGCCGCGCTTGATAGGTGTGTAAGGGAACAGTATGGGTAAATGGTTTGATCAGGCCGCAGAGATTGAGCGCTTGCACAAGGAAAACCACCGGTTAAAAGCGCAGGTCAGGAGTCTTGAGTTGCGTCTAGGAGGCAGTTACGGACAGCCGGGAACCAGTGATTACAGCCAGCCGGGCGCCTATGGGGACGCTAGCGAGTACGCTCAGGGTACCTACGGGGCCGGCGACGGCGTCGTCGGGGCTGGGGCTGCAGGTTACGAGGCCGCTGCCTGGCTGGAACTAACCCCAGAAGAACTCCATTTAGTGCGGATGGGTAAAAAAATCAACGCCATCAAAATTTACCGAGACCGCACCGGGGTTGGCTTGGCTGATGCCAAAGCGGCCATCGACGCGGTTGGCTAGGAGGAATCATGCTGTTCATGGGTCATCGTGAGGACGACGGCTGGCTACGGTCTACCTTCAACCTGACTTTCCGGGCCTCATGGGAAATGATGCTACAAGGGGTTTATGAAGCCTGGCATTACTTCGCTAATGTTGAAATCCTGGTTGACCATAAGCCGATTGAAATTAAAACCCCTGAAGACATTCTCAAGATCCCTGAAGACCGCAATATTGCAATTCGTGGATTGCTAATGGTGGCTAGGACTAATGTAGAAATTGTTTTCTACAACCAAGTACACTTCATCAACGTCTATGTTGAGTGCAACAATGAAGAACTAAAAAACCTGGACTACGAGCACTACAACAAATTCATTGGCAAATTCATTGACAATATGGAAATCGCCATGAATATGCCCGAGGAACAACTCAAAGCTGGCAGGTAGCTGGCAGGTAGGCGGCGTTGCGGCGTGGGCTTGTGTGTTGCGGTGCAGGATTGTTGCGTTACAGCGCAGGCCTTGTGTGCTGCGGCCTTAGCTTGCTGTGCTGCAGCGCGAACTGCGCCGCATAGTAGCTGGTCACAAGCCTGCTGCTGAGCCAAGAGCGGATGGAGAACTGCAATGATTTTAATTGGTGAAAAAGAAGAAAAGGGCTGGGTTCACGCCAACTACCGGCTCACCCGCCCGGTTTCGTGGCAGCAGCTACTAAAATCGGTGCACGGGGTTTATGGCTATTTCAAAAAAACCGAGATCCTAGTGGATGGGTTACCAATCCAGATTAGTCAACCGGAAGAAATATTACAGATCCCTGAGGCTAAAGCTATTTCTATCCGGGGTGTGCTAACAATTATTGACGTGCCCGTGGTGGTAACCTTCTACAACCAGGCCGACTACGTAAATGTTATGGTTGCCTGCGCAAACGAAGAATTCCAAAACACTAACTACGAAAAGTTCAACAAATCAATGAGTCAAATCATGGATAGCCTTGAACTAATGATGTACATACCCACAGCTAAGTAGAACTGATAGGCTGTTTAGAACCCCAAAAGCTTGCGGTAAATCTGCAAGTCTTCGTCGCCAAAGACGTTGAAGACAACATCCATTTGCGCCTGGGTTGCCTCCAACCAACGCTGCACAGTGTCAACCGCAACCTTTGCCGCAGCTTCCTTGGGGTAGCCAAACACGCCGGTGCTTATGCAGCAAAAAGCCAGCGACTTCAAACCGTTTTCCTGCGCCATATCTAGACACTGTAAATAGCTGCTCATCAGCTTATATTTCCCAATGTCTGGCAGTGCCGGGTTATAGATCGGCCCAACCGTGTGAAGTACGTGCTTAGCCGGCAAGTTATAGCCGCCAGTGATTTTGGCGTGTCCAGTGGGTTCCTCATGACCCTGAGCCTGCATCAGCTGCGCGCATTCAAGACGCAACTGCACGCCAGCAAAAGTATGGATAGCGTTGTCAATACAAAAATGTCCCGGCTGCCAGCACCCCAGCATCTGACTGTTGGCAGCATTAACAATACCGTCAACAGCTAGGCGGGTAATGTCACCCTGCCACAGACGAATCCGAGGATTAAGCGGGCTGACGGCGGCGTCGTCGAGACTAGAAATACCGCCTTCCGCCAGCAAGCCAGACAGCAACTCATCCTGCTTTTCCAACCAAAAAGGAGAGATAGGCGCAGGCTCTCTGGTGTTAACCAAGGCGCGGAAATGCTGCCACAGCTCATCAAAGCCCTGTACCTGGGGGAAAGCAAAATTACGCTCCGCACACAGCTGCGCCACCAGCTCAGATAACAGCGCCTCCTTTTTACTTTCCAGCATTACCTGCCTCCTTTAACTCCTTTAACGCCTGCGTTAGGGCCTGGTGAATATCTCCATCTATAAGAATAGAGCGTTCACTGATCTCAATCGGGGCTTGAGCCTGGCCAAAATTAATGCAGGCGTAAGTTGCCAACGGATTGGCGTAAGTGCGCTGCCAGAAAGGGTATTTAATGATGCCGGGAGTGTTGGCGCCAACCCCCAACTCTAGGTAGAGCACCTTGTCAGCGCGGTGAGCTGCCATGAAATCCTGGTAGCGCTGGGCCGCCCGATGCCAGCCGGCGTCCTCAACGAAAGTGTGATCGGCGCGCAGATTCATGCTCATAGGCTCACTACACCTGGGGCAGTGCGGCACAAGCTCGCTGGGAACACGCATGTCACGCTGGGTTTCAACCATGAGTTTCACGGTCTCATAGTTGTCGTAAGTGTTCTCGTGACACGGCTGGGAGCACTGCCACAGGCCGTAATCACCCTGCGTGTAAAACAAGCGATCTTTAGGGAAACCGGCTAGTTGAAACTGGTGATCCACATTTGTGGTGAGCACAAAGAAATCTTTGCCCGCTAACAGCTTAGCTAGCTTGGCGTACGTGTTCTTGGGGGCTGGGATGTAGCGGTTGTACCAGATGTGCCGGCTCCAGTAAGCCCAGCGTTCCTCCAAGGTTTTGAACGGATAAAAGCCAGCCGAATACATGTCGGAAAACCCGTAGGCCTCAATGAAATCCGCGAAATACTTCTGGAAGCGCTCACCGGAGTAGGTAAATCCCGCCGAGGTGGAAAGGCCCGCCCCGGCTCCAACTACGACGGCGTCTACGGCGGCAATCGTGTCTGCTAAGCGTGAGATAGCAGTGCTAGCTAGCTGAGTCATTAAAGTTCCTACGGGTTTTCCTACCATTACTTACGGACAACGCTGATGCGCTGGCCTACGTGGTTGCCGGACTCGATTTCGTCGATCATCGCTATAGCAAAGTCAGCGTAAGAAATGATGGATTCCCCGCGCTCGTTCACGGTCAGCTCTTCGTCGCCCAGAATGTACTGGCCGGTGCGCTCGCCGTCGGCTTGGAAGTCGCAAGCAGGAGAAATGTAGGTCCAACGGACGTCGTCGCGCTTGCGAAGTGCAGCTAAGCTCTCAGCCGCTGCGTAGGCGACCGGCTTGAACTCCTCAGGGAAGTCAGGGGCATCTGCAACAGTCAAGCTGTGCTCAGAGTTTAGGTAGAGGCTGCCAGCCCCACCAATAACTAGTAGGCGAGTGTCGCTACCGGAGAGAATGTCGCTCAGGTGAGCCAGAGTTGTTGAGTATTGCGGGAGGTCTTCCGGGGCCCAAACGCCGAAGGCATCAACAACTGCATCAAAGCCCTCAAGATCCTGAACGGTAAGCTCCATGATGTCCTTGATGACAGCCTTGTGGGCGCGAGTCCTGTTTTCTGAGCGGACGAAAACGGTTACGTCGTGGCCACGTTCTAGGGCTTCCTTGACGATGAGCTGACCGGAGCGTCCGTTTGCTGCAACGACTGCAATTGACTTAGCCATGAGTTTTCCTTTGGGTAGATGTGCGAGCAGATCGCTTTGTCTTCCTTACGAGTGACAGCGTAAAATCAATGCATAACTTTAGGAAGTAGGCACTATTTTGTGCCATAGGTACCTAAAAGTAACTATTGGCGCTACCTGCCCATATGCAAGGAGAAAAGGTGGGAGTTAAGCTAGACCAGCTACCGGCCTGCCCGGTAGAGACAACATTGACCCTGATTGGCAACAAGTGGCAGGTGCTGATCCTGCGCGATTTGGGTGCTAACGGAACCATGCGCTTCAAAGAGCTGCAGCGTTCAATCGGCAAAATCTCCCAAAAAGTGCTCACCACAAATCTACGCGCTATGGAGGAGGCGGGAATTGTGTATCGCGAAGTATTCGCCCAGGTGCCGCCACGAGTGGAATATTCCCTCACTGAGCTGGGACAAAGCCTCCAGCCGGTGCTGCAGGCAATGAGCCAGTGGGGTGAAAACTATAAGAAGAGCCTGCAGGGTAGTTAGCTTAGCGTGCTGGGGCTAGACGCTATCGGAGCCGACGGGTGGAAAGTGACGGGTGGAAAGTGACAGGCGGAAAGTAAAGATCCGGGGAGGCCTGCGGGCCGGCGAACAGGTCATCAGCGATCTTGCTGATCGTGTCGCGTAGCTCCAAATGCTCCAGATAATGCTGCGGAATCCCGGCCAGGCCCAGATGGGCGCCAACGATATTACCTGCAATAGCCCCCGTGGAATCACTGTCTCCACCATGATTGACCGCCGAGGTGATGGCTCCCTCAAAATCATTCTCATAGCGCAGCGAACACAACAAGCCAATAGCCAGGGCCTCCTCAGCCACCCAGCCCTCACCCAGGGCGTGAATTGCCTCCAAATCAGGCATGGCACTATCAGCCAAACGCAGCGTGTAGCCCAGTAGCTCCTGCAACTGAGCAAGATAATGCGCGTTTGGGAAAGCTTCAGGCAAAGTGTTTAGTGCCTGCGTAGCGGCCTCACGTACTGAACAGGATTCGTTGCGGGCCAGGAGACTGACAATATGGGCAAACACTCCGGCCGGCATCCAACCCAACTCATGGCGGTGGGTTAGCCCAGCTAATTGCGCGCCTAGACGCTGCAGCTCGACGCCTGAAAAACCAGGGGAAGTGTTGATTAACCCCGCCGGCGCCATGCGCATGATCCCGCCGCAACCCTTGGAGTTGTTTACAACTTTGGCGCCGCTGGCCATAGCCTCGCAAGCATTTAGGCAGGTTATTCCGGGCGCGCGCGAAGCAAAAAGCTCGGGCAGATTGGAAATCCAGGCTTTGGGTTCAGCCAGGGGATAAGGACTGACCTGTGTATACATCCACTCCACATAGAACTGAGCCATTTGTGCCGGCGCGTAAGCGGCAAGTGCAGAGGGGGACACCAGGGCGGGGGCGCCGCCAGAGGCTTGGGAGCCACCGGAGGTTTGAGCGCCTCCAGAGGCCTGGGCGTCGCCAGAGGCTTGGGCACCGCTAGAGGCTTGGGTACCGCCAGAGGCTTGGGTAGCGTCAGAGGCTTGAGCGCCGTCAGAGGCTTGAGCTGAGAGCGCGGCTAGCGAGCACAGCAGACTGTTAGCGGTGTATAAGGTCATCTGCGTGTCGTCAGAAAACGGCGCCAAGCCTCGCTTATCTAGCCGGTAGTTGCGAATACCACGCGAACCATAACGCGCAGCAATCGCCTCCTCACGGTCAAACTCGATCGCATAGCCCAGTGCGTCACCCGCAGCCCCGCCCAACAGACAGCCGCGATACTTATCGATGTTTCCCATTTGCGTGTTCCTTTTCAAATATTCTGCTTGGCGGGCGTTGGCTGGTTGCCGGGCGTTGGCTGGTTGCCAGGCGTTGGCTGGTTGCCGGTTACGCTTGGCGTTTTTGTCTTGAGGGCGGCCCGGTTACCAGCCGTTACCAGCCGCGCAAAATAGCTTCCAATCCGCGCTCAAATTGGGCGCTGAAATCCCATTTTCCGGCCAAAACTTCGCCGATCAGTGGTTGCAGGGCGGCTGCGTCGGCAGGGCTAAGCATGGCGCTGACGGCGGTGAGGTCTTGTACGACGGCGTCGTCGTCGGCCCCTTCAGAGGGCGCGGCTGAAGTGGGGGCTGCGGCTGGGGCGGCGCTGCCTGGCTTGGCGACGGCGTCGTCGCTTGTTCCAGCAGGCGGCACTACCTCGGCGGCAACGAAACCAGTGGTGTACACCGAAACCGACGTGATCAGCGCCAACGTGTCCGTAGTGGGCGTAAAACCGCTGCGAGCCAGCGAAGCAAGCACCCCGGCCAGCAGGGAAAGCTGCTCAGGCGTGGAAATCGGGTGGGTCATCAGCAAAATGACCGTGTTGGGGTGATCCTGCAAAGTGGCGCGCAGGCAGTTCGCATACTGGCGAATATATTCCTGCGCCTGCAAGGCCTGGTCAGGGGCCGTTTGTGGAGTGATAGCCGGGCTTGAGCCGGGCTCGGTATCAGGGCTTGGATCTGGTCTGGCAGGGACGCCCGGTGCGGCAGAGGCGCCCGGTGCGGCGTCGTTGTGAACGTCGTCGGCCCCTTGAACCAGAGCCAAAAAACGCTCGTAAGTTAGCCGCCAAAGCTGCTCGCAAATACCCTCCAGCAGGGCCGCCTTATCAGGAAAATGGCGATAAAACGCGGCCTGCGAAACCCCCAAGCGCTTGCCCAGGCTCCGCAGCGACAGGGCAGAAAGTCCGGCGTCGTCAACCAACTCCAGCGCGGCTGACAAAATAATGTCGCGTGTAAGCGTACGAGATTTCGACGACGCCATAGACTCTCCGCTCAGCTGTGGTTACTCCTGCCTATAACGAAACTGTACCAAGGCGAGGGCCGCTATCGCCGCGAAAAATCCCCACAAAACCGCCAAGCTGGGCCAAATATCGGCAAAACCCTGCCCATCCAAACTCACCTTGTGGATCGCGTCGATCGCCCAATAAGCAGGCGAAACGCGTGCGGCATCCTGAGCCCAATCAGGAAAAGACGAAACCGTGCAAAACGCCCCGCCAATACCGGCCGCCAGCATCCCCACAATATTAGACAGTGACAAGGCCGTGTCCCGGCTGTGCGTCCACAGCGCAATGGCCACACCCAACGCCGCCAGTACCGCCGAAAAACTGAGCAAAGTTGCCACCAACGCCAGCAGCGAACCCTTGGGATCAAAGCCGAAAATAATTGCTCCCAGGGACAAAACCACCAGTATCTGCGTGCTTTGAATTATGTAAGCCACCAGCGCTTTGCCCGTTAGTACCGTGGGGCGCGACAGTGGGGAGGCCTTCAGGCGCTGCCAAGTACCCCAACTGCGCTCATTAAAAAACGAGTCAATAATGTTTTGCACAGCCAGGAACGAAAACAGCACCGCGATTGACGGCACCGCCTGCTCGGCCCCGGAAACGCCCCGGTAGCCGTCGGTTAACAGCATCGCCTTAAAAGCAGGCATCATGAACGGGATCAGCACCAGCGGAATCACCGTCAAAACCAGCGTAGGCGCCGGGTCGCGCAGCTGCAGGCGCAGGTTCAGGCCCGCAACGGCGCTTAGTTGTTTGAGTTGCTTAAGCGGCTTCATTTTCGTTCTCCTTTACGTCGCTCTCCTTGAGGATTTGCAGGTAGGCGTTGTGCAGGTCAGCTTGAGGCGTGTGCACCTGCACGGGAATGTGCCCGTAGGTGGCCACGATCTGCTCAAGTGAGCCCTGGGCTGCCAGACGGCCCTGGTTTAAAACGGCGACGTCGGCCCCCAGCTCCTCAAATTCGGCCAGGTAGTGCGAGGTATAGATGACGGCGGCGCCCTCTGCCGCTAAGTGCCTGACAGTGTCTAGAATCTGGCTGCGGGCTTCTACGTCAGCGCCAACAGTTGGCTCATCCATAAAAATCAGTTTTGGGCGGTGCATTATGGCCATGCCCGCGTGTAGGCGACGCTGCTGGCCGCCTGACAGGTGCTTAGCGCTTTGATTGGCTTTTCCTGTCAGGCCCAGCATTTCCATAACTTCTTCGCTGCGTGCCTTGGCGGCGCGGTGACCCAGCCCGTGCAGGCGGCCGAAATAGCCAAGATTTTGCGCGACGGTTAGATCCGGGTAAATGCCCAGTTCTTGCGGGGCGTAGCCGATTAGCTCGCCAACGTTGTTTTGGGTGGGGTCGACGCCGCAGATGGCCACGCTTCCCGAATCGGCACGACGCAACGAACATGCGATGGTGATCAAGGTTGATTTTCCAGCGCCGTTGCGGCCCAGTAGACCCAAGATTTGGCCTGGCTCTACGCGCAGACTGACCCCACGCAAGACCTGGTTGGATCCGTAAGTTTTGTGAATGTCGCGAGCCAGTAAGGCTGGCGGTGTGGTGTTCACTGTTTCCTCCAGTTGGTTAACACTGTTAACTTTGGCGCCGGGAAGTAGGTTAACAGTGTTAACTTAAGGTTGCAAGAGGGTTTTACAGAACAAAACTTAGGGGCCTTGCGCAAGCAAAAGCCCTGGTTTGGCCTCCCAGTGGAAGGCCAAACCAGGGCCGGTTTGTGTTGTTTTGTGCTAGAGACTAGCCCGCGTACTAGAGGCTAGCCCGCGTATTCGTGCCAGATTTGGCGCATGGGCACGCCCTTATCGAAGGTGCGGGTAGAGCCATCTTGGAAGGTAACCTCAACCTTTTCATCCTCGTCGCCGTCGTTGTCGTCGTCAGAGCCGCAAACCCAATCCACCCACTCAATTGCGGGGGACAGGGCGCCGTCGTCGCCAACAATCCGGTAGCCCTCACCCAAAAATTCAGACATGACATCTTCGATCTTGTCAGCTTGCATGGCTGCTCCTTACTGGTTGCGCTAGTTTTCGCGGGTGTGTCGCTGGGATGTGCAGGTGGGGGCGACGCCGGCAACGCTAAGCCTGAGCAACGCTGCGCCCGGGTGACGTCGCCAATGCGGCACCCAGAGACGACGCTGGCACCGGGGCGGGCGCCGTCGTCCTTAATAACCACAGTGTATCGGGACGTCTTGACGTGTACCGGTGTGCGCGAATTAAAACAGGTCTAGGGTGGAAATATGACTCCTGAGATTACCGACCCTCAGTTCCAAGCAATCGCCGACGCCATTGCAGCAGACCCGGCCAACGCCGACTACACCAAACGTGGAGTGAGGCCGCTGTTCTATGCCGGGCCCGAATGCAAAATCATGATCGTGGGGCAGGCGCCCGGACGCGTCGCGGAAGAAAGCGGCGTCGTCTGGAATGACCGCAGCGGCGACCGACTGCGCGAATGGATGGGCATAGGCCGCGAAACCTTCTACAACTCGGGCAAACTGGCCATTGTCCCCATGGATTTCTACTTCCCTGGCACCGGCAAAAGCGGGGACCTGCCGCCGCGCAAAGAATTCGCTGAAAAATGGCACCCGCGCCTGCTGGAGCTCATGCCCAACCTGGAGCTAACCATCCTGGTGGGAAGCTACGCCACCAAGCGCTACCTGCACCTGAAGTCTTCCACCTCGCTGACCCAGGTGGTGCGCAACTATCGCGACTATCTGCCCACGTACTTCCCGCTGGTGCACCCCTCGCCGCGTAACCAGATCTGGATGAAGAAAAACCCCTGGTTCAACGAAGAAGTATTGCCGCAGCTCAAGGCGCGCGTGGGGGAGTTGCTTTAGGGGGTGATTGGCGAGGCGGCGTTTAAAGCGAGGAGGCGCTTAAAGAGGTGGGCGCTGGCGAGGTGGCGTTTAGTGAGGGGGAGTGGGGGTGGCTGACGACGTCGTGCTATCTGCAGCAACCCAAACGTAAGCTGCTGGTGGGTGGCGGGCTGATTGGCTTAAAAGCTAGGAAAAGTGACCGTTAGGTGAAACGAAAAAGTTGAATTCGTTTCATGCAAGATGTATAATTTTTGCATCTTGTTAGAAACGTTGGAGGTGGCAATGCTGCGGGTCCTTCACCTGGAAAACTGGAAATCGTTCCATGAGCCAGTTGATTTCACGATGATCGCCGGCAAGGAAAGCCGTCACAGCGAGACGCTTTTCCGTGACGGTAAAGCGCGAGTTTTGCCTACCGCTGCCATCTATGGAGCTAACGCTGCTGGTAAATCTGCTCTGCTTGATGCAGCGCAGCAGCTCAAGACGTTAGTGTTTGAGCCTCGTGCGCGAGGTCGGCGCATTCCCTATGAGCCCCACAAGCTTTATGGTGTGGGGGAGCCTACCGTGCTCGGCGTCGAGATTGTTCTTAATGTTCCTGATTCAACCTCTAAAAGGGATGCGATTGTCTATTACGAAGTGTCCTACACTGCTGAGAAGGTTGTAGCGGAATCGCTTTATCGCTTGCGCTCTGTTGATGAGGAGGCAGTCTTTACTCGCGATGAACAGGGCGTGGAGCTGTACGGGGATCTTGAAGACAATGAGTTTGTAAAAGCTCTGGCATTAACTGTCCAGACAAACCGGCTGCTGCTGGAAACACTAGCTAATAGCGAGCAGAAAAACATTGGGCTTATCGCTGGAGTCATTGAATGGTTTGCTTCTCTGAACGTGATCCGTCGAGGTACGTCATTTGTAATGATGTCGCAAGGGATTGTGAAATATGACGCCTTTCGTCAGCAGATGGTCTCTGGATTATCGACGGCGGACACGGGTATTTGCGATGTTTTGTTCGATCCTGTTGAGCGTGAGAAAGTGCCGATGCCTGATGAGGCGCTGACTCACTTTGAGTCTCGGCTTGTTGATGATAAAGAAGCCTTCTTGACCACTAACATTAGCGAGGGGGCGGTTTTCCGTATGCGTCTTAAGGAAAATGGGGAAGTCTCCTACGAGCGGCTTGTAACCAAGCATAAAGACGGCGACGAACAGTTTAAGTTACCTCTTGATCAGGAGTCAGACGGTACTATCCGCTACCTAAATCTGCTTCCTATCCTTTACCGGGCAGGGCAGCAAAATAACCGTGGAGTGTACCTAATTGATGAGTTGGAAGATTCTCTGCATCCAAAACTTACGGAAGAGCTATTACGGCGTTTCTTGAATTCAACAGGAACTGATCAGCGTCGACAACTGATATTCACTACTCACGAAGTTCACCTGCTTCACTGCGACATGCTACGCAGGGATGAGATTTGGCTTGTTGAAAAGCATGGCCACAACTCTGAGCTTGTTCGCCTGACAGATTTCTCTGCTGAAGGCGTTCGGGACGGGGTAGATCTACAAAAGGCGTATATGTCTGGTCGCCTTGGCGGCGTCCCGCGTCTCTAAGGTCTCGTCATGGCGAAAAGGAAACCTCCGTCTAGAAAGAGAACTCGTGGAGACCGTCAGCGGTTTGAGGGAAAGTCTCTTAAACCGCTGGTGGTGTTTGCGGCAGAGGGCGAGACTGAACGAAAGTATCTGAAATCCTTACGCACAAGTAGATACGGTGACCGTATTGTCTTCGCGATTGCAAACACAGGAGATAGATCGTCACTGAGTAAATTGCTGGAGAAAATACGGTGTGAAGAAAATAAAAACGGAGGCGATGCTAAGGGCGCCTGGATTGTCTGCGACACAGACGAAAACGTGACCCATAAACCGAAGCTAGAGAAATGGCTTGGAAACTCAGATAAACATCATGCTGCAGTTTCCCATCCCTGCATTGAGTACTGGTTACTTCTCCACCTTTGCGCAAATCCGTCGTCGTCAACTGCCCAGAATGTTGAGAAAGAACTAGAAAAAAATTGGCGATGGGGTCAATACAAAAAGGGCTGCAATATTTCCTCAGAGCTCATCGAGGTAACTGATAGAGCGGTAAGCTGTGCACGTCAAAGACGCTCAAGTCTGGACATCGGCGCGGATGCGTGGAATTCGTCCCAATGGACAGATTTACCAGAACTAATCGATTGGCTCGACGAGCTGGATCCTAAAGAGAAAAAACGCTGATATGGATGATTTGCGTATTATGCCCGGACCTGGCTGCCCGCATGGCTTGGTTGTTCCCGCTGGCGAGCTAGTGGAGCGTTTCTCTCACGCTTCAGGCCCCGGTGGTCAGGGAGTCAACACCGCAGATTCGCGTGTGCAGCTCAGTCTTGACCTGGCCACAACCACCGCCCTAGACGATGTCCAGCGCCAGCGAGCCCTGACTCACCTGGGAGAACGCCTCAACGGCAGCGTCCTAACCGTTGCTGCCGCCGAACACCGCTCCCAGCGCCGCAACCGCGTGGCCGCGCGCGAGAGACTAGCCGCAGTTTTGCGCGCCTCACTAGCCCCGCCCCGACTGCGCCGTCCCACCAAGCCCAGTCGCGCAGCTAAAATGCGCCGCCTGGCAGACAAAAAGAAACGTTCCGAGCTCAAAGCGGGGCGCCGTCGTCCTGGCATGGAGTAAGCAGCCTAGGCGAACAAGGCAGGGCGCCCCTAACGGGCCTGGATTCATCGCCTGATCCCAGCATTACAACAAAGAACACCCCTACAGCGTGCTGGGCTGGCTCGCACCCAACCAATACGCACGCCAAAGGGCACAACAACCAGAAAGGAGTCGCTGATGCCAGCAAAACCCCAAATCATCGCCGACCCCCAGACTAACCGTGGGACCGCCTTCACTGTCGAAGAGCGCAAGCGCTTCGGGCTGATGGGTCGTCTTCCCGCAGCTGTCGAAACGCTCGAACAACAGGCCGCACGCGCCTACAAGCAGGTGTGTCGACTCGACGACGACCTCGACAAGTACATCTACCTCGAACAGCTGCACGACCGCAATGAGACGCTGTACTACAAGGTGATCATCGACCACATCGCCGAACTTCTACCCATTATCTACGATCCGACCATCGGCGAGGCCATCAAGAAGTGGTCCGCAGACTACCGCCGCTCGCGCGCCGTCTACCTGTCCGTGGATCGAGTCGAGGATGTGCGGCCCACGTTTGAAGGCCTTGGCCTCGGCCCCGATGACGTCGACCTCCTGGTCGTCTCCGACGCCGAACAGATCCTCGGCATCGGCGACTGGGGCGTCAACGGTACCGATATCTCCGTTGGCAAGCTCGCCGTCTACACAGCCGCAGCTGGTATTGACCCCTCGCGCGTCATCGCGGTCAACCTCGACGTCGGCACCGATAACGAGGAACTGCTCAACGACCCCGATTACCTCGGCAACCGCCATGGTCGCGTGCGTGGAGAACGTTACGACGCCCTCGTCAATGAGTACTTGAGCGTCACATCCGAGCTGTACCCTCGCGCACTCCTGCACTTCGAAGACTTCGGCGCCTCGAACGCACGCCGCATCCTGGTTAACAACCGGGATAAGTACCGCATCTTCAACGACGACATGCAGGGCACCGGAGCGATCGTCATCTCCG
>ERZ772909.473-NODE-473-length-25119-cov-4.748683_pt1 | contig 25119 bp, 24 predicted proteins | sample MGYA00511137_ERZ772909 | MGnify/ENA primary metagenome ERZ772909 (study PRJEB29015, sample SAMEA2738095) | human oral metagenome | biome: human oral; feature: human-associated habitat; material: saliva | place: China | collected 2270 ... | reverse complement strand
TGCTTCTTCTGAAACAAAAGAAGTTTCACTGGCAGATACTCAACGTATCGGACGTGAAGATACTGGTTATGTCAATGTTCCTAAAGACTGGGTAGAGTTCAAAGAAATCCAAGGAAACAATCCACAACAGTATCAATACACAGCAGATGGATACAATGTTGTGACATTAACTGGCTATCCTAAAGACAAAGTAAAACTTGGAAATGGTGAGACATTTGGTGCAGAATTGGTTGCGAACCGTTTATATACTACATACGAAAACAATTCTGAAATCGCTAAAATTCAAGGTACGAAATCCAAAGTGATTGGAATTGATGCTTTTGTCATCCAATCTCTCACAAAAGATGGGAAATATTTCTTTACCTGGATCTTCCAAAAAGACGAGAAAGTATATACAGTAGCCTTTGACGGGGACAAAAACACTCTTCAAAAAATGATTGACTTGATTGAACAAACATGGGGCTTAGATCCAAAAACTCCTGGAAAATAATTATTAGTTAAATAACTGAGACTAGTCCATGCGATTAGTCTCTTTTGTTATGCTCTATTGTCTCTCTTTTTTAGTCCAAAATTTTCCTAGTTGATTTTCTGCTCATAAGTGATATAATACAAATATAATAAATTCGTTAAGGAGAACAATCTTTATGAAAAACAAAATTTTATTAAGCTCTGTAACGCTTCTATCTGCTTTAATGGTAGCGGCTTGCGGAAACGGAGAAAAGAAAACAGCGGAAACTGCTGCAGCACCAACGACTGAAGTCGCTAAAGAAACTACAGCTGCACCAACAACTACTGCTCCAACGACTACTGCTAAAACAACAACTCCTGGGACTTCTTCAGAGACAAAAAAAGTATCACTTGAAGACACTCAACGTGTTGGGAAAGATAATATTGGCTATGTCAACGTCCCTAAAGACTGGGTAGTATTCAAAGACTCAAACAAACCTAATAACTTCTATTATTCGTCACCAGATCAATATAATATTATGTATCTAGAGTCTTATTCTAAAGATAAAGTTAAACTTAATGATGGTGAAACGTTTGGCGCAGAGTTAATTGCCAATCGTTTGCTCAATGGCGTGAAAAATGATAAAGAACAAACTAGTGTTCAAGGCGTGAAAGCTGATTTTGCGGGAGAAAAAGCTTACTTAATAAAAGCAACATTCTCCGATGGTAAAACCATGTTCGAATGGATCTTCCAAAAAGGAGACACAGTTTATATAGTCTCAATCGAAGGTACAGAAGAAATGGTTAAATCGTTAAGACCAGTTTTTGAACAATCTTGGGGCTTAAATGCAAAAACTCCTGGACAATAATATAAAAATCAGGTATTAACCAAATCAAGGAGAAAAACAATATGAAAAACAAAATCGTATTAAGCTCTGTGACGCTTCTATCTGCTTTAATGGTGGCGACTTGCGGAAACGGAGAAAAGAAAACAGCGGAAACTGCTGCAGCACCAACTACTGAAGCAACTACGGCTGCACCAACGACTACAGCTCCAACAACTGCTGCTGGCGCTTCTTCTACAGAAAAAAAAGTATCATTTGAAGATACTCAACGCGTTGGACGTGAAGAATATGGTTATATCAACGTACCTAAAGACTGGGCAGCATACCAAGATAAAAACACTGGTACTCAATTCCAGTTTTCTTCACCAGATAAATACAATGTGTTATCAATGAAGGCGTACACTAAAGATGCAATTAAAGTGAAAGATGACGAGAAATTCGGTGCAGAATTACTTGCCAACCGTTTGTATAATAACTGGGAAAATAACAAACAAGTGAAACAAGTACAGGGTGTAAAAACTAAATTTGCTGGAGAGCAAGCTTTCTTAGTAAAAGTAGTATTTACAGATGGAAAATACATGTACGAATGGATTTTCCAAAAAGGCGAGAAAGTTTATGATGTCGCACTCGAAGGTACAGCAGATACAATCAATACTTTAAGACCTTTCTTTGAACAATCATTTGGCTTAGATCCAAACACTCCAGGAAAATAATCATTCACATACTAAAAGAGACTAATCACACATTGGATTAGTCTCTTTCTTTATCCTTATGCTCTTGTAGCCCACTCTTCTCGTAAAACTCCATACTTCACACTATCATAATACTGCCCTTGATAGTAACGGACTTTACGAATTTGCCCTTCTTTTAGGAATCCTAATTTCTCAGCAACGGCCATCATTGCACCGTTCCCGCTCCAAGTCGTCATTCCAATATGTTCGAGTGCATCCGTTTCTTGGAAAATGGCATCTACCCACTTCGTTAGAGCACTGGTCGCAACTCCCTGACCCCACAACTGGTCATCGTAAATCACAATCCCGATTTCTAGCCATCGTGTGGCTTCGTCCACCCATGATTTTGAAACCATCCCAACAGGCTGACCGTCAACTACAATACATCTGCAATCTTCGCTCATTAAAAAGTCCGCAATCGGGCTTGCTCCAAAACTTTTCGCATCATCAAACTTGCGATAATCATTAAAATACGGTGCGTTCGACTTCGTCCACTCTGGCTTCTCCGTTGAAAAGCCACTCTTCCAAATCGTTTCAAGGAAGCTTTTGTTAAAAGGAACTAGTTGCACCTCGGTCGTTTGTGTTAAGCTTTCCACTGTTTCATTCCACCTTCCACGTTTACTACATCAAAGCCTTTCGTCTCCAAGAACTGGCAAGCACGTTCAGAGCGCATCCCGCCTTGGCAAATCACGTAATAGCGTTTGGACGCATCCAACTGCTGATATCCATTCTCTAACGTGCTAAGTGGCGCATTCACAGCCCCTTCGATATGCCCTGCTTGAAATTCTTCCACTTCACGAACGTCTAGAATCGCAAGGTCCTCTTTTTGATGCAATGCTTGAAATGCTGCTGGTTCAATTCTTTCCATTTTCTAACTCCCTTTCTCCGACTTCATTTTCTCTCACTTCCTACTGTATCGTATTCCAGCGAAAATACAAAGCGCCATGCACAAATTCGTGCATGGCACTGTCATTATTTAATATTATGTTTGTTCATCTTTTGTTGGAAAATTCCAGTGATGATTTCACGCAATTCTTCGCGTTCTTTTTCAGGAAGTTCTCCTTCTTGTTTTGCGACTGCGTAAAGTTCAGGATTTTCTTTCGCGATACGTTGAACAGTTTTTGTTGTCGCATGACCTCTGACTAAGAACGGAATCGTCTTAATCCATTCTTCTGGCACTAGCGCTAAAATTTTCTTAGCCGCTTCTTTATCCGTCAACACCGAAGTGCTCAACCCTCTTTTAATTTGTTCTTGTTCTTTTTCTGTAAAATCTTTTATATCCATCCCTAATCCTCTTTTCAGATTTTAATCTCTACTCTAGTTATTATAATCAAATCGGATTACTTGTGCATCTACATCAACTTGGGCATGTACTCCAAAAGGAACAATACAACGTGGTGTCGCATGTCCTACATTAACATTGTAAACAATAGAGAGCTCTTTGTCTTGCAGCTCCTCTAACAGCACTGCTTTGTATTCTTCATAATGAATTTCATTTTGAGGTTTACCAACCAACACACCAGAAACTACATCAAAGATTCCATACTGTTTTAAAGCTTGAATCATTTTTCGGTACAATTCAACACTTGGTCGTTCCTCGCTTGTTTCCAGCAACAGTATTTTACCGCTCCAGTCTTCAAGCGTTGGAAATAGCTTATATTTCTGAGTAAGCTGTACAGAATCGGCGTATGTTGAAGAATCAAAACAATCATACATCGATTCCAAGCATCCTCCTAGAATCGGTCCACTAAACTGGGCATTCCCTTTTAATAATTCAAACCCTTGATTTGGAAAACTTGGCATAGAAACGCCTAATCCCTTTTCACTAAAATCTTCTCTCTCCTGATACCAAATCTCACTTGGACGAATTTCTTTAATTCTTCCTGTTGTCAGTAATTCCTCAAAATACGATTTTGTATATGGGAACATTTCCGTTGAAAGTTCACATACATCCGGTAAGAAAGCCTGTCCATAAAAGCTTTGAATGCCAACTTTATGTAACATTAAATGATTCATTGTTGTATCTGAAAAACCTAAAAAAATCTTTTGCTTAGCAACCTTTTTAAGCGCATCCTGTTCAAACAAATAAGGAAGTAAACGATACGTATCATCCCCACCAATGGCACATAAAATCATATCTATCGAGTCATCTTGAAAAGCTGTTAGTAAGTCTTGCGCTCTACATTCAGGATGTTGCTTTATAAATTCAAGCCCTTTTAAAGCATGGGGTAAAAATTCAACTGCTACACCGTACTCTTCTAAACGTTTCTTTCCAAGATTGAGCTCATACTGAATGAAGTTCTCTCCCATTATTCCGCTAGATAAGCTAACGATTCCTATCTTCTTTACTTTCATTTGTAATCCTCCTTAAGCGCAGACTAGTACTCTCTATAGAAACAGGATTCGGCTCACTTCGTTAATGGTTACGCAGTGATTCCAAACCCTGTCGCTTTAAGTTTGCTATTTATACTACCATAGGTGTTGTTAGGATTCAATCCCACATCTTATCCTATTCTATGTTGTCTAAAGGATTCCTACGACCTCTCCACATATGTCGCATTATCCATAATGAATGGCTTCGCTAACCCTTCTCCGGTATAGTCTTGATATTTCGTTTCAAGATACTTGTAGACATCTTCTTTCGTCTTGAATTTGATCGCTTGGTATGGCTCCTCGAAGGTGAGTTTTTCGACAAATAGGAATCCGTCCCCCGTTGGCACTAAGACTCCCACGTGGCCGATAAAGAGCGATTCCCCGTCCAAATTATCGTGAATTACGACGGAGAGCATACGCGCATTTTCGTCAAAAGTAAATTGCGATAGGAACTGTTCCATCTTCTTCGCATGCGTCTTCACGTCTGTCGTAGCTTCCGTTTCCACACGCGAGAACAAACGATTCAAGTCTTCTTTTTCATCCGCCGTAAAGAGATGCCCCTTGTCAATCGCATCATTATCGATAAATAAGAGCTCGCTATCCGCAGTAATCTTCGGAATCGCAATCTTATTCTTCAGCAGCGCATACGTATTAATGCGACAGTTCGTTCCGACAAAATCCCCATGTTTTGCAGTCCAAAGAGGTGTGATTTTCTCAACGTCATACTCCGTTTTTGTAAATGACGCAAAGTCCCCTTGCAAGCCTGTTTCGCCAACAATTGCATTATAGTCATTCACGAACTCGAAAAACTTCTCCACGCTTTCTTTATCCAAATACGCAGACAACAACGCCTTGACTTCCTCAACACTTGAAGGATTGCTGATATTGGAATATGTCGCAACCCATTGCGGCGCTTCCTGCGATTGTGCCGCTACGGTTGTCGTCTCTGGAGAGGCCTGAGTTGTCGTTTCTTTTTGCGTATTGGCGCATCCTGCCAAGCCAATAAGCACGGCTGCACAAAGTCCTAATTTTACTGTTTTCGAAATATTCTTCATTCTTTTCTCCCTTTCACTGTCGTTTTCTACGATTACCCAGCGATTCACCCTCAATGATGAGTTCTCCACGGCATTTGTGGATTTTCCCTCCAAGCCTCTTTTCCTAGAGGTAAGTCTTTGATTTCCCCGATAGAGGAATCGAGTTCGTAGGCTTGTTTCAAACTCACTAGCATCAAGTCCTCAATGGAATGATCCTCGTTGCATAGAAACTGCCACATGCCATCGTCCTCGTCATGACTTACGTATAGAATCGGCTTTTCTCCTCTTGCAATATGCTTGCACAGTATCGTTGCCGTATTTGGATCTTCACGAAATGGAAAATTCATAACCATCCTCCTAACTCTACTGATATAGAGCAACCCTTGAATGCGGTTTCATCTCTCACTTATAATCTATCCTATTCTCTAGAAAAATACAATAAAACCTCTGTGAACTTTAGGAAAACTATACAAAAAAACGAGCACCCGAAGATGCCCGTTTCGTTTTAGAATAAATCAAAAATTAACTTGAAGTTTAAGATGGTTAGGATAATGGCTACCGCGTATCCAAGGAAGGTATTCCATTTGGCGTTGGTGAACTCGCCCATGAGTGATTTCTTCGACGTGAAGTAAATCAATGGGAAGATTGAGAATGGTAACGCCACTGATAAGAATACTTGTGAGTAAACCAAGAGTTGGTCCAATGTTTTTTCTTGCGAACCGAATAACATCGCTACGACAATCACCGGTAGTAAGGCGAATAAACGAGTCACCAGACGAATCACCCATTGTGGTAGTTTCATATGTAAGAAACCTTCCATCACGATTTGTCCGGTCAATGTCCCTGTAATTGTTGAGTTTTGACCACTTGCTAAAAGTGCCACGGCAAAGAGTGTTGATAATGTCGAACTTGCGACCGCTCCGGCAATTTTTGAATCTTGCAACGCATTATACATTTGCGAGAAGGCTGAGATTTCAGAGGCGTGTCCGAAGAATAACGCTGCTCCTAAGATTAATAGGAGTGAGTTCACGACGAAGGCTAAGCTCAATTCAATGTTTGAGTCCCATGTCATGAAACGAACCGCTTTACGCACGTTATCTGGATCTGTATAGTCCACTTTTCTCGTTTGTGACAGTGATGAATGCAAGTATAAGTTGTGCGGCATTACTGTTGCTCCGACAATCCCTAGCGCTAATGTTAAGATGCTATCGTGCCCAGGAGCTGTTGGTTCGAATAACTGCGCTGTTGGTAGGAATCCTGTGAAAATTCCTGAGATACTTGGTTCTGCTAACGCTACTAAATAGACGAAAATCAATAGAATAGTGAAAATCAATGTGGATACAATCGCTTCGATTTTCTTAAATCCGAGCTTCATAATTCCAAGAAGCAAGAATACGTCGAGAACCGTGATAAAGATTGCTCCCATAATTGGAATCCCGAATAAGAGGTTCAAGGCGATGGCCGATCCAAGCACTTCTGCTAAGTCTGTCGCCATCAAGGCTAACTCGACAATCACCCATAAAATATGACGAAGCCATTTTGGTGCGTGGTGCGCTGTTGCTTGCGCTAAGTCCATACGTGTGACAATCCCAAGTTTCCCTGCCATTTGTTGCAACTGCATTGCGATTAATGAAGAAATAAGGATTACGAAGAGCAATGTATATTTGTACGAAGCCCCTCCGACCACGCTGGTAATCCAGTTACCTGGGTCCATGTACCCTACCGCTACGAGCGCTCCGGGTCCTAAGAAAGCTTTTAAGTTCTGCCAGAAATTATTATTCTTTGGCGTCTCAATCGATTGGTTTACTTCTGAAAGTGATACTTTTTCATGAGTAGACATCCTGTTCTCCCCTTTCTATTGCAAATAATTTTCATTGTATGTAAATCTTCTGAAAACAAGTCATATCCATATAAAAAACAGTACCTATTATAGCACTCATGCACTCATCGTGCAATGTGAGATGTTACAGTTCATCAAACTGCTGTCTTTCCTCCTAGCAAATAAACTGAAATCAGGAAACAAAAAATGGAAATAAACTCTAAAAGCTTACTTCCATTTTAAGACATTTATATTATTTGCACCGTGCTCTGCTTAAAACGATTGTCGTCTGACAAGAGTTGTAGAAACCTCTACAGATTTTCTTTTATCTCCATTGATAATCGCAAGAACTCCATCAATCATTTCTTTTGCTAACTGACTATAATCTGGAGAAATGGTTGATAATGCAGGTGTATAATATTGTGCTATTGGAATGTTGTCAAACCCTACAATAGCTAATTGGTCAGGAATCGAGATTCCTTTTTCGTAACACGCACGAATAATCCCTTGGACTTTTTCATCCCCAGAGACAAATATAATATCCGGTATATTCGTACCTGTTAAATTATCCATCGCATAATGATACACAGATTCAATCGTAGCTAATCCATAAACAACTTCTAAAGCAATTTCATACTTTTTCTCTTTTACAAAAGTACGAGCACCCTTCTCACGATCTTTATTGACAAGTGACTCTCCACCCATTAGTAGCCACATGTCACGAAGCCCTTTATCAGCAACGGCTCCCATCAAATCGTACATTGCTTGGAAATCATTATTCGAAACATAAATAACACCTTCTGTCTGTGATTCCCCAAACACAATAAAAGGCATATTATTTTTCTTTAAATATTGAATTCTACTATCATCTTTACCTTCATAAAAGACAATAACTCCATCGACTAAACTTCCAGTACTTGAAATAATAGAATCCTTAATTGAATCCCCTTCACCAAAATACTCGACGATTGCATTGACTCCCATTTCTTTACAAGTTTGTAAAACCTTATCCAATAGTGTCTGGAACCAGATTAATGGGAAGGACTCCATCTTCTTGACTGAAATGAGAATATTCGTTGTTTCTTTCTTAGTCAGATTTTGTGCATACGCATTTGGAATATAAGACAGTTCATCAATTACCTTCATCACAGACTGGTAAGTTGCTGATCTAACTCCATCACCACCATTGATAACACGGGAAACAGTTTTTGGAGAGACCCCTGAAATGCGCGCAATATCATAAATTGTATATTTTTTCTTTTCCATTTCTACTCCTCAAATATGCTTTTCTTAATTATAATTCATAAAAGATATCTAAGCCATAAAAATAAATATTTATATTCTTGTAGAAACAATTATCTCTTCTTTCTATTTATCTATGTTAAATAAAATATTTCCTTCTTTAAATCCTAATTTTTCAAGCTTTCTCTTTGCTATTACTTGAATCGCAGAATATAAAAATGGACGGCCAAACAATTCAATCCTCTCCGATTCTTCCTGATGATTTGTCTCTCGGATTATTTGAATAATGTATTGTATATAACAATCAATAATGGGAACTAGTTTTTCTCTAGTTAACACATTTAAAAGCAGTTGTTCATTTGATAAACGGAAGGCCCATACCATATCACATAGATTGTAAAGTGTATAAATACGATATTCTTCTTTTAAACAATTTTCGTTATAACATTGAATTTTTCCATTTTCAATATCTATTTTAAATATTTTCATCCCTTAACACACCTTCAATCATCCTCTTTTAGAATAATTTTTCATCACTAAATAATTACAATTTCAAAAAGGGCAAGATTTCTTGCCCTTAATTTATATTAACTAATCTCTTCAACATAAATGACGCCTGGAAGATTAGAAAGTTCTTCCATAAGTCGAAGATGTTCAAAGCTGCCAGCTAATTCTAACGTTACAAAAGAAGCAATTTTCTTCTCTGGTACATCGAAATACTGGATTCGACTTTGGTTCACTTCACCGAATGCAGTCCTTGAGTCAGTAATTCGAATTCGATTTTCTGCACAATAGACTAATACACGATTATAGGCTTCCGTAGAATTGACTACAATATAGAGTTCAATTACTCGAGAGCGTTTTTGTAGATACATCTTTAACGGTTGGAACATGGATATCACGCCCCAAATAGAAACGGCTGCTAAAATTGCTCCCTGATAAAAGCCGACTCCAATTGCGAGTCCTATTCCTGCAGAGCCCCAAATACCAGCGGCTGTGGTTAGTCCTGTAACCTTTTTCTTTTCTGTGACAAGGATCGTCCCTGCCCCTAAGAAACCAACTCCCGAAACAACCTGTGCTCCTAATCTGGTCGGATCTCCTGTCCCAAACTTATAAGAAACAAATTCATTAGTCATCATGATTAAACATGCCGCAACACAAACGACACTATGCGTTCTAATTCCTGCTGGTTGCGATTTACTACCTCGCTCCATGCCGATAACCATTCCGGCTATCAAAGACAATGCAATTCGGATAAAAATATCTGTATTCGTTAATTCAATACCTGATGTAACCATAATTATTTTCTAGTTGTTTTGCCACGTCTTTGTGTGAAGTAAAGTACTGCTGAAGAAATAATCATCAATACAATTGTATATACAAAGACAAGTGCTTGTGCATTTGATGTTGCTGTTTCATCCCCAGCTGAACGGATAGTAATACCTAAAGGTTGAGCTAATGGATGATACAAGAATACAGATAAGTCGAAGTCTGTTAATAGAGAGTTAAAGTTAAGCGCAATAACTGAAAGTACTACCGGTAAAATAAACGGAATAATAACCTTCATCATTGTATAAAACGGAGACGCCCCCATACTACGAGCTGCATCTTCCATCTCATCATCAACACTAAACAAAATAGCACGAACCATACGATAAGAGAATGGAATCTTCACAATAATATATCCAATTAATAGAATTACTAGCGTTCCTACTAAAATGAAATTAAATACAAGTGGTTGTGGTTGATTAAATGTAAATAGCAAACTAATTGCTAATAAAGTATTTGGTAATAACCAAGGTAATAACGCACCATATTCAAATAAGGAGTCAAAGCGAGCTTTATGTTTACGAACCACACGTGCAAATACAACGGCAAGAACTGTCGCAGTGATAGCAGCAAGACTGGCATATACAAAGCTGACTAAGAATGGTGAGAACGCAACACTATTAGTCAAGAACTGATGATAGTTTTCTAGAGTAAAGTTAGCTAATGACAAGTTACCTGTTTGAATCGCCACTGGATCAGTGAATGAGTACAAGACAATGAAAATCAAAGGTAACATGAACACTACGAATAAAGCGTATGCCACGATATGCGCAATGATATTCCATGGTTTTGAAGTAATCTTTTGTTTCTTTAAAGGTGCTTTTGTTTTAGAAATTGAAATATAATTTCCACCTTTTTCAATCTTATTCATGATACTTAATAAGATTGTTGTTGCAACCCCTAGGACAATCGCAAGTAACGCAGCAAGGTCACGAGAGTTCCCCATCCCTGCAAAAGTGATAATCATCGGGTTAATTGTTTGGAATTGTTTACCCCCTACAATCATTGGAGCCGCAACTGCTGATAACCCGCTTAAGAAAATCATGATTGTTAAGGCAAATAATGTTGGCGTTAATGTTGGTAAAACAATTTTTCTGAATACGGTAAATGGTTTTGCTCCCATATTACGCGCTGCTTCAATAGTATGATAATCGACACCACGAATGGTATTTGTTAAGAACAATGTATGGTTGGCTGTACCTGAGAAGGTCATAATGAATAATACAGCACCATATCCCACAAACCAGTTTGGATCAAGGTTTGGTAGGAAGTTTTGAAGAATTCTTGTAATCATTCCATAAGGGCCGTATACGAATTTATACCCTGTTGCAAGAACCACACCACCATAAATTAAAGATGTCATATATCCAAGTTTTAAGATCTTGGCACCTTTAATATCGAAGTATTCTGTGAACAACACACAAAGAAGACCGACTACGTTAACTGTAACAATTAACGATAATGCTAGTTTAAAACTGTTCATAATACTTTGAATTGCACGTGGTGATTTAAGTACACGATTAACAGCATCTAGCGTAAATTGTCCATCTTTGACAAACACACTTAATACCAAATCAATATTTGGATAAATAATAAACGTTACGAGGAACCAGATTAGCCCTATACGAATGAGCCAATCTTTCCAATTTAACTTATGACGCATGTTGTACCTCCTTAATATTGCACAACATCTGAAGGTGTAATATAAAGTTCCACATTTTCCCCTACAGATTTGATTGCAAATTGACTATCAATGCGTGTAACATTAACAACCTGATGGTCTGACACTTGAACAGTGTAACGCACAGTTACACCAGAAAATTCTGTATCAATAATTGTTCCTTTTAGAACAATATCGTCTTCTGTTTCACGTCTGAAACGAATTTTTTCTAAACGAATATATCCTTTTTTATCTTCTAAAGGAATGTTTGGATTGCTTTCTAAAATCTCATGAACTGTTTCTTCAGAAAGGACGTTAATATCTCCGATAAAGTCACAAACAAATTCTGTTTTAGATTGATGGTAAATTTCAGGAGGTGTTCCCACTTGTTCGATGAAACCATTGTTAAATACAGCAATTCTATCTGATAATGTCAATGCCTCTTCTTGGTCGTGTGTAACATACAATGTTGTAATTCCTAAATCTTTTTGTAGACGTTTCAATTCTTTTCTTAAGTCTACACGTAATTTAGCATCCAAGTTAGAGAGCGGTTCGTCAAGACAGAGAATTTTTGGTTCTAATACTAATGCACGGGCTAGCGCCACACGTTGTTGTTGCCCTCCGGATAATTCAGATACATTACGTTGCAATTGTTGGTCAGAAATTTTAATTTTTGCTGCTACCGCTGCAACTTTTGCTTTAATCACATCTGGAGCTACTTTCTTCACTTTCAAACCAAACGCAATATTATCAAAAACCGTCATTGTTGGGAATAATGCATAAGATTGGAACACAATTCCGATTCCACGTTTTTCAGGTTCTAATTTAGTAACATCCTTACCATTTACTTCAATACGACCTGCTGATGGATCTAAGAACCCTACTAATGCACGTAAAGTTGTTGATTTTCCGCATCCTGAAGGTCCTAAGAATGTAAAGAACTCCCCTTCGTTAATTTCTAAATTCAAATTGTCAATCGCAATAAAATCACCGTATTTAATTTGAATGTTATCAAATTTAATCATATCGTTTACTCCTTTGTGTTATCTTAAAAAGTCTCGCGTAGACTCTTTCTATGGAATAGAGTAGAATCCTAGCGAGACTCTTATTGATTAATTCAACATTTAATACTATTTAACGTATTCTAATTCAGCTTTTTCAACCCATTGGTCTAAGTATTTACCAACAACTTCCCAGTTAATATCTTGTGGTTTAAGTTGGTCAACAAATTTCTTAGTTGCTTCTGGTAATTCTTTTACAGCATCTTTATTCGCTGGAATAGAACCGAATTTTTGGCTGTATTCAGCTTGGATGTCTGCTTGACCGAACCAGTTGATGAATTCTTTTGCTAATGCTTGTTTCTTACTTGTGTTAAGAATCATTGTTTGTTCAGTTACGAATGGAACCCCGATTTCAGGTGACATTACTTTGAATTCAACATTTTGTTCTTTTTGTCCGACTAACGCTCCAGAACCCCAGATCATACCGTATTGAATTGGGCTTTCTTTATCTAACACTTTAACAACTGTGCTTTCACCTTTTTGAAGAGTATAGGCATTTGCAAAGTATTCTTTTGCAACTTCCCATCCTTTTTCTGATACGCCTAAATCTCCTTTTTCATCAAGGTAACGAACTAAGATACTTGCGTAAATCGCACGTCCTGTTCCTCCAGTTAATCCATAGATAGAATATTGACCTTTATATTTTTCTGCTAATTCAGTCCAGTCTTTAGGCATTTCTTTAACTTCTGGATTTCCAATCAATACTAAAGGTTGAACGATAACTGGGTTATAGTATCCATCTTTATCGGCTAATGATGCATCAATCTTGTTAAGCCATTCTGGTTTGAATTGAGCTAGAAGGTTTGCATCACGAAGTTTATTTGAGTCTACAGCACCGATACCAAACACCATATCTGCTACTGAGTTATTTTTTTCAGCGATAACACGGTCAGCTAATTGCGCACCAGCGATATCCACCATACGAATGTTGAAACCAGCTTCTTTCGCTTTAGCAGTTAGCCAATCTCCACGTCCATTTGAAACAGAGTTAGAATAAATTACTAATTCTTGGCTCTTATCCGCTTTTTCTTCTGATTGTGCTTGAGGTGCAGTTGTTGTAGCGTTTGATGAACTATTTGCTCCTCCTGAGCATGCAGCTAATGTTGTAACTGCAAGCCCTGCAGCTAGTAAAGTTTTTAAAAATTTCGATTTTTTCATGTTGAAATCTCCTTTTTGTTTTTATTTATAATTTTTATTTTCCAAACTTTTCGCAATATGGAACAAAACGTCTCATATCTTCAAACACTGTATAATCGATACGATTTACAGTAATGACAGGAACTTTTTCAAGTAAAACTTTTGTTAATTCCTTTTTCACTTTAGTAAACTCTTCATTTTCTTCTTCAGTTAATGGAACTCGAAGATATCCAATTGAGATATGGAATTGATAGCGATCATGATTAGGGAATCGAACACCTGCTTTTTCAGAAACATATGTTCTAATTTCTTCTAATCGTTTAGCGGATTTTTCATCTGCTGGTTCAACTAAAATGTTTTGATTTCCCATTTCAGTCACACGCATATGAATCTCTTCGTTTAGCAATGGGAAAATTTCTAGTTGTTTTGCAAAGTAATCATGGATTTCTTGTAATGGTGTATCCAATGGTAGATGGCTACTCCAAAATTCAGGCTCACGATTTTCATGGCAAAGCAATTCAATTACAGTCATATGAATAGAATCTCTAGGGGTGAGAGTAAACTTATCAATAAAAGGTAATTCTCTATAGCGAGCCTGAATAATATCCACAACTTCCATTAAATCTGGTTTTGTATAAAGATTGGCAACAACAGTGTTACCTGGAAAATGATTAAATTCTCCATTTTCTTTAAATTTTATTTTTGTAAGATTTTTCATGTTATTCTTCCTTCTTTTGTTTTTGACACCGGTGTCAAACGGTAACTTCATTATAGTGTGTAACCGATTTCTTGTCAACCGTTTTCATAAACTTTTTTTATTCCTGTTTTTATTGTCTTTTTTACTATTACAAAGCAGAATTATACTATTGATATCCGTTTGGATTTTTCGATTGCCAATTCCATGTATCTCTACACATGTCTTCAACTGATTTCGTTGTCTTCCAATTTAATTCCTTATAAGCTTTGTCTGCATTTGCATAACAAGTCGCAACGTCTCCTGATCGTCTTGGAACAATTTTATAAGGAATTGGAACCCTATTAACTCTTTCAAATGTATTTACAAGTTGTAATACACTAGTGCCTTCTCCTGAACCAAGGTTATAAATATAAACATCTGTTTTTTCAGATACTTTTTCTAACGCTTTTATATGCCCTATCGCTAAATCCACTACATGGATATAATCGCGAACACCAGTACCATCTACCGTATCATAATCATCTCCAAAAACACTTAGCTCTGGTCGCTTACCTACCGCTACTTGTGCAATAAAAGGCATTAAGTTGTTAGGAATGCCTGATGGATCTTCTCCAATCAACCCCGACTCATGAGCACCAATCGGATTGAAATAACGAAGCAACGCAATACTCCACTCTGAATCTGCTACATGAACATCTTTTAAAATTTGTTCAAGCATCACTTTTGTGTACCCATAAGGATTTGTTGCACTTGTCGGCATTGTCTCAATGAGGGGTGATTGATTGTGAATGCCGTATACAGTCGCACTCGATGAAAATACAATCTTCTTAACTTTAAACTCTGACATCACTTCAACAAGAGCTAATGTGCTCATAATATTATTTTCGTAGTACATCACAGGCTTTTGCACGGATTCGCCGACAGCTTTGTATCCTGCAAAATGAATTGCAGCCTCAATAGATTCTTGTTCAAAAACTTTTCTCAATCCTTGTTTATCACAAACATCTAATTCGTAAAACGCAGGACGTTTCCCTGTAATTGCTTCAATCCGATCTAATACCAAGATGCTAGAGTTCGAAAGGTTATCGACAATTACGACTTCCTTCCCTAAATTTAATAATTCTACTACGGTATGGCTACCAATATAACCAGCTCCGCCTGTCACCAATATTGCCATTTGGGTTTCCTCCTAATTAATTCCAACCGACTTAACAAATCTCATAAATGCTTCATGTCCAAACGGAGTATTCTTATAAACGCCAGCATCTTCGAGAACTCTTGCAAACACTTGTCCTACTTCGTGTTGAACTACGCTATTAATCTCTTCTTCTTTAACGTTAGGGTATTTTTCTTTTAATTGGTCTGCCCATTCTAAATGATAATCTGCAATTGCGTTATCTTTGCCTAAAAGATATTTCTCAACTTCCTCTAACTCTGTTTTCAAACGAGGTGGTAAAATCGCAAGTCCCATCACTTCAATTAACCCGATATTTTCCTTTTTAATATGCTGAACATCTTTATGAGGATGATATACGCCATCTGGATGTAACTCTGATGTGTGATTATCTCTCAAAACAAGATCCATTTCAAATTGACCATCCACTACACGAGCAATCGGAGTGATTGTATGGTGCGGAATTTCTCCAGTTGTAGCAATAATATCTGCCTCTAAATCGGTATACCCTTGCCATGATTTTAAAATCTTCGAAGCTAATTCCACTATTCTTTGTTTATTCTTACCACGTAATCGAAGAACAGACATTGGCCATTTCACAATACCAGCTTGAATATCTTCAAATCCTGAAAATACGAAGGTTGTTTCACATTCCGCTACTTCCATTGGGAAAACGTATTTTCCACCTTGATAATGGTTGTGACTTAAAATAGAGCCACCTGCAATAGGGAGGTCTGCGTTTGATCCTGCAAAATAACCCGGAATAATATCTACAATTTCTAATAGTTGTTCAAATGTTTTAGGAGTAATCGCCATCGGAATATGCTTTGTATTTAGAAAAATGGCATGCTCATTAAAATATGAATATGGTGAATATTGTAATCCCCATTCTTCATCTCCAAGTTTCATTCGGATAATTCTATGATTCGCACGAGCTGGGTAGTTTACTCTTCCTTGATACCCTTCATTTTCCATACACAAAAGACATTTTGGATAATTCGAAGCTTTCATCAATTTCTCAGCTGCAATTGTTTTAGGGTCTTTTTCTGGTTTAGAAAGATTAATCGTAATCTCAAGCGGTCCATATTTTGTTTCTGCACGGAATGCAATATTTTTAGCAATCGCTGATAATTTAATATAGTCGTTGTCTTTACTTAGCTGATAAAAATCATTTACAGCTTTTTCAGGAGATTCTTGATAAGTACTCCAGAAATTTTCATTAACAGCACTTGGAATTGGAGTAATAAAGTTCATTAACTCTGCGCCTAAACAGTCTTTTTCTTCTGCCAAGGGGCCCACTTTCCCATTTTTCTCAGCTAATTCAACGAGCATATCTTTTAATTTTTTTATATCCGTTTCACTTGTAGATGTATTAGCTCCTTCCTCTCCGACTAGAGCAAGTATTCTATTCTTTACATATGAGTAATCCATAGGTTTATACAGCCCAGATTGAATTACTTGTTCAACAAAATTATTGATTACTGTTTGCATCATTTTCTCCTATTAATCTATTTGATTATTCAATTATTTCTTCATTTCAGGGTCTTCAATCCTTTAAAAGATCTACAACTAGTATACTTGCATCATCTTTCTTTCCATAAATAGGATCGACTTCCTGTGATTGCTTTCTCATTACAATTAAATCATCCAACTTATCCTCTGGATGTTGAGAATAAAACTCATAAAAGCCATCACTCATTAATACAATTTGATTACTAGTCACTTCTGTACTTTCGTAAATAGCATGCTCCACACAAGATTCATCCAGCGAGCCAATCCAATATCCATTTGAAGTATTGGCCAGTTCTCTAATTTTTTGTAAGATTGTTTTTCTTTGGACGCCGTCCTTACTTGAATGTGCAATTTCGTTTTTTCCTAAATCAAACAAACGGTCCACACGATGGTCGGTTATCTCTTTGTCATTCACGAGCACGACACAATCTCCAAGAATCATGTATTCCAGTTTTGTTTTTGTTAATTTTGCAAAAACAAAGGCGAAAGTCGGCAGTTTACAATATTCTTCATGATTAAAATCATCTAACCCTATAATCGAACGGACCTCCTTAATACTTTCAGAAAAAATTTCTTTTAACGTTTTTGATTCTGCACAATGTTTTGCAATCACCTTAGACAATAAATGCGTTACTTCAGAAACGGAATATCCAATCGATTTTTTTGCATTATATAAATCTGTGGCTCCATCAATCACCCAAAAGAAATTTCCAAAACTACCAAGCGCATCTTCGTTTTCAACCGCCGTACCTTGAATAGAACAAATGCTTTTAATTTTCATGACGTTTCTTCACTCCTCCGACTCCAAAAAACACTCCTAATCCAACAAGGGAAGCAATAGCACCTAAATAACTATTCGTTCCTGTTTGTGGTAATTCTTTTTGATTTCTGTTTGCTTCAGCTTGAACGAGTGCTTCTTTTGCTGGGGTGTCGGATTTCTTGCCTTCTTCAGAAACCTTACGGAATTCGTACTGTAGATATCTTTCAAATCGTTCCCCTTGTGCAATCGGAATAATTACTTCCCCAACTTCGTCAATTAAGTTGGCTAATTGATCATCGGAGTAGGTTGCAAGATAATAATACCCATTTTTATTTCTTGCAATCACATGATAGTTCCCCTTTTCTGTATGAATATCGGCATTCCCAAGCCCTAAAGCTACTACGGAAATATTTCCATAATCTCCAGAATTTAGCAATGAAATGGAGTTCCCTGTTAAGTTTGAAAAAGAATTATCGATTGCTGTAATGCTGCCTGTAGAGTTATTGATGACAATCCCATCTTTCCCGCCGTTAATAACGTTCCCTGAAACAGTTAATCCATCACTAATGCGAAGAAGTTCAATTGAAGGAACTTCAGAATCTTGAGCTTGATTATTAATGATATTGTTTGTTACTTCAATATCTTTTACTTTTCCTAAGTACTCTTCACTATCTCTGGCTACTCGGATTGCTTGTGTTTTAGGGTCTTTAATATTGAATCGATTATTTGTAATTACTACTTTCTTATTTAAGTCCAGAACATCTTCTGTATTTTTGTAACTAAAGGCATTTACTAACGCTCCACCATCTTCTCTGTATCGAACACTTTCTTCCTTTGTCTTTTTATCAAATACATTATCTTTAATCACAATATCTGTGAATCCAGTAAATCGAATCCCTGAATAAACTAAGTTGTCGAAATGATTGTTCAAAATCTTAATATTCGAAGGATTTTGAGTAGTAATGGCTTGATAATGCGTACCAATTGCGGTTACCAACTCACCGGACTTATCACTCTTTCCAAAGTATGAATTTTGAATGGTTACATTTTCTGACTTCACACCAGTTTCGTTTAATGCGTACGGGAATCCTTTTCTTGTCATCGGTTCGATTTGAATCGACTCTTTTGTAATCATCGCATTATCTTTAATTGTTTTAGGCAATGCTTGCCCTAAGAAACGGGATTGATCCACCAACACATTTTTAGACCCTGCAATTTGAATGGCATGCCCTTGATAACTATCTTTAAACGTTACATTGCGGATAGTGACATTTGAGCTATTCCCAATCGCAAAACCACCAGAAGAATTAATAAACGGTAAATTCTTTGGTTTAGTGCCTTCTTCATTCAAAGCACCATTCATATCAATCGTACCGCCCGTAAAACTAATATTTTCTGTTGGCTCCCAGAAAATCTTATCTCCTCCATTAATGAAAGGACCCGTCATAAATACGATTGAAGGACGTCCTTGGAAATTAATTCCGTTAACAATCGTTGCATTATCATGCAAGCGAATATCGATATTACTCTTTAATTGGACCATTTTCTTTACAAGGTACGTTCCTTCAGGGAAATATAATTTTCCTCCACCTAGCCCTTGAGATGCAGCATCGATAGCTGCCTGCATAGCTTCATGATCATCCGTAACTCCATCCCCAACTGCACCGAAATCTTTAACATTTAAAGTATCAGTTGTAGGTTGAGCAGCTTCTACCCCATTCGCACTTCTTTCCGATACAGAACGAAGTGCGGTAGCTGGTACATTTAGTTTTTCATCATTTGTATCTTTATTTACTTCTTCTACTTTTTCACCAGCATCAGCTTTCTTAGGAGTTTCTACATTTTCTTTTGGAATTGCATTCTCTACCGTAGTTTCTAACTGATTATCCTTTTGAACGGGAGTTTCTTTCGCCTCTTTATCATCCTCTTGAACTTTTTCAGGCGATGTCTCCGTTGTTACTAGCTTATTTTCTTCTGTAGTTGACTGAGTAGAGTGAGCTACTTCCTCTGCCAATACATTTTGTGCGCCCACGAAGGAAACCGCTAACAAAATTGAGCAAACTCCAACTTTTAACTTACGAATACCAAATACTTTTTTGCCGTCTAAACGTTTCATAATGACCTCCATATTTTCTGACCTAATAGATATTTACTTTTTGACACCGGTGTCATTTTATGACGACTACATCTTATCGCTCGAACGATTAAATGTCAAGCGTTTTCAAAACTGCTCATTTATATACTAAATCAAAGTAACAAAAAAGAATGCTGATCTTCAACATTCTTCTTCACGCTATTTTTATTCTTAGTTCTTCTGAATTCGTATTGGATACCGCTTCACGGCTTGAGGTAACTCTTCCAGCAGCGCATCAGTTGCTTTGCTTTTTCCCATGAAGAACATGGTCGTTGTGCCGTCCTTTTGTTCAATGATGACGACATAACGGCTGCCGCCACCCCTTCGACCACGCATGAAATCAATCGTAATCCGGCGAATGGATGCAAGAGGAATCCGACGCTTTTTGAAACAGAATGCCACGTGAATGTAAAACATACCCCGCGCGATATGAAACGGTGCCATAAACGGACCTCCGCTCTGTTTTGCGGCTGTCCATCGGCGAACGAAAATGACAAGCACACATGTCGCAATGAACCCACCACTCACCAAGAAAACCATCGGAATTCCCACTACCGCTCCACTTTCTATTGTTGCCATCGTCGTACCTCCTCTTCCGTTTCTTCATTTCTATCGATAGATTTTATACTTCCTCTCTATCTTACCGAGCTTTTTTATTTTTTTCCACCGCTTTTAAGTAAGTTTTAAGTTCATGGTGCAAAGTATAGTTATCCAAACGGAAAGGAGAAGCTCCCCCACCAGGTGAGCGGTGACAAACAATGAAAACTATCGTAATTATCCCTTCATATGAACCAGAGGAAAAATTAATCACTTTAACAGGGCAACTAATCGCCAAAGACTTAGAAGTAGTCGTTGTCGATGATGGCAGCGGGGAGAACTATCTTCCTATCTTCAACCAACTAACAGGAGCGACCGTTTTAACGCATCCTGAAAACAAAGGAAAAGGCGAAGGTCTAAAAACAGCTTATCGCTATATTCAAGAAGCGTACGCAGGCGAGGAAGTGGCCATCGTAACGGCAGACTCAGACGGACAACATAGTCCAGAGGATATCATGCGTATTGCCACCAGGGCAGCCCTTGAGAAAGACAGCCTCGTACTCGGCGTTCGAAACTTCGACGGAACCCACGTCCCACTAAGAAGCCGTGTCGGAAACAAAATCACCTTGAAAATTTTCGAACTCACAAGCGGCACGAAAATTAGTGATACACAAACCGGCCTGCGTGGATTCTCAAGCACCCATTTAGAGAAAATGCTTGAAATCTCAGGATCACGTTTCGAATACGAAATGAATGTGTTGATGGTGTGGGCAAAAGAAAAACGACCCTTCTGCGAGCTAGAAATTCAAACCATTTACGAGAACAAAAATGAGGGCTCACACTTTAATCCTCTTCGCGATTCATTCAGAATCTACAAAGAGATTTTCCAATTCGCCCTATCATCAATCCTCTCTTTTTTTCTAGACTACACCCTCTACGCCTTCCAGATTTTTATCGGCGTACCACTCGTGACCGCTAACGTGGTCGCAAGGGTGATTAGTGCAGGATTCAACTTCTTCGTGAATAAGAAGTTCGTATTTGCCAGCGACAAACCGGTTCTCAAAGAACTTGGCGGCTATATCCTACTGGCCAGCTTCTCATTAACGCTGAACACTTTGATTTTAATGGGACTAAGCTACGTATTCGGCATCGGACCACTCGTGGGTAAAATCATCACCGAAATCGGGATGTTCTTCTTTAACTGGTTTGTACAAAAGAGACTGATTTTTGGACAAGAGAAAGGTGTGCATTATGTCAAATAACAAAAAAGGAAAATCACTTAGAAAAATCTTAACGACCGCTTATACGGCAGTCCTCATCGGGGCTTCAGGGATGGTCATCGCCGATACGCTCTTCATCTCAAAGAGCCTGGCAAAGTTCAGTAACGAAACGGCAGCGGCAACGAACACGGCCACAGGAACGAGCGCAAGCGGCACTGGAACGTCAGGGAACTCAAGCAACTCTAGTACCTCTACAACGCCAACCGTGAGCACGGCGACTGCCTACGAGGACGATACAAAATCCATCACGATTGAGACGTACGAGCGAAATAATACGCAAATCCACGTCGCAACGGTGAAAATCAAAGGAAACGCGTCGATTAAGACCGCCTTGGCCGACGAAACATACGGTCGAAACGTCACCGCGAAGACTTCGACAACTGCTAAAAGCGTGAACGCGGTCCTTGCGATTAACGGAGACTACTACGGCGCTAGAGATGCTGGATATGTCGTTCGTAACGGACAACTGTTACGAAGTGAAAGTCAGAATGCTAACCAAGAAGACTTAGTCATCTATAAAGACGGAAGCTTTGGCATCATCAAAGAAGGTGACATCACCGCTCAACAGTTAGTCGATAACGGAGCGATGCAAGTCTTGTCATTTGGCCCAGCGTTAATCGAAAACGGACAAGTGGCCGTAGACAGCTCTGACGAGGTTGGGAAAGCCATGGCGAGCAACCCGCGTACAGCCATCGGAATCATCGACGACAGCACTTATGTATTCGTGGTGTCAGACGGACGAACAAGCGAAAGCCAAGGATTATCGTTGAAACAATTAGCTGAATTTATGAAAGAATTAAACGTTACTACCGCCTATAACTTAGACGGTGGCGGATCATCATCGATGTACTTTAACGGACAAATCATTAACAAACCGACAACAAACGGTCGAAATATCGAAGAAAGAGAGGTGAGTGATATTGTCTACTTATAAAAAGAAAACGGGACTGACATTCTACACAGTCACAACGGTGGTGACACTCGTCGTTGGAACGGTGTATGAATTCTTCAGCCACCAAGTCTACTCCCCATTCATGTACTTGCTCTTTATGATTCCATTCGTGCTTGGAGTGGTGCCAAATCTCATAGCAAAAATGACCGTGAAAACTTTCTTGGAGTCAGAAGACGCACAAGCCGCCTACAAGATGGGGGTCCTCACCTTCATCTTCGGCAGCTTCCTCAAAGGAGTCTTCGACATCTACGGAACGAGCTCAGTCTACCCAACCCTCTACTTACCAGTCGGTGCGGTGCTGCTAGTTGCAGCACTAGGGTTAGAGTTGTACTACAAGAAGGCAGTTGGTAAATAAAAAAAGCCGGAGCCCTTTACGGGGCTCCGGTTTGGTTTTGTAATGGTAAATAGTATATGAATTTTGTTCGTAAAACAATTTAAATCTTAAATCCTATATCCTATAATCACTAAACAATTCTACTATTTCATTAAACGCACTCTCTTTTTCTAACTTCTTATATTTAGCAATTGAGCAAACATTGTTTGATGTGACACCTCCACCTTGTTGAGAAAGTTGGAAATAAAAATTATCTTCTTCAACATTTCATTTGAATACATATTTTAACGGTTTCTCATTAGTGTTTATTTTTGCAATATTCCACGCCTCATCATAAGTCTTACCCGCAGAAAGACTTAAATAAATGTTCTTTGAATAGTTAAAAGCTACCATACTATTAACCTCATCTCGATGTAAAATAATTTTTTTGGAATTGATATTTGTAGTATTTGTTACAAATTGATCCGAAGAACAACAATTATAGAATGAAAATTGAAAATTATGTTTATTGATCCAGTGACTAAATTTATTAAATGTTAATATCGAGTCTACAAGACTGAGACAAACTTCACCGTTTTTTCTTTTCTTTGTGTGCCCAGCTAAATGCAATATTTTGATTTTTGGGAAACTATCCAATAATGCTTTTAATATATTTGTGGAACATCCATAAACAGGAAACACAACGTCATTTTTGGGAACATTTTTATTATATATTTCATCAATTTCATCAATTTCATCCTTCACCTTAATGTTATCTTCTTCAATATTTACAAGGCCAATTGCTAAAATTAAGTTATAGGGTGATTCATCAGGGTCACTCTGAAGTCTCTGTAAAATTTTTGGGTCTTGAAAGAACACTCTTGTTGCATTTTTATAGGATACTAGAAGTTTTTTCCACTTAATCTTTGTTCTATACCTACTTTCTGTCATAAATTGGAATATATTCGTATGCAGCGAATTTACTAATTTACGAATAATAGGATTTTTTCTTATTTTTAAAACTTCTTTCTTTAATCTATTAACAGATTCAAGAATTTCTTTTGTACGCAACATTTCATAGTATTCTTCTATTTGTTTTTTATCATAATCATCCTTATTTATGTGTTCTATTTCATTATTATCACTATAATGATTTTCTTTTTCATTATCTACAAACGGTTCAAAAAACTCAAAAATAGGCCGTATTGTTTCCTTTAGTTCATCAGAAAATTTAACTCTTCTGAAATATTCTCTCTCATTCATATCTAATCAGTCAACTCCATACACATCTTTTTGGTACAAACTTCTAGTTCATATAGCACAAAATATCTTTACTCTATTATTTATTCAGTTTGTTAGCTATTAAATATTACCCTACATAAGTTTATTAATATGCATCTTCACAAAGAAAGTATACTTCCCATTTTTGTTTATCTACCTATATAAAACCTATGCAATTAATTCCTATTACGCCTCTTCGTAAGAAAACCATATCAATTCCCTTTGGTTCAACTTTTTCTGGAGTAATTGTAGCGAACTGGAATGTTTCTGTATTAATAGTTGAATAGTCAAATTTCTCATATTCAAAGACTTCGACCCCCATTTCCTTAAGAACCTCTTCTGGTAATTCATAATTTTGTTCAACTAAACCAAACATTGTAAATCCAGAATCAATACAGAAAGAAATCACTGGAGAATATGCTGCATCATAAAAGATTGACCCTGCTAAAGAACCTACAAAACTCCCCATCAAATATCCAAGTAAAGGAATCTGTATAAACGACTGTCCAGCGGCCCCCATACTTAAAGCACACGTACTAACAAACATTTCCTTTATTAGTTCATTTACCATTTGAGTTCTGCTCATTTCACCAATAGCTACACTATAGGAATTCTTCATGGAGTTCATTACCAAAACTGTTGCTGTCCCAATAACACTAGGATCAAGGGATTTTAATGCACTACCACATAAACCTGCTTTGCAACTTCCTGTAATAGCAGCGGAAACAGTTCCTCTAATAAAGCCCTCGCTAGAACTAGTCAGCGCTTTGAACCCAATCGTTTTAAACTGTTCTTCATCAA
>ERZ772909.470-NODE-470-length-25187-cov-16.131545_pt1 | contig 25187 bp, 26 predicted proteins | sample MGYA00511137_ERZ772909 | MGnify/ENA primary metagenome ERZ772909 (study PRJEB29015, sample SAMEA2738095) | human oral metagenome | biome: human oral; feature: human-associated habitat; material: saliva | place: China | collected 2270 ... | reverse complement strand
AAGACGATGGAATAGTCGTGTTTTAGATATAGTTTTAATGTCGCACAATGTACCTTTTACGCAATAATAAATACCACACAAAGATGAATATACATATGTCTACATATATTCGCTAACACCTTAAAAACGAACTTTTTTCCAGTAATTCGGCTAGGGGATTCTCTATTATATACAACCTCATAAAACATACCGTCTTTTATAAAAATATATACCAACAAAATACGAACTTAAAAAAAATATTTTTTTAATTCCAGCACTACACATACCGGAGTGCTACATTGATATTTTTACATCAATACAGACTCTGAGTATGTGCGCCGTAAGCTCATTAAGTTTTCCACAACGCATTTTATATTATTTGACATTTTTATATTTTTATTGCCCTACTCCCCTAGCTTATCATTTTGCGATTATTTGACTTTTGCATATTTTTATATTGTTATATATATTTTCTACGCCATACAGAAATAGAACAAAAAGAGAACTTACTCTATTCAGAAGAGAAGTTGACCGCCCTATTTATAGAACGACCTCTGATCTACCCTAACGTCTATATACCCTGGCTTTGCGCCATTGTTATCCAAATAACTCAAAGTAGCTATCGCCTGTTTAACTTGAGCTTGAGCAGACCTATCTACCGTCATACGAATCTGAGTCTCCCTGCCCTCGACTTTAAACCAGACTTGGCGCACAGTATTAGCTGGCAGAATAACCTCTGAAACGTTCATTTTATGTTGCGAGAATTCAGACACGGCTTGACCAAGGAAACTCAAGAATTGACGATTGATAACCTCTTGACCACCTCTAGTTGGAAGGCCGCTCTCATCACGAACAGCAACCGTAGGTGCGGCAAAATAATTCTGTTCAAAAGTAACGCCGCTATCATCAACAAAATAAATCTTATCCCCGGAAGACCACTGGGCCACTGGCTGCCTAAACGTCAACTTAACAGCTGATCGCGCTAGAAAATCTCCCTCCACGCGAATGTTTTTTACCTCAGGAGCTTTCTGTAAAAAGAACTGCTTTAAGTCGTTATTATTGAGGAAAAACCGGAACCTCTCCGCTGGATGAGCACTGTAATATTCATTAAGAACACTCACGTATTTATTAGCGTTGCTGGAACTTTTTGCGTCGGGGGTTTGGATTGAAATATTGATTGTCAATTGAAACAAAAGGAATATCACAACAAGCAGACTTACCGCAGTCGCAAACATTTTCCGCATTATACAGCGACGTTTTTTCACCAATTCGTGCGTCTCAAGCCTCTCAGAAGTCTCCAAAGGAGAGGACGTTTGGCGGCTATTAAGTGTCCTGTTTCGACGATACGATTGAGCGGGCAAATCATCGTAATTCTCAGTTCGGCGACGCGCTGCGATTTCTCGACGACTTAGATTTTCGTCCGATTTTTTCTTAGAGAAGGGGAATTTCACTTTCGCCTACCCTGCCTTCGCACCGTAGTAAGAATAATCTTCGCCATATCTTTAGCCGCGTTTGGCTTGGCAAATTTACCGAAGTTATCGCCCAGACCTTTAAGAATTTTCTGAGATTTTAATACGCCAATTATTTTTCGTGCCAAGATTTGGTTGTCCTTATCTAGCTCGTCTTCGGAAACTATCAACGCCGCCAATGCGTCCTGGTAAACTTTAGCGTTTTTCAATTGATGCCCACCTGTCAAATGACCGTTGGGGATGATGATTGTCGGTTTATGTAGCGCCGCCAACTCCAGAAGAGTAGTCGCCCCTGCCCTGGTCGCGACTATATCCGCCGCCGCCAAAACTTCCGCCATTCCGTTGTGAACAAACGCCTGCAATCGCCAGCCCTCCCGCTCGTCGGTTTGCTTGAGAATTTCTTCATATTGCTGATTTCCCGATATCAAAAATACCGAGGCTTCAGCAAGCAGGTTTTCCCTAATTGCTACAATCGCGGAATTAATTCGGCTCGCACCAAGTCCACCGCCAGTGATAACAACTAGCGGTTTATTGACGTTAAAGCCTAATTTTTCCTTCAATTCTTTCCTCTCAGCCTCAGAATATGGATGGAATTCTGGCGCAACTGGAATGCCAACATATGAAGCTTTTTCCGGTGGATAATTGTAATATTCAAGCGGCGCGCCCGTGCCGATAGCTTTTGCGAAGGGACTCAGCAAGCGATTCGTCAGACCTGGATGCGCGTCAGAATCATGCAAAACCAACGGAATTCTTAATAGCCGAGCCGCATAACCAACCGGCAAACAAACATATCCGCCCTTAATGAAAATAACGTCTGGACGCCACTTCATAAGCTTAAATAAACTCTGGAAAAATCCAATCATCACCTTAAAACCGTCGCGCAAATTTGGAAATAAAATTGACGGATGTAGATGAAACGAGATGCTTTTTCCGTGATATCGGCGTAATTTTCCAGCAACAATCAAATCGACTGGAATATTCTCGTCGAACTTAGCAAAAATCCCGCGCGCGCTGGCACCAAATTTTTTATCGCACCAAAAACGAAGCTCGTGATCACCAGTTTTCTGTAATTCTCTAAATACGGCTACCACTGGCGTAACGTGTCCGCCTGAGCCGCCGCCGACCGCTAAGATCTTGGCCACTTTCACCCTCCTCTAATGCTTTATGTGACGTATATTTGGAAATTTGGAAAACTAAACCGAGCGCTGCCGCGATAAATAACATACTTGTACCGCCATAACTTAATAATGGCAATGGGATTCCAGTAAGTGGCGCCAACCCTGTCATTGCGGCAATATTCAATATTACATGCGACGCGATCCAACCAAAAATTCCCGCTACAATTAGCCGCAACGTTACGTTCGGAAGTCTCGCGGCTACGTGCAAAATCGACAATAATAACGCCGTAAACAGCGCCAATATAGCCATTAAGCCGACAAAGCCAAACGTTTCTCCCATGACGGCAAAAATTGAGTCGTTGGTCGCCTCTGGAAGATATCCTGTCGCCTGAACACTCTTACCAATTCCAAGCCCCAGAAGCCCGCCAGAACCAATCGCAATCCTGGCCTGCTGAATATGATAATTCTTGTTCTCCTGACTGCTCGTCCCTTTGTGACTATCGCCCTGCACGAAAGTCATCACGCGCTCAATTCGGTGTGGCGACGTAAAAATCATCACCAAACCACAAAGTGCAACAATCGCCAGAATCTTCTTGAAAATCTTCCAATCAATTCCAGCCACCAAAATCATTGATAAGATAATCGCTATCAACGAAATTCCCGTTCCCAAGTCTTTTTGTAAAAACACAATCATCAGCAGCGACAAGCCGGAAATAATGCCCAGCGGAATAATAGTTTCTTGGATGTCGTTCAATTTTCCCTGTTGCGACCGCCGCCCTAAAAATCCCGCCAAAAACAATAGCACGCCATATTTGAGCAATTCTGACGGCTGGAAACTTCCCAATACGCCCAATTGGAACCATCGATATGCACCGTTAGTTTCTTGCGCAAACGACAAATGAAGTACCGCGCCCGAGAGAAATAGTAAAATACATAGCGCAAATCCAGCGTAGAGAATGTATTTTGATCTCTCGCCAGTAATCCACTTATACGGTGTAAAGTAGAACACAGAAAAAGCTACGATGGCAATAAATACGCTCGTCAGCTGCTTGCCAAAGAAATACGTATCGCTATAATTCGTGCCGTAAGCATAGTTCATCACGTTAGCGCGTTGCGGTCCCAGCGCATACATAACAATCAGCCCAAGCAGCAGCAAAAGCCCCATATAAAGCACAATCTGGTACATCGGTCGATGACTTCGAACCGGCTGAGTAATAGATTGACGATTTTTGGCGACCGAATTACGCAATATGACCTCCAGCGAGCGCCAGCATCACGCCAATGAATGCCATCACGCAGCCAATGACCCAAAAGCGCATCGTCACTTTAGTTTCCGGCCAACCAATCGCCTCCAAATGATGATGAATCGGCGCAGACAAGAAAATCTTTCTCTTAAACAGCTTCTTGCTGACGATTTGAGTCAAGCTCGATCCCGCCTCAATTACAAATAGCAAGCCAATCACAGGAAGTAGAAGTAGAGAGTCGGTTAACATCGCCACAACGCCCAAACACGCGCCATAAGCGAAACTTCCAACATCGCCCATGAAGAATCGAGCTGGATAAATATTGAACCACAAATAGCTCAAAAGCACACCAACAACCGTAAAGCAGAATCCCGCCAATATAACATGTTGTTGCAATAAGGCAATCACACCAAACGCCCCAAAGCTAATACCAAGCAGCCCGCCTGCCAGCCCGTCCATTCCGTCAGAAATATTAACAGCGTTACCAGTAGCCACCACCGCAAATGCAAACAAAGGAACTATCAACCAACCAATATTCACCTCGCCCACAAACGGTACGTGGAAACTCGCCACGCCCAGTTTGGCAAAGAAAAACCAACCAAGCACCACGCCAATCAGCGTAATTAGCGCAAACTTCACTGGACTACGAAGTCCTGCCGCGCCGCCGCCCAAACCACGCAGATTGATGATATCGTCAATTAGCCCAACAATCCCGCCACCAACCAACGCCGCCAGAGGAAGCCAGGTCTGCGCTCGGTCTAAATTGAAGAAAATCGTCACCACAAAGATTGAAATTACGCCAATCACTCCAGCCATCGTCGGAATGTTTCGCCGCAATTTTGCCGCTTGGAATTTGGCAAAAACCTTTAGCTTTTTCCCGTCAGTGCTTTCCGACCTTTGGCGCTTCCAGAAGCGATATCGATAAGCGAAAAACGTATAAATTGGCGTTAAAAACATCGCTAGTAAAAACGCGCCGACGCTCAGTAAAAACACGTGCGTCAATTCATTGGTCATTGTTTGTAAAGCTATTCCCATATTTATTCCTTTGGTGCTATTTTCATATAATCAATCATCCAATTGGATATATCTGTAAAAATTGGTCCAGCGTGAAGATTTCCTTGCAAATTAATCCCCTTGCCTGGAGCCGCTACACGTACCATTATGACATATTCGGCGCCATTTTTTCCACCACCATAACCAATATATGTAGCAATCGTTTCCTTCTGGGTGTAAGCGCCATTGACCACTGCTTCAGAAGTACCAGTTTTTCCACCAATTTCATAGCCAGATTTGTCACTCTTTGATAAGAATGAAGATCGGCGCGCCGTCGTTAGCATCGTTCGCATCTGCGATGACGTGCCACCGCTTACAGTTTGGCGAATAACTTTATTTTCCGACGGTTTCAGATTGCCAGATTCGTCAATTGTGCCAACGAGAATGGTCGGCTTGTAATATTGACCGCCGTTAACCAGAGACGAAAATCCAGCCGCAACTTGAACCATAGTCAAGTTCATACTCTGACCGTAAGTCATGGCCGAATAACGAACCTCGTTTCCTTCTACACTATCTGGCGGATAAATATAGCCCGAAGCCTCGCCCAGCTCAATTCCAGTTTTAGCGCCAAAACCAAATTTATCGTGATAATATTCGTACAAAGTCTGGCGAGCCGGCAAATTAATCTGCGAACCATTTCCTAATTTTCGAATCGCGGTAATCGTACCGACGTTGAGCGAATTGTTAAACGCACCTTGAATCGTCATCGTGCCGCCCAAACCTCTCAAGACATTACACATCGTGCGGTCAGCGACTTTAATACAATCGGTATTATTATACGTGCTGGACGGTGTAATAACGCCCTTGTCAATTGCCGTGGCAAAACTAAATGATTTTATAATCGATCCCGGCTCAAATGGTACCATCGACGCGCTATCCACAAACACCGACCCATTTTTCTGTTTGGCAAAATCCGCCGGATTATAAGTCGGATAATTCGCCATTGCCAAAACCTGACCGTTTTTCGGATTCATAACAATCACGCTTCCCTCGGTGGCGCCAGCCGCTTCAATTCCTTTTTTCAGTGCCAATTCAGTCTGGCTTTGAATATTCCTGTCCACCGTCAGCGCTAAATTGTCACCAGATTTCGCCTCGATTCGCATATTATTTTTTCCAACCGTCAAAGGTATATTCCTCACGTCAGTTACAGATTGCAATAGCCCGTCCCGACCCTTAAGCTGCTTATTCAAAGAGCCTTCGATGCCATATTGACCTTCGCCAGCCGCATTCACAAATCCAAGCACGTGCGCGCCCAGTTCGCCCTCAGGATAATTTCGAATAGAACTTTGCTGGTACAACACGCCCGCAAAGTTTTTCTTTTTCAATTTTTCCGCTTGAGTCCTGGTGATATTTTTCGCTAAAACTTCATAGCGCGACTTTTTATTATTGAGCCGTTCAGATACATTTTCCGTCATTTCGCCGCCAGCAATTTCCCTCAAACTATCAACAAGCTGATTCCGCTCTTTATCGTCAATCGACTGCGGGTCCGCAATCACCGTATAGACCGCCTGATTAAGCACCACAGGAAACGGCGTTTTTCCGTCCATCATGTAAATTTTCCCGCGCTCCGCAGGAATGATAAATTGGCGCTGCTGACTCGCTCGCGCTAATTCCGTATATTTGCCATATTGCAAAATCTGCAATTGAAATAATCGCAGCACAAAAGCCGCCATCACTACTAGTAAAGCGATGGCCAACCAACCAGTTCTTGAACGAATAAGCCGCTGCATATTGCTTATCCTATTATATCACTATTGAGCGTAATGCGTTTCAGTTGTCGTCATAGCTGAAGCGACATTGCTATTCTTCACCTTCTCTAACGCCGTCAATCGTGCATTCTGCACTTCCAATTCTGACTTTTTTGCGCTTAGTTCGGTGATTTTTGTATCCAGACTCTGAGCTTCATAGCCGTAAGCTGTAAGTCTGGTTGCCTGAGTAAGATAAATCAAGCCCAGTACTGTAATCATCAATGCAACTAGCACTGTATGAGCAACAGGACCAAGTTTGACCTGAGACTGAAAACGTGTAGAATTCTGATTTCGGCGCAATTGACCGTGTGAACGTCGTGAAGTAAATGTGGTGGTGTTTGTCATTTGTCTCTATCTTTTATGTTTATATTTGTGTTTAGCATAACAAACCAGCCCGCCCGTTAAAGACAGGCTGGTTTCTCTAAGGTATATTCCGGAATACGCTTTAGTTTAGCCGCGGCGTACTGAAACAGCCTCTGCCTTGTCCGTATTCTGGAATTCTACTTTGATGTGGATTGGCATAATAGCCTCCTTCTTTTTGTTTTATTTTTTCACGGCGTATCGAAACTTTGCACTTCGACTACGCGGATTGTGAACATCTTCAGTTCCAGACACCGGTTTTTTCTCTGGAACAATCAGCTCAGCCTCATAGCCAGCCGTTGCTTGCTCCGAAAAGTAACGCTTGATCAATCTGTCTTCCAAGCTATGAAAACTAATTATTCCTACTCGCCCGCCCTTATTAAGTAAGCGTGGCAAAAGTGGCAATAGCTCTTCAATCAGCTTAAGTTCGCGATTGACTTCAATGCGTAGCGCCTGAAAGGTACGAGTCGCAGGATGATGCTTCATACTACCGCGACCAACGGTTTGCTTGATCAGATCAGCCAGCTCAGTCGTTCCCTGAATTGGTCGAGCTTTTACAATTGCCTGCGCAATTCGCCTTGCTCGTCCGGGATTTTCCTCGCCGTAACGAATAATCAGCTGCGTCAAATCATCAACCGAATACGAATTGACAATATCTGCCGCTGTAATTTCCGTCCGATTGTCCATCCGCATATCTAGCGGACCATCAAATCTGAACGAAAAACCTCTCTCTGCTCTGTCAAGCTGCGGTGACGACACCCCCAAATCAGCCAAAATCACGTCAAACTTACGCCCCTGCTTGACCAAATCTTGCGCCGCGCTCACAAAATCTTTGTGAATTAAAGTTACGCCTTTTTCAGCCAAATCACCCAATGTTTTAATCGCGTTTTCGTCGCGATCTACTAACACTGAGTTCAAGTAATCATCCGTCCTATTTAAGAATGCCCTGGCATGGCCGCCATAGCCAGCCGTCAAGTCGAGATATGACTCGCCTTCGACTGGCTGCAGCTTGCTAAGGGTTATCTCCAAAAGTACGGGAACATGAATCGGTTCGCTCGCTTGGAGTTCTTCCGACTGTGGTGGATGTTCTTTAATACTCATCATTATTCCATTATACAGAAATAATGCTCGAGATCACCTAACTGGATATTTAATTCTGGCTTTTTTGTATTTGTGTTTTGTTTGTTTTTGTTGTCTTAGAGTGGAAATTTATTGATTGTCAGTAACAACCATGTTTTCCAAAGAGACTTATGTGTGAGGTGGAGTTTTTTTGGGAGGTGTTTGAGGAAGGTGCGTTGCCGTTTTTAATGTGGAGCAAATTGCCACATGCCATTTTCAAATACCCAGATAGTTGATCTCGAGAGGTTTTAATTGTTAAAGTGCTTAGCTAATCTACTATTCCGCATTCTCGGCCGCTATTAGCCGAAAATATTCCCCCGCTCGCACAGCAACGACTTCTCTGTCAATTCCAGCGTAGTCGAGCAAATGCTGCTCAATCGTCACTCGTCCTTGTTTTTGGTCGAGCGCCGATGCGGTTTTACCTCGTCGGAATTTAACGTTCAGGTCGGCAACTCGCTCATCCAGAATACTTCCCGTTAGAGCGCTTTCCACTTCCCGATCCCAGATTTGCTGTGGATACAAGTGGAGATATTTACCAAACCCGCGAGTTAGCACGACGCCTGATGCAAATTCTGCCCTGAGCTCAGCCGGAATTGTCAAGCGTCGCTTGTCGTCCAACTTACGCTCAAAGTAATCTGTCTGCACGTCGTCCTTCCTTCGTGGTAGATTAGTTGTTTTTTGTAGTGGATGTTTGTTTTTTGTTGGTGATTTTCCATCAACTTTCGTTCCACTGACTCCACTATACTACCCACAGCTACCCACTTGCAAGCCCTTTTTATGACTTTTTACCCATTTTTGCATCAAATAAAAACTTTTCCACATTTTTGTGGAAAAGCCTAGTGTTGAGTTGGTATAAGCCGACGCTATTTAATAGTTTTGGGCAATGGATTAGCAATTAAAGTTATTTCAGACCAGCCTACAGTTGAAAGGCAAACTAGTATACGCTTTTAACAATAAAAAGAACACCGGCGAACCGCTCAATTAAGGCGATTTAGTTCCGGTGGTTCTTAGAGTCAGTATAGTAAATAATTCTCAAGGAATCAATAGCAATAAGCTCCAGTACTCTATTCAAGAAACTACTAATGAGGCCTAAAGACCACGTCCCTATATCTCTCAGCAGACTCCCTACTTGCCTGCCTCAAGACCTCATCAATTGCCAGCGCGTCAGGAGAAACTTCCAGCGCCCTACGGTTAATTCCGTATAGATATAAATTGTCCAAATCTCGCACGCGACTCAAAGCCACATAACCCATACCTTCAACAAACGCCTTTCTCAGGTCAATCTTAGCCGCATCCAGCGTCATTCCCTGACTTTTGTGGACTGTTATAGCCCACGCCAAACGCAGCGGCACTTGAGAAATACTCGCTCGTTTGCGCTCTCCGTCTCGCAATTCCCAAATATCCGGTACCATCGTCACCCGACGACCATCTCGAAACTCAACAACCGGATATTCCGTCAGCGGCTCGAAATCAACTACCGTGCCGATACTTCCATTGGCATATAATTTTTGCGGCGAATTTTTAACCGCCATCACCAACGCGCCCAGCTTAATCACTAAATTTTCTGGAGCCAAAACTGACCTTTGCAGATTCTCTACATAAATTTTCGAGCCCGTCGTCGTTTGCTGATACGAACGCTCTTCTCCTGGTAATTCCGCCAATTTTTGAATATTGATATCATCAACATCAACGTTTACAGTGTGCAGCTCTGTAATATCGCCATCTGGCGGCTCAATTTCCGTGCGCGCCAGCAGCGCCTCAACGTGACGCCGCCTAACATCGCCAGTTCTTAGAGCGGTCAGAATCTCCAAAAGCTGCTCATCATTCTGACGATATTGTCGCTCCAAATATAAAACCGCCGGCTGAAGTTCTTGCCAAGCATCAGAATAAACCACAAAACCGCCGCCCTGCTCGTTCGGACGGTTCACTGGCGGCAATTGGAAAAAATCGCCACTCATCACCAATTGAATACCACCAAACGGCTGATCATTTTCCCTGACGGTTCGTAAAACTTTATCAATCATATCCAGCCGAAAATCGTGAAGCATTGAAATCTCGTCAATAATCAGCACGTCAGTTTTAGAAATCACATCACGCCGCGTTTTTGACAATCGTTCAAAAAAATTGTTCGGCAAATGATCACTCACACCAATGCCACTCCAGCTGTGAATCGTATTGCCTCCAAGATGTGTCGCCGCCAGACCAGTTGTCGCTGTTACCGACACCTTTTTACCCCGTTTTCGTGCCTGCGCAATAAAAGTATTCAACAGGTGAGTTTTACCCGTTCCAGCCGCACCAGTCAGCAACGCCGACCGACCGCTCAGCAGAATAGCCAGCGCTAATTCTTGATCCATTTTAGCCCCGCGGCGGCTCGCCTTCTGGCTCACCGAGCAGCTTCTTCGACTTAATTTCGTAACGCTTGCCCGTGATTTTACTCTCGATATAATCCTCATTGATGAGATTTACGAACATATCCAAATCATTGCCGTCCATGATAATAATCGCGCCGTTATCATCGCTCATCAATTCCAATTGCATCTCATCAGCATAGTCCAAAACATCTTCCTGTTTAACTGCGCCGATTTCCAATTTCTGCAATTTATTAATCGTCTTTTTGCGCTCCTTCACCAACGCGTTAAGATCCATTCCCTCCGGAAAACTTAGCTTATATTCCTTCTCAATTTCCGCTACTTTTTTATCAGCAATCACCTGCTTTTTATACTCATAGCCAAACATTCGCTCAAATTTTCCAGGATTAAACGCAAAAATATCTTTACCAACAATCAAAACTTGATTATCATCCGGAACCTTAAAACCAACCTCCGCATTAAATGAACCAAACTTTCCGTCAGAAAATTCCCAAGCCAACGCACTCTTTAGCGTCTGACCTTGCTGGATTAGTTTAACCGTGTAGAATGTTGCATCAGGGTTATTTGGATCGGTAAATCGTGCCACAATTCCCTTCATACGCTTAAACTCGTGCTCAGTTTCCGAAAACTCCACGATGTCGTGACGCTCATGCTCAATCAAATGAATCAGCGTTTCAGCTCGCCCAACCTTTTCCAGATCAGTCCTCAACAGAACATTATCTTCTGATTCACTCAATTCATAATCGCGAACACTCAGTCCAGTACCCGCACCCAAATTAACTTGATTAATGTAATCAAACAAGAACAACGGCCTAAGCTGCTGCTCAACATCGCCTTTTATCGGCATAAAATACGGCGTGTAATTTTTGCTAAACAAGAATAGCTCTATCTGTAAATCATTCTTCTTTGCATCATTTTGATTTGCCCACAAAAAAATATCAGTCGTTTCCCTCACTTCTTCCATTTTTCTAGTATAGCAATTTTTATCAGATGTCGCTAGCTGTTATTTTGTCAATCTCTCGCCTTCACGTGCTCGATTGGCCCATTCGTCCGCTAGTTCATTTCCTTCATCACCTTCATGGCCACGCACCCAACGCAAATCCGCCTGAGAATTCGAATATAGTTCGTACAATTCGCGCACAATATCCAGATTTTTAATATCACCGTTTTTCTTTGTCCAGCCGCGCTTTTCCCAGCCCGGCGCCCACTTGGTAACCACGTTAATCCAAAACTCACTATCAGAATAAATCACACACGGCGCACCATTAGCATCTTTCAATGCCGCAATTAAAGCTTTGCCCTCCATGCGAATATTAGTGGTATCACCGTATTCCGATCCCAAAATATAAGGCTGAAGATCACGAATAACCGCAAACCCACCTGGACCGGGATTCGGCGAAGCAGAGCCGTCAGTATAGTAAGTTGTCATTAGTATGATTATATCACGCGCAAGTCATTAATTGTCAGCCCGTAGATCAATTAGGCTCTCGATAAACTTATCTTCATTAGACAGAGACTTCGGATTAAGCCCAAGATCGCCGGTGTTTTTGCTATTTTTCATGTCGTAGCGCCGTTTGTATAGCGCGCCTAAGACCTCCTCTGCAAGACTAACTATCTTCATCCTCTCGACACGTTGACGAGTCGTCTCTTCCTCTAGATTGTCCTTACCAAACCCCTGAGACTGCAGGTATTTATAAGCAATATGAGATACTTCACCTGTACGCGCACGGCATCGCTCGTCTTTTGTAATAAACTGTATTTCAACTGGAATCTCAACACCATCAACATCCACGGCAAATGTTACTTTAGATATTTCATAGATAGAATATCCACGTTTTTCACATTTTTCATCGGTATCAATTTTTACCAAATACTCATCCGAACCAACACCCAATTCACGAAGATTCTGCTCCACGGCATCAACATATTCCTTAGCTCCCTGGATATATACAGGTCTGTTTTTACTCCGAGCACATACTGGTCTAAACTCCTTCAACCTATCAGCAATAAAATGCGCAAAATCACAAGCTGTCGTTTCACGATCTCTAGATATCACCATCATACCGACAATATCCATAATTCCGTCACCACCCTTAAGTTTATCCGCAAGCGATCCTACAGTTTTAATACGCCAGTTTCCAGCAACCATATTGCCATATTTGGTATCAGCCGCAAATTCCCCCATGTGAGTAGAATATTCGCCAGAATCCTCATCTTTACGAATAGCGTAATTGATAGTACCGTCATTCACACCAAATATCTTGTCTGCAATTTCGTCCATGCCGACCTGTAGAACCCTGTCTTGTGTCTCTTTAGCACTTTTAACAAGGTCTTCCTTATCTTGACCAATTAGTCGTCTTACTTTAGCCACACTACGTAGTTCTGCAGCAAAAGCCTCATATCCCATCGCCTCAAGAATTGGAGCGTAGAATGACTCAGCCTCCAACACATCCTGTAAAACTGCAGACTCCCTCTCTGACGACGGATGCTGCAAATTATCCATTATCTCGGCGCCTTTTATTATAAACGCCTCGATATTAACCTTATCCATCTCTAATCTCATATAATCAAGGTCTAGAAGTGGCTGAGCAATCGCCCACTGCTTAGGAGAAACCTTGTCCGTATGTCGCTCGGCAACCAAGGGGTATATTTCTTGATAATCTTCATTAGACTCTTCTTCAGCAATTTCAGCCATCAACTTACGATAGTACGCCGCGCTTTGTTCAATTTTAGCCGTATCAGCTAGTAAACTTGCGGAATATTCCAGCTGATCATGGCTAATCTTTTCATCATCCATGAGTCCATAAAGTGCATCTGCGGCATTCCTGGCCCACACATCGTTATATTTTGTGCTCTTTTTATTAAACATCCTATCAGCAACGTCGTGAATCAATGACAACGAAGCCGCCTCTGGTGGTAAATCGTCACCCGTATATGCTTTTACAATTTTGTAAACTCGGTGGGCATGATCCTTAAAATCTTTGCGCTCACCTTCAGTACAACTAATATAGCTGTCTAAAACCTTACGGCATGATTCATGAAAAACCTCTTCTGCGGGTGTAATCTCTTTTTCGTTCAAAATACAATTTTCACTTGACACAACCCTCGCATTATATCATAGTAATGGGAAATTATCAAGCCCTGGAATCTACGCAAAATAAATCCGCATCAATTCGCGCGCCACCCTGTCGGCGTCGTGACGAATCAAGCTACGCTGAGCCGCCAATGGGTCGCTGTTGGAGTTCGTATTGACCCACACGTCATCAGCAATCAAACGCTTGCCCGACGCATAATAATGCTTTTTCTTCAGCAATTCCTTATCCCACTCGACCAAATATTCGCCGTCGTGAGCATATTTCTTTATCAATTCTTCTGGCGGACGATGATTATTGTAAAGCACATAATCCATATTCACCCCTGAAAATCGCTCAATTTCATCCGCAAAATCCGCCACAGTAAATCCATCAGTCTGCGTTGGCTTAGTAACCAAATTGCAAACATAAACTTTCTTTGCCTTCGTTTCAGCAAGCGCTCGAGTAACACCTCGAACCAACAACGCTGGCGCCAAACTACCATACAAAAGCCCCGGCGCAATCACCACCAAATCGGCATCCAAAATCGCTTGACGGGCTCGCGGGTTAATCGTAGCTGGCGGTTTAAGCTCCAGCCACGGCCGCTCGCCACGCGGAATCTTTAGCGACTCAGCCGCGTGTTGACCATCAACAACCGTGCCGTCTTTCAGCTTAATCGACATCGTTGTGTCGTCCAGAGTAATCGGATAAACTCGGCCATTGACACCCAAAACTTCGCTAGCCAATTCCACCGCATCAGCAAAACTTCCTGTCATCTTTTCCAGCGCCGCCATGAATAAATTGCCGAACGCGTGACCTTTCATACTGCCCTCGCCGAACCGGTAATTGAACAAATCGCGAACTTTCGGCGAAGTACTTAGCGCCACCAAGCATTGCCTGACGTCGCCCGCCGGCAACACGCCCAATTCATCGCGCAACACGCCCGTTGAGCCACCGTCGTCAACCATATTGACCAACGCCGTGATGCTGTGTGTATATTTTTTCAATCCAGAAAGCAGCGTGAAACTTCCCGTTCCGCCGCCAATAACTACAACTTTTACCCCAAAATAATCATTATTCGAACCATTTGTCATGCTTGAATTATAGCATCTTGGAAAGCCTAAACCAACGTGCCTTTTGGCAATGCCCATTCCAAAAACGGCTGCTGCTGACAATCAATCGCGTTGATAATATGCGTGGCAATTTTCGCAGGATCGTTGAAAAACATATAGTCAGCCGGAAGTTCTCGACCGTTCCAAAACGGAGTTTTCATGGCACCAGGCAAAAATAGTGCGACTTTGACTGGAAGTTTTTGTTCATCCGCCTGCATTCCCAAACTTCGCGCCAAACCCGCTTGAGCGTGCTTCGTCGCAACGTACACAGCTTCATCTGAGCGCGCTTTAACACTGCTTGTCGACCCGATAATCGTCAATACAGATTTGCGATTCTGCGTTGACATCTTACGCCAAGCCCATTGAACCAGCGGCAACGCGCCCGAAAAATTAACTTCCGCCATACTGCGAACACTCGGCTGATCTTCAAAATTGCCGCGCCAGCCATATCCAGCCGCCCACACAAATTGATCAATATCATCACCGTTTAAGATCTGCTCGATTCGCGCCGACGCCGCTTCCACTTGATCCGAATAATACACATCCAGAGGAAAGCCCTCACCGTGCTTCTGCGGATTATGAGTCTTGCCCAGAACCAGCACGCGATCGCCACGTTCCCGCAGCTGCTTCGCCATCTCTAATCCAAGCCCACTCGTCCCACCAAGAATAATATGCATATGGTTATTATAGCAATGGCAATATTAAATGTAAATTCCGTATCTAAGCCTCGGCCAAGCTTTTGCCAGTTCCTCAGCCGAAAACTCCTTGACGGGATCTAGCTCTTGTAAAGGCGTTTCCAAACAAAGCCCAACAGCCACGGCGGCCACTCGTCTCATGAGATATTCCGCATTATCTGAGGAAAAATAAGCATCCTTGTCGAAATCCCCTTTCATTCTGCCGAAAGACTGCACACCCAACTTATCTCGCCAGCTTCGCAACTCAATCCTATCATACGGAAACTGAGATGGCGATTGTATGGATGTAGACTGACTAGGGAGACGCTTCTCCGCTAATTCAACGTGTCCCGAATATTTATCATCACGACTAGCCAATACTATGTCTATATCAAAAATCCGACCTTTTCTAATAGCTAATCCGGTTAATAGAGCAAACAGTGAATTCTCATCGACTTCATCAATATCGCCCCCCCAATGATGTTTTCGATTTTAACTCTGGCGCCGTAATTATCAGTTTTCCTCATACGTTAAAGATCCTTGGCAATTTTCTTATATTCTCCCCACTCTTTACCAAAATACACGTTACTATGAAAAATACGAACCAACTTATCTACTTCATCCGAGGAAAAATGTTTAACGGGAGACTTCTTTAATTCCTCCAATGGCAACCCCGAGCAATGTAAGGCTACAGCCCCAACACGCAGAGCAATCCTAACAACTTCAACCTTTTGATCACCTTCAAAAGTGTCAGGGACATAAAGCTCAGTCGGAATCGCCTTACACGAGAAAGAAATTCCACCGTATGACATAGGGTCATTCAGGAGCCTGCCGTCCAGCTCCACCTTTTCATCTTCAATTCCAAGGCACTCTGAAATAGATACTCGCGCCTCTTTCGCGCCAATTCCGCGAACTTTCTCTATCAAATTATTATGACTACGAACATCGCCCACTCTTCTGGCGATTGTCATAGACGCATTTACACCCCCATCTTCCCCTAAACGCCAATCGCCGTTATAAATTCCTATAAGACGCCGGCTTTCGACAGAAGAATAATTCTCTGCATCACTACCAGAGTTAATAAAGCTAATATCAAAAGATACGCCACCTGTACTTTTTTCCATGCCTGATACTCTATACTATTTTATGGAAAAAGTCAATGCTATTCTGTCGGCAAACTCTTTGCGCCACACAATTTCTGCCACTTCAAATGCACTTTATATCGAAGCGGCGCGCCCGACTCGCTCTCTTGGAGGCGCAACTCTTCAGGATCCATAAACATCACTTCGTCCGCATCAACGCCCGCTGAAAAATCAAAATTTTCCGTCCACACACGACAAGAAAAGCAAATTTGATTAGCATCAATTCGCTCAATATAAATCTCGTCCGACGCGTCAAAAAGCTGATAGCGAAGATTGCCCTTATATCCAACTTCTTCATACAATTCTCGCTTCAAAGCCGACTCAAAAGTTTCACCATAATCCATTCCACCGCCAGGAAGATCCCAAAGCAGCCGCCCGTCCTCTTTGACAACCAAAATCTGCCCAGCATCATTATAAATCAGAGCCTTTATGGAAACGCGATAGAGGTAATCGCGCTTGATAGCTCCTTCTGAATCATGCGTGATGAGTTGTCCGTTTATGGCGTTTGACATGAGAATAATTATAGCACCTTAAGCTGTTCTAAAGTATTTACAACGACGCCAACCGAATATATTAGATATTCAGCCTCCGCAGCTCCTTGCGTATTAGAACCGTGCTTTGATCCTGGGTTGTAATGACTATCTAACGTATTAAGCTGATTGATTATCGAATTACGAAAATGATCGGCAACGCCAGCTTCTTTAAGGACACCTCCCATTGTTTTAATATTCGCTTGAAGACCTTTTTTGTTGTTCAGATATTGCTTCAAATAATATTCAAGAGCTAGCCGAGTACCGTTTGATGACTCGTTCCATTTCCCTGAAGCATATGCTTTTAACGCCTTCTCGTATTCATTTGCACTCTCGCCATCCAGGCTCAGCAAGGTGCGCTCTACAACTTTTTCATCTAGCATCGGTTCACCTTGAGGATAGGTTACATATTTTCCTCTCTTATCTTTGCTGATCCTAATTCCTACATTTTCATTATTAATTATCATAACGATCATATCCTTTTGATTATCGCTAATTACACTAGAAACTAGGATACATTCAAGTTTCTCCGCCAAGGCTACGGTAGATACTATACCTGAAAAGTACTTTTTGAAATTAAATTCTCCACCTTCATAAGTAAGTTCTATATACTTCTCTAGCGGAACCGCCGCTATAAATGCAAACTTATTTAGCTTACTATGATCTCGAACATACAAAGAATCGCCTATTAGAGCGCGTATTCTATAAATCGCTGTAATAATATTATCCTCAATACTTGGCTCGGACAGCCCCCACCGTCGACGAAAATTATTAATCACGATAACTCCTCAACTTTCACTCGCCTCTGCTCCGTCGTATCCCGCTCACGAACGGTAACAGTGTCATCTTCCAGTGTCTGAAAATCGATAACCACGCAGTGCGGCGTACCAATTTCATCCTGACGACGATAGCGCTTACCAATATTTCCATTGTCATCCCACATAACGCGTCCAGGATTTTTCTTAGATAGGTTGTCGTAAATTTCACGCGCCTTCTCCACCAATTCTGGCTTGTTTTTGAGCAGCGGCGAAACGGCAAATTTAACCGGCGCCAAATGTTCTGGAAGCGCCAGATAAACACGCGTGCTGCCGTTCTGTTCGTCCTCGCGATACGCGCTCGACAAGACCGCCATCAGCGCCCGCTCGACGCCAAAACTCGGCTCAATCACGTGCGGCACAAACTTCTCATTCGTCCCCTTAATCGTATATTCCATGCTCTTCCCGCTGACGCGCTGAATATTCATCAGGTCAAAATCAGTCCGATACGCAATTCCCATCAGCTCTTCCTTGCCAATTGGAAAATCGTATTCAATGTCAATCGTCTTCTTACTGTAATGCGCCCTGTCTTCCGCCGGAACATCCAACTCGTGAATATTCTTAGGGTCTAATCCCAATGCCTCCAAAAACTCGTGCGTCGACTTCAACAATTCATCAAACGCTTCCTGCCATTTTTCTGGATTGACAAAATACTCAATCTCCATTTGCTCAAACTCACGGCTACGGAAAACAAAATCTCGCGGCGCAATTTCATTGCGAAACGCCTTGCCCTGCTGAGCAATTCCAAACGGCAAGTCTGGATAAAAACTATCAACAACGTTCTTAAAATTGGTAAAAATTCCCTGAGCAGTTTCTGGACGAAGATACGCAACGCTGTCTTCACTTTCAGTGGCGCCGACGCTCGTCCTAAACATCATATTAAACGTTCGTGATTTGCTTAGCGGATTTCCGTCTGGACTTTTAATTCCTTTTTCTGCAATCACTTCGTCCATTTGCTCCATCGTCAAACCGTCAACATCAATACCATTGTCCTTAAGAATGTGGTCAGTGCGATAACGCCGATGATTAACCGTATCTTCACACAATGGATCAACAAATGTATCAACATGCCCACTTGCCTTCCAAACTTTCGGATTCATCAAAATCGCCGCATCGACGCCATATATATCATCGCGCTCGTCAACAAACATTCGCCACCATAAATTCATAATGTTGCGCTTCAATTGAACGCCCAGCGGACCGTAATCCCACGTTCCAGATAAACCGCCGTAAACATCCGAACCTTGATAAATAAAACCGCGGCGCTTGCACAGGCTAATAATATCTTCCATTTTTGCTTGACTCATTGAAAAAACCTTTCTCCATGTTGGCAACATGGCGATTCACATTATTTCCTAAATTATACCATTTTACGAGCAATTTTACACCGCGGCGTGCTGTCTGGCGGTCAACCAACAATCGTTTATAACCTCAGTTATTCCGCCAATTTGCGCCACATTCGCGAGTGGTTTTGCCTGGATTAACCTTAATAGTTTGATTGCGCCCGCGCCCAAATCGCCCTGCTCCGCCAACCTCAAGCCTTTTTCTGCATTGTCATACATATATTTTTTATCTGGTAGCAACGCCGCTGTCGTCACATCTGTGCGAAGATTCAATTCATCGCCCAACAAACTCGCGTATTGCAAATAAAACCACGTTTCAATCAATTTTTGGTTTATTGCAGGATTATTCAATTGCTCCAAAACTTGACTCAGCACATAATACCATTCTGGTTCGTCAATATTTTCACTCGCCGCAGAAACCAATTTCATCACCGAATATGCAAATTGCATCCGATCGTAATCTTCCAAAATATGCCGATAAAAAGCCGACAATCGAGCGGAAGTCAATAACCCCAAATCGCCCCGACCGGAACGAATAACCACGTCGCAAATCGCGAATAATTCGATTCCGCCCGCCAATTTACTGCGCTCGCGTCGCACACCTTTTGCGATCACGCTACGTCGACCTTTTGGCGTTAATAATTGCAAAACTCGGTCAGCTTCGGCGTAATTCGTTCGCCTCAGAACGATTGCTTTTACTCGTTCACTCTGCCCCGTCATTTAGAACCTCACGAAAAATCGCCCGCGCCTCATTCGGACGCATCGACGTTTTATTCAAAATCGCCTTCACGCCAAGCGGACGCAAATCGTCCATTTTAACGTCGATATTCGTACAAACCACAATCGGCAAACTCGCCAAATCCGCGTACGATCGCAGCTCATTCAACAGAGCAATCGCCGTTTCGCCAGCCAACAACATATCCAAAATTAAAGCGTCAGGTTGCCAATCGTCAATAATTTCAATCGCCTGACCGCCAGAAACCACCACTTGATATTCCGCGCCGACATCCGCGGCAAACTTGCCCAGAATATCCGCCCAATTCTTATCATCCTCAACGATTAACAGTTTTTTCATATCAAGCTCAACTGCCGACTAATTGGCATTTCTACATAAAAAGTCAGTCCATCACGATGACGAATCAGACCAATTCGCCCGTTCATCGCCCGCGCAAATTGATTCGCCACGTAAATCCCCAGCCCGCTACTTTCCGGCCTTGTTCGCACGGTTTTTCGCGTTTCCATTTCATCAAGCAAAAGCCGATATTCCTTCAAACTCATCATCGGTCCAAAATCTCGCACGCTCATTCTCACGGCATCTTTTGTCGCCTTAACTGAAACCTTAATCTCTGATCCGTCCTCCGTATACGCCAACGCATTATTCAAAAAGTTCGCTAAAATTCGCCCCAAAAGCGTTCGGTTCGCTAATATCAATTGACTATTTCGACTGCTCTTAGGCCAGCTAACTTTTCGCCCATAAAGTATTGCGTTGAACTTTGTTTCCATCGCTACTTGCTGACATAAAGCCAACGGATTGACCGGTTCAAGCGGAAATAACGACGGCGTTAAATTAGCTGTATTTGCCAAATCGATCGTAAGCTGCAACGCCTGCTCAGAAGTCCGAATAATTCGTTGCTGGATCTGAGTTTTATCGGCAGAACTGGTTAAATCGTCGTCCAATAGTAGCGCCAATTGCCTAATTAAAGCCAGCGGCGTTTTTAGCTCATGCGCCGCCACCAAAACGCTCGGCAATCCCCCAAAATCAGCATCACTCCACTCTTTACCTGCCATACAATTCTAGTATAGCAAATATGTACTGGGTTTTTCTATTCAGAGATTTTTACAGTGCTCAATATAGTCTGGAAATCTGGCTTAAACGTATCCGCGTCGGTTGAAAAACGAATAGTTTTATCGCGAACTTTCATCAAAACCACAGAGCCGCGCAATTCTTTCTCAAACGTACCGTCAATCCGAGTTGCTGAAATTCCGTTAAACTCAGTACTACTTGAGGTCAATTCACCCTTCTTTAGTCGTGATTGATAATCATTCAGCACCGTATCCATATTCTTGTTGATAATCTCCAGCCTTAATGCAAACCGACTATTTTTATTAGTTGTTGAAGGAACTGAAACAGGGTGAAGATAAGCTTTGTAATCGCCCCTGTCGCTGCCGTCATTCCCTACATATACACTCCAAGTCTTTGGATACATGAACGATACTCGACCGTATTCAGCAGGACCGACAAATTCAATACGCGGGTTTTTTGCTTCTTCAGAAAATTTCTTCTGGTCTGATTCAGCTTGTTCGCTCTTCCCCTTAGCAACTTCAATCGCAACTTTACTATCAACACTGCTTTTTTCTCGGGAGTATTGCATATACGCCCAAATTGCCAAAGATCCAGCAATCAAAAACAATATCAGACAGCCGATTGTGCCGACCATCCAGCCATTAACTGAGCCACGCTCACTCTTATATCTCGTCATCATATTGTAAAGTATAGCTTATGCTTTAATTGATGTAAAGATCTTACTCAGCGTTAAAATCCTCGCTAAGAACCTCGATATCATGTCGCATATCTTCCAGCGTGGAAGTAATTTTTTTTGATAACTCTCTCGCCTCAATAAACCTCTGTTTCGCCTCGTCCAGATTAAAATCATCGCCTTGAAACCACGCGATTCGCTCGTTCAATTCAGCCATCATTTGCTCAATTGTCATATCGTTGTTCACTATTCTCAATCCTCGCTTTCATAATTATATCTTTTGTTGTAATCTCTACAATATTACCAATCTGTAAATCACCCTTGATCATTGCATAGCCACGACGCAGCGCCATTTCCGGATCATACTCAGCTATGACTTTTTGTTGCGACAATGTTGCATTTGCAGCCACATCCACACGACTTGACCACTGCTTGAGTGCTTCTTTTTGCAACATTGTTGCATTAAGCGATTGTTCTTCGATAGCTCTACAAATTGAATCTTTCGCGTCAATTAGCCTGTAATGCAAATGTCGAATCACTTCTCGCTTATCAGGAAACAGCAATTGCGCGGCGTTACTCGGCGTAGCTGCGCGAACGTCCGCTGCCAAATCGCACAAACTCTCATCAATCTCATGGCCAATTCCAGTCATTGTCGGAATGCGACTACTCGCCACCGCGCGTACCAATTTCTCGTCATTAAAACTTGCCAAATCTTCCGCGCTACCACCGCCACGAATCAAAACAATCACATCTGGAGATTCTGGTATTTGATTAAAATATGATATTGCTCGCACAGCTTGATCTGCAGCATTCGCACCCTGCACATTAACGTTGGCGACTACAAATTTCACACCACCCCAACGTTCGCTAGAAATCTTCATAAAGTCAGCATATCCCGCCGCTTTTGTACTGGAAATAACAGCCACCCTCTGAGGATATTGCGGTAATGGACGCTTTCTTTCAGAATTAAACAAGCCCTCAACTGTCAATTTTTGCTTCAAAAGATCAAAACTTCGCTTCAAACTCCCCTTGCCTAATGGGCGAATCTCTTGAACATTTAAACTAAAGGCGCCTTTATCTCTAAGTACTGGCATTGCTCGAACGACAACTTTCATTCCATCTTCAATTGGCGTACGTAAATTAATAAAACCAACAAAACACCGAACCAGCCCATCATCATCTTTCAGATCGAAAAAAGCGTATTTCGGAGGATAAGACTTAAAACTAGAAACCTCGCCCTCAACTTCAACCATTCCAGCAAAAGCCACGTCAAAGGTTTGATTGACAATTGCTATGAAATTGCTAACACTAAACCTGGGAATCATCTGGCTTGCCGTATTTAATCAGTGCATGTTGATAGAAAATATAGCCAAAGATAATCGTGCCAGTAAGTAAAATTGCTCGCGTCAAAATTATTCCAGCAATCGCCAAATCCGGCGGAGTGCCTGCCATACTTAAGAAAATAATCATAATAGTTTCATAAACGCCGGTTCCGCCGGGAGTAAACACGACAATTGCCGCCAATCCAGCCACGCCATATCCAACCATCAGAATCGCCGGATTAACAAAAACACCCAGCGACAGAAACGCCACAGCAAACATCGCCACGTCAAAAACAGTGTAGACAGTTCCCCAAATCATCGGTTTTATTAGAAGTTTCGGATGATTGGACAAATCTTGAAAATCGTCCTGCATATCAACAAAAAACTCTTCGACTTTCTTCGACTTCATTACCCGTCGCTTCTTGCCCAAGGTCACAATTTTCACCAGCGTATTGATAAATCTAGACAATTTAGTGGCGGTCGTCTGCATGCGTCGCTTCGACGAGAACATAAAAATTAGACCAAACGTCAGCGCCAAAACCACGATAATCAGCAAGAAACTAGCGGCAACGATGTAACGATTAACCTTGCCGTCAATAGCCAGCGCCAACACGGCAATCACCAGCAGAACCAAAAGCGACAAAAATCCCGTAACGTAACGAATCACCTGCGCAAATGTCGAACGCGCCGAACTCACACCAAGTTTATGCATTCGCCACGTCGTATACGAAATTCCACTAACTCCGCCCGACGGAAAAATGTGATTGACCAAATTAAGCTCCAGCGCAATCCTCGTCTGCTCCAGCCTGGAAATATGATGAATCAGATTCTTCTCTCTTAAATATGAGAAAATCATCTCGCCACCAGCGAAGTACACGATAATCTGAAACGGCAATAGTAAGAATAATAGCCATAAATCCGCGTGCAAAAACAGATTCCACGCCTTCACGAGCTCATGCCGAGATAGAAAAATTATTATTGCCAAAACCGCCAACGTCAAAACGCTCATAATGGCTCGTGGCGATTTCAACAGTTGCAACACCTTCGGTAACATAACCTTCATTATACCACGATAAATGTTATAATTACGACATGTTTATAACTATTCTTGGCCGTCAACCAGAAATCTCTATCGCTGAATTAGAGGCGGTTTACGGTGCTAAAAATGTCCAAAAGATCTCCAGCCAAGCCGCCACGGTTAATTGCGACAATTTATCAATTGACAATCTCGGCGGAACGATTAAATGTGGACAAGTCATCACGAAGATAAAGTCGCAAAAATCAGACCGCAATACCCTACTCCAAGCCTCAAAAATTATTGTTGAAAAATACACGAAAAAACTTTCGAATAGTCAGAAAAAAATAACGCTTGGAATAAGCTTTTATGGTAATAAAACAGATCCGAGAAACGTCCAAAAAATCGGAATTATCTTAAAAAACAACTTGAAAAAATCTGGCGTTAGTTTGCGCCTAATTCCTAATAAAACTGCCGCGCTGTCCACTGCGACCTCTCACAATAATAAACTTGGCAGGTCTGAGGCGAAAATTGAAATTATCATAGCTAAGAACGTGTACGGAGATTTGATAATTGCTGAAAGTCGTGGCACGCAAAATATCAATTCGTATACTCAGCGCGACCGCGGACGACCAAAACGCGATGCCTTCGTGGGAATGCTTCCACCCAAGCTTGCCCAGATTATGATTAACCTGTCTGGCGCAAAACCTGACGATTACCTCTGGGATCCGTTTTGTGGTACAGGAACGGTACTACAAGAAGCTGCACTTATCGGCGTGAATGCCTATGGCAGCGATTTGAGCGATAAGATGGTATCTTACACGGCCGAAAATATGAGCTGGGTGGAAAAAACTTTTTCGACAAACACTTTCTGGCAAGCGCATCAGGCCGACGCCACCTCTGTAAAATTGACAAATGAGCAGAAGGAGCGGATTTCTCGAATTGTTTGCGAAACATATTTAGGTCAGCCGTTTTCCGCGCCGCCTAGCCCAGAAAAACTTCACGAAGTAGTCGGAAATTGTAATCACATAATTAGCGATTTTCTGCAAAATATCCATTCGCAAATCCGCCCAGACACGACGCTTTGTATAGCCGTTCCAGCATGGCAAAATCGCGAAGGTAAATTCACTCACCTGCCTCTGATAAAGAACCTTAAAAAACTTGGATATCAACAAATTATCGATAAAAACCTCTTATATTACCGTGAAGATCAAGTTGTTGCCAGAG
>ERZ772909.469-NODE-469-length-25200-cov-8.480612_pt1 | contig 25200 bp, 23 predicted proteins | sample MGYA00511137_ERZ772909 | MGnify/ENA primary metagenome ERZ772909 (study PRJEB29015, sample SAMEA2738095) | human oral metagenome | biome: human oral; feature: human-associated habitat; material: saliva | place: China | collected 2270 ... | reverse complement strand
GCGTGGTATGAAAGAAATTCAGCTTTTTGGTTATGCGAAACAACGCTTAGCAGAAATCGAACAACGTAGCCAAAAAATCGATACGGCTTTTGAGCGTATTAAAGACCAAGAAGCAAAAGTGCGTGTTTATACTGAAGTGGCGGTATCTGTTTTCAACATCATTATGCTGTTTACTGGCTTAATTTTATTTAGCTTAGATAAAATTGATTTCGCTGCCTTTTTAATTGGTGTGATTTTATTAATGTCGAGCTACGGGCCAGTTATCGCCTTAAGTAACCTTTCAAGCAACTTATTACAAACTTTGGCTTCAGGTGAGCGTGTATTAGGTTTGTTAGCGGAAGAACCAGAATTAAAAGACGTAGAAAGTGCGGTCGATTTAAAAGATGTTTCTCGCATTGATGTTGAGAATGTAAACTTCGCTTACGGCGAAGAACAAATTTTATCGGATGTCAGCTTATCTGTGAAAAAAGGTGAAATCTTAGGGATTCACGGCAGAAGCGGTAGCGGTAAAAGTACCTTGTTAAAACTACTGATGCGTTTTTACGATCCAAAATCAGGTAGCATTAAAATTAACGGTGAAACCTTACCGAATATCAACACCCGTAGTTTGCGTGACAATATGGCGTACATTACTCAGCAAACCTATATTTTCAACGAAACCATTGAAGAAAATATTCGTCTTGCGCGCCGTGACGCAACGTTAGAAGAGATTATGGAAGCGGCGAAGAAAGCTTCAATTCATGATTTCATTTTAAGCTTGCCACAAGGTTATCAAACAAAAATGACAGAATTGGGCGGCAATCTCTCTGACGGTGAAAAACAACGTATCGGTATTGCCCGAGCATTCTTGCATAATGCCCCGATTATTTTACTTGATGAACCAACTAGTAATCTGGATAGCTTAAACGAAGCAATGATTTTGAAATCATTACTCGATGTAAAAGCTGAGAAATTGATTATTCTTGTGAGTCATCGCCAATCCACAATGGCAATTTGTGATCAGGTGATTGGTATAGAAAACGGCAGAATGTCCTAAATTAATATAAGAAAAAATCGCACTGTTAAAGGTGCGATTTTTTTATAGACAGACAAAGAATAAGCCTGTTTTAATAGAGAATCTTATTTTACCACGTTAAATGTCAACGGATCATAAACAATCTCGCCTACTTGAACTTGGATTGTATATTGGCCTCTAGGATCCTTTTCATCAAATTTCCAGCAATTTACAACCGTTTTACCTTGGTTTAATGCATCACGAGTTGTTGTGATTGTATGGGTCTTTTTATCTTCAGAAACTTTAACTGCATTTGGATTTTCTGATACAGCAAAGGTTGTTTTTTCAGGCGATTTAAATACTTCGGTAACAGTAATTTGTTTCGCAAAATTACCATTAGCTACCCAGCAAAGTTGGTGTGCTTTAGCTGAACGAGAAATATCTTTTTTACCTAAATCAGTTGGGGTTTTCCCAGACATATCATAGGTTGAAAGGTAAAGTGTTGGTTGCGGTTCTTGTGGAACATCGGATGCGGCAAATACAGATGATGCTGCGCATAAAGAAAGTACGGCTAATGTTAATGATTTTTTCATTACGATTTTCCTCTTTAAATAAAGTATGAATGATTAAAATTCATGGTGTTTTTGGGATAGCTGAAGCTATTGTACCATCAGTACGCCAATGCATCCCATATCTTCTAGCATTAAATTCGATACACCAAATAAGAATGGGTAGTTGCCAGAAGATGCTTGATCAAATTTCACTAAAATTTGAGTTTTGTTTTTTACCCAAACTGTATCTTTCCAAGCTAATTCTTCAGCTTGGAATTGATGTTCTCCTTGGCTTTCCACCACAAATTTGGCACCTTGAATAGTAAATCCAACAGGTAAACTTGCATTTAAAATCCAGCGTTCAATTGTTCCTTTTCGGGCTATTACATCAACTTTGCGTGGGTCAAAACGTCTTTGGTTAATTAAACCGTTTGTGACATCAATATTAAATTCTCGAGTTTGTGCAACGGCTTGTTGTAACATTGCTGGTGCATCCGTTTCGAAAGTTAGATTAGGTTGTTTATTAAATGCGGACATTTCTCCCTTGGCGCGCAATTCAAGGACGGTGTTATCAGCGAGTTCATCACTTGAGATCAACATATTTTTCATTTTGTCGTATAAGCCACGTTTACTTCCGCTAATGAGAGATACGTTGTCAATTTCATTCATATTAACCAGTATTTCTGCGCGTTCTCCTGGAGAGAGAACCAAAGATTTGACCGATTTAGCTTTTGGTAAGAAACCTAAATCCTGTGCAATAAGTAGCATTTCTTGATCATTATCCAAGCGTAAATCATAAGCACGCGCTAATGAGGCATTGAGCAAACGTAAACGAATCCAACCCCGTGCAACATCTAAATATGGTGCTTCAATACCATTTACTAATAAGCGATTGCCTACAAAGTGCGGTTGATTTTGTTTGAATAATTGGAGACCATCATTATTAAATTCCATATCTTGTAAAATCAATGGAATGTCATCAACGCCGTATTTATTGGGAAGATTCGCTTTTAGGCTTTGTTCATCTTCAATCAACCACATTCCAGCTAAGCCACGATAGGTTTGATAGGCTGAGTTGGCTAATGTTGCGGAACGATACCAACAGCTTGCAGCGGGTTGTTCAATAGGCACGATGGGTGCCCAAGACTCGCCTTTTTTTAGTATTCTAGCTGCGCCACCAAACAGTTCACCTGATGCTTGTAAGCCTTGAATAGATAAGGCAACGGATTGTGGCAAATTGTTATGATAATTAAGTTTGGCAAAGCTACCTGATTTGATTTTAATGGTTGGGCCAAGATAATTGCCGTTGAATCCCCATACTGTCACATTGTGTGAGCCATCTAGGGGATAATTCATTTCCTGCATTGTTAATACAATCGGGCGACCGCGGCGAACTTCAATTAGTGGCGGCACAACTAATTTTTCACGGCTTGCCGCTAACAATGGTGCGGGCACTGTGGAAAGTGCGGTAGAAATCGCAGCTATTTTTAATAATTGACGGCGGGAAAGGCGTGGCATTTTAGTTTCCTTTTGCTATCTCTTCATCAAGTTCGGCAATGCGTTTTTCCATTAGATCATGACAATAAGCCGCAAGCTCTCGAACATTGTCTTTGGTATAGCCTGAAACATCGATTGGATCCATTATTTCGCAAATCACTTTGCCATTATCCCAGCGATTTAAATTAATTTTATTATGCGTGGTTGAGCAAACCACAGGAATAATCGGTACACCTGCTGAGATCGCCGCATGGAATGCACCCGTTTTAAAAGGTAATAAACCGCGCCCACGGCTACGAGTGCCTTCTGGGAACATCCAAATAGATAAATTATCTTCATTGATTCGTCGTGCGAGCTGAGACATCGTACTGTGTGCTTTTGTGCGGTTTTCTCTATCCAAGAAAATATTGCCCGTTACCCAATACAGAATGCCGAAGAAGGGGATCCAAATTAAACTTTTTTTACCCACACTCACTGTACGAGGTTGCACCATATAAGAGATTGTTACCATATCATAATTGTTTTGGTGATTACCGATATAAATGGCACGGCCAATCTGCTCTTGATTTTGAGGAACACGATGTTCTACTTTTAAGCCAAAAAGTGGATATAAACGCCCAAACCAACGCGCAACAATGCCTACGTTGCTTGGATTTTTAAAGCGGATAAAAGAATAAATCGTACCCAGTACACAAATTAGAATACAGCAGATTAATACGAGGAAAATTCGAAGTAGTTTTAACATGAGGATGCCCTATACAAAATTTCGTTAAAGTATAGCAAATTCAATATCAATATGTGCTAATCTAAACAAAAATCGTGGAATTTTTATGAAACATAGCTATTTTATTTCTGATTTGCATCTAAGCGAAAATCGGCCTGAATTGACTGCACTTTTTGTCAATTTTATGCAGAATCTTGCCCCACAGGCTGAACGGCTTTACATTTTGGGTGATCTTTTTGATTTTTGGATTGGTGATGATGAGCAATCTGCATTGATTCAACAAGTTAAAGATTTAATTAAGTCTGTAAGTAATCAAGGTGTGCAATGTTATTTTCAGCACGGCAACCGTGATTTCTTGATTGGTGAACGTTTTGCGAAAGATACAGGTGTTCAGCTTTTACCTGATTATCAATTGATCACACTTTATGATAAAAAAATCTTACTTTGTCATGGCGATACGCTTTGCATTGATGATGAGGCTTACCAACAATTTCGTCGTAGAGTTCATCAAAAATGGCTGCAGCGTTTGTTTTTGTGCTTACCATTAAAAGTGCGGGTGACAATTGCGGAGAAAATTCGGGCAAAGAGTAATCAAGATAAACAAGCCAAATCACAGGAAATCATGGATGTAAACCAAGCCTTTACGACAGAAAAAGTACAAGAGTTTGGTGTAAATTTATTAATTCACGGACACACACACCGTGAGGCGATTCATCAACAAGAAGGATTTACGCGAATTGTATTAGGGGATTGGCGAAAAAATTACGCTTCAATTTTAAAAATGGATGAAAGCGGAGAATTTGGTTTTATTAAAGATTAGAAGTGCGGTGAAAAATCACCGCACTTTTGATGTTAAGATTTAGCTCGAGCAAACGCCGCGGCTTCCGCTATTAATTCATCGCTTGGGCGTTGATGTGTATAAAGTTCAAATTGTTCTACAGCCTGAAGTACAATCACTTCTGCGCCAGAAATGGTTTGTTTTCCTTGTGCTTGAGCATAACGAATAAAGGGCGTTTCAGCAGGAATAGCCACTACATCAAACGCGACACTAGCATTATCAATGAGCGCTTTTGGAAAGGCTAAATCCATTTCTTCCTTGCCACCTTTCATGCCAATTGGCGTAACATTGACTAAAATGTCTGCTTGTTGGTTTTCTAAAGAATCAATGTATTCGTAGCCATAAAGTGCGGCTAGATATTGACCTGTTTTTACGTTGCGTGCGTAAATTTTTAACTTCTCAAAACCTGAATTTTTAAAGGCAGCCACAACGGCTTTTGCCATACCACCACTACCATGAACAATGACTTTAGCATTTTTATTTAAGTGATATTTTTCAATTAATTTTACGATGGCAATGTAATCAGTGTTATATGCACGCAAAAAGCCATTATCGTTCACTATTGTGTTTACGGATTCAATGGCTTGTGCTGACGGATGAATTTCATCTAAAAATGGCATACAAGCTTCTTTGAATGGCATTGAAACTGCACAACCACGAATACCTAATGCTCTCACGCCTTTGATGGCGTGCTCAATATCTTGCGTAGTGAATGCTTTATAAATGAAATTCAAGCCTAGCTTGTCGTACAAATAATTGTGAAAGGTAGTACCGAAATTACCTGGACGACCAGATAAAGACATGCAGAGTTGGGTATCTTTGTTGATCATGGTGTCTCCTTATATGTTTAAATTCATTCCATCATCAATGCCGATAAAATATTGGTTCATATCGAAAGCAGGTTTTGCCGCTTTATCTTGACTCACAATGCGAGCAGGTACACCCGCTGCTGTGGCGTATTCAGGTACGGGATGAAGCACAACAGAATTTGCCCCAATTTTGGCGTATTTACCCACTTCAATATTGCCGAGAATTTTTGCTCCCGCCCCAATCATAACACCCTCGCGTACTTTTGGATGGCGATCGCCTGATTCTTTTCCCGTACCGCCAAGTGTTACGCCTTGCAAAATTGAGACATCATTTTCAATTACAGATGTTTCCCCCACAACAATACCTGTTGCATGGTCGAACATGATGCCGTGACCAATTTTCGCTGCAGGATGAATATCGACATCGAAAGCCACGGAAATTTGGTTTTGTAAATAAAGGGCAAGGGATTTACGGTTTTGATTCCATAAATAATGGGTGATTCGATAGCTTTGAATCGCATGGAAACCTTTTAAATAAAGCAATGGAGTGGACCATAACTCTACAGCAGGGTCTCGGTGGCGGACAGCTTGAATATCGCAGGCAGCACAATCAATGATCGAGGGATTGGCTTGATAGGCTTCTTCAATAATTTCACGGAGAGAAATAGCGGGCATAATAGGATTGGCTAATTTGTTGGCCAATAAATAACTTAGCGCACCGCCCAGATTTTGATGTTTTAAAATCGTAGAATGAAAAAAACTGGCAAGCATAGGTTCGTTTTCGGCAAGTTCTTTGGCTTCTTGGCGAATATGTTGCCACACATCTAATGTCATAATTTCTCCTTTTATTCGCCTTTACATTCTCGCCCCAAAAGGCTGATTGCTACATCTTGTGCGCTTTTGCCACAAAACAGCATTTGATAAATTTGTTCTGTAATCGGCATTTCCACACCTTGTCTTTGTGCAAGCAAATAGGCCTCTTTTGTATTATAAAAACCTTCCACGACTTGACCTATATTTTCCATAGCCGTTTTGGCATCTAATCCTTCACCTAGCATTAATCCAAAACGTCGATTGCGCGATTGATTATCGGTGCAAGTTAGCACTAAATCGCCTAATCCAGACATTCCCATAAACGTATTGGGATTTGCACCGAGCGAAGTACCTAATCGGCTGATTTCCGCAATGCCACGCGTAATCAGTGCGGTGCGAGCATTTGCGCCAAATCCCATACCATCTGAAATACCTGCGCCAATTGCGATCACATTTTTAATTGCACCACCAAGTTGAACGCCAATCATATCTGAATTTATATAGACTCGAAAATCTTTACTACAATGAATACGAGACTGAAATTCCTGCGCGAATTGCTCGTTATTGGAAGCGAGCGTAATGGCTGTTGGTAAACCTTGAGCTAATTCTTTTGCAAAAGTTGGACCCGAAAGTACAGCTAGTGGATATTGTGTTCCGAGTTGTTCTTCAACTACGGTTTGTAGTAAACGCCCCGTGTTACGTTCCAGACCTTTTGTTGCCCAAATTAATCGATGGTGGGCTTTTAAGTGCGGTTTGATTTTTATAAGAATTTCACCGAAAGCATGGCTTGGCACCACGATTAAAATATCTTGAGAATATTCCATTGCTTGCGCAAGATTACTTTCTAAATGAAGTTCCTCAGGAAAGATGACATTTGGTAAAAAACGATAATTTTGTCGTTCTATCTGCATTTGGGCGATATGGGCGGGATTGTGCCCCCATAAATAAGAGGGTGAACCATTGCGAGAAAAGGTAATTGCTAGCGTGGTTCCATAAGATCCAGCACCTAGCACAGTAATTGGTGTTTGCGAAGTTGTCATATCCACAATTTATCTAGTGAAAGAGGAAATAAGTATAGATATCTTTCGGTGACCTATCAACCACAGGAAAATATTACTTATTCACTGGGCGGAATTTAAACGGCACAATGGATATGCCATTTTTCCCATTTTTTAGTTGATAAAATTGAGGGTAGTTAAAATTACGTTGAACGATATTGTAAGGATTTTTATCGCCTTCCTGTTTAGCATTTTGATAAAGTTGATTAATCTCCCGCACTTTTTCATCTTTTTCACCATCGCAGCGGCGATAGATTTCGAGACGATTAGATTCATCTAAAATGTAAACATTGAAGCTGTCATCGGAATTATCTTCAAAAAAGAATTGTAGGAATCCTTCACTTGCGAAGGCATCCATTTCTGGTGGATAGCGACGACTTTCTTGGTTTGTCTCACCATCTTCAATTGGGGTTTGTAAAACTTCGTCAAAATCCACCGCACTTTCAGCTTCATTACAGACAGATTCATTTCCGATTTCTTGTAAGCTAATCCCGCGATCTTCAAAAAATAATTGCCAGTTTTTACCCGCTACGCGTAAGCGCGACGTTTGGCAAGGTTGTTGAATATCGCCTACTTGGATGCTAACGCATCGATTGACTAATCCCATCACTAATTGGCGTAAATCTTGGCGATAACGTTCGCTATAACAATATACTTGGATGGAATCAGGGCGATTAACGCCACGATAAATTTTGTTAGAAAGCACTTTTAGTGCAAGCAAAATGGCATTTTGCCCTTCAAAATGGAGCGTTCGGATTTCGTTCCACACATTGCGATAAGTAAAATCTATACTGCCCACAAGGCTTTGTTCAAGTGATCCAAAACTAAATAAATCTCGCGATGAAATACCCGTTAACACTTCTTCTACTTTGGATGTTGGATCGGTGGTGAGATTTATGGCAATAAACAAGCTACGAATTTCGCATTGATTCAATAAATCGCTATTTTTAGGTTGTTTGGCGATTGTGCTTGGAAAAGACTGACGCAAGTTAGTGACAAAGCGTTGTAATGTGCTTAAAGTCACATTCTTGCTAAAAATGGCAAGCCCCGTTTTTTCCGTGAGCAGATGATTAAAATATGCCCAAGAGACTAATTTATTTAGGCTTTCCCCGTATTCAATGACTCGTTCTTTGGAGAACATAATATGATGCGTTGGTTGATTGATAAGGTACCAACCATCTTTAAAATGTTTATTGCCGCGAACTTCCACAAAAGTCAGGTGTGCTTCTGATAAATTGTGAGATATCTGTGTGTTGAGTAAGGATACTTTGCCTGGAAGTTCTTCAAAAGCAGTATAAAGTTTGCGAGAAAGAATGTTGATATCTTGTGGTACGACGCTCGAGTGAATATGATGCTTTCGCGCAAATTCCACTAAATTGCGATAGCTCAACATTAAAAATTTCACTACGTTATCATGGCTTTCTTTGACTGCTTTAATTTTCCAAAATGGACGTTTATTGAGGTGTTTCACCGTTTCAGCAGACCATCCCCATTCATGAGCAAGGATTTCCATGTAACGAACACGCCAATTATTGGCTTGGTAAAGCGCAAGATCTTCTGTTGCTTTCACATAGAAACAACGGCGTACAAAATCCAAACGTTTAAATTCAGAAAGTGCGGTTAAATATCGGGTTACTTTTGCAAGAATGGCAATGTAAGGATCAAAATGGTGATCAGGATTGGTATTACCTGCAAGTAAATCTCGCTTAAAAGTGCGGGCAATTAAGCAAGTGTTTGGGTATTCCTTGGAATAGGCTTCCAACAACAAAATTTTGAGCACAGATTTATAAGGCGAATCAATCCCTTTATAAAGATGCCATAAGCTGGCACCGAAATATTCGTTTGCAGAAAATTGCCCTAAACCGCCGAAATCTACCCAATCATTTGGATCAATTTCCCCTTCAGTAATTAAACGCGCCACCTCTTTTTCATAGTCTTTTTCATTTTCCACCCATAAATGCAACCAAAGTAGAGGTTTACCTGCTAAGCGTACGGCGGAGCGATAGAACTCATCAAGCAATAACATATATTGCGCAGAGCCACTATTTTCAATAGTCAGTGGGTCAGCATAATGTTCATTACGGAAACGTTGTTGATCCATCAAATAAAAATTAATTTCCACATTAAATTGCATTGCCCATTCACTAATTCGCTTAGTTTTTTGGATAAGAAGAGCGTGTTCATCAGGAGTTAAATCGTCTCGGACACAAATCCAAGTATCAAGATCTGAAGAAGAGGTTTGACTTATTGAGCCAAAGCTACCCATTAAATAAACGCCTAGAATTGGTGGTAAAACTTCGTGAAAATTTACCGCACTTTTGAGTATTGAAGGCTTATGATCGGCATAGTGAATACCGTATTCATTGGTGAGCCATTTTTTTTGATAATCAGATGCGAGGAAACTTGCAATACCTGAGGGGGCGTGAATAACATAGCCGGGAAGTTGCGGATGGTTTAGGTGTAGAAGTAAAGGTGCAATCGCTAAAACGTGTTGGAATGCATCGCCTGAACCTTGTAACGCACGCTCAAAACGGCGTTGATCCAAGGCACTAACCCATTGTTTTGCTTGTGCTAGATTACATTCCACGCGGTGTCCCTACCAGAACAACAAAAATTGGCGAACAATTTACCACTTAGGGAGTATAAATGCAAAAAATTGTGATGCAAATCACAGTTTTTAAAGAATCAGAGACTTTAAGTGATTAGAAAGCAAAATAAATGACTAAAATTTTCTTTTTAATGCGATTTCTCATATCTGAGGTGTTTCTTATATCAACAATCAAAATGACTTTTTAACCTAAGAGTGATAGGATAACCCTCAATTTCATTGCGTAAATTACTTAATTTCACTAATGTAAAGATTTACATTTCTTTACAGTTGGTAGAAGAACCGGTCCGTATTTTTCTTGTCAAAGCGAACGCATTACAGATTTTAAAAATAAGCCTAAGGGAAAAATATTGTGATTTTCCTAAAGGGCAATAATTTGAATTTATTGAATACCTTACTCAATCTGACTTAATTAAGGAATTGATATGGCAAAAGATCAATCTAACGACATCACTGAACAAGTCGGTGATACGCCGGAAACGGTGGTTGAAAAAACTGAAATGATGCAGCCAGTTACACAAACTATTGTGAAAAAAACGGGAACTGCATTGAGTTTATTGGCGATTCTCATTGCGCTAGGTGTGGGGGGGGCTGGTTATTATTTTGGTCAGCAACAAGTAGCTGAAATTCAGCAAAAATTAACCGCACTTGAAAGCCAAAGTGATGTAGCTGTTTCTGCCCCAGCGTCTGATAATAGTGGACAGGTTACGCAATTAGAACAAGGCTTAAAAACCGCACAAGATAAAGTCGAGCAACTTGAGCAATTAGTTGCAGGCAAAACAGGCGAAATTGCTGCACTACAAGCTCAAGTAAAACAAGTTAGTCAACTGGCTGGTGCACAACAACCGAGTGACTGGTTATTTTCCGAAGCAGATTTCTTGTTAAATAACGCCTTGCGTAAACTTGTTTTAGATAACGATGTTGATACAGCTATTTCTTTATTAAAATTGGCTGATGAAACACTCGTTAAGGTAAACAATTCACAAGCGAATGCGATTCGTACTGCAATCAACCAAGATTTAAAACAACTTCTTTCACTTTCAAGTGTAGACCAAAATACAGTAATGCAAAAACTTTCACAACTTGCCAATACTGTGGATGAGTTACAAGCGCTGAATGTGAATTTTGATGAAGCGCCAGAAAAGAGCGGTAAATTATCTGATGATATTGCAGATTGGCAGCAAAATGTGGAAAAGAGCGCAACTTCTTTCCTAAATCACTTCATTCGTATTTCGCCAAAACAAAGTGCGGATAAAAAAGAATTGCTTGCGCCAAACCAAGATATTTATCTGCGTGAGAACATTCGTTTACGTTTACAACTTGCTATTATGGCCGTGCCACGCCAGCAAGATGAACTTTATAAACAATCTTTAGATGCGGTTGCTTCTTGGGTTCGTAGCTATTTTGATACGAATGCAGAAGTGACGCAAAATTTCTTAAAATCAGTAGATGAGCTGGCTGATTCTTCTATTTATGTAGATGTGCCAGGGCAATTACAAAGTTTGACCTTGCTTGATAAATATCTTAATCGTGCGCCGTTAGATGTTCAAAAGGTGGAAATTGAAGCGGATAAAGCCATTGAAACTATGCCTAAAGCTGAAGGTGCGGCAACAGAAGCATCTGCACCGGAAAAACAAGAATCTCAACCGGCAAAAGCTGAGCCACAAAAATAAGGATAGCCTATGTTTAGAGTGCTTTTTTTAATGCTAGCATTGCTTGCTGGGTTGATTGCAGGGCCTTATCTTTCTGGTCAGCAAGGCTATGTTCGTATTGAAACAACAAATAATATCGTTGAAATGTCGATTACGACATTAGTGATTTTCTTCGTGATTGCTTTAGCGATTATTTATGGTTTGGAATGGATCGTAACGCGTTTTCTACGTTTAAGTCGCGGTTCTTATAATTGGTTTTCTAGCCGTAAACGTGTGAGAGCGCAAAAACAAACCCTTGAAGGTTTGATGAAAATGAATGAAGGGGATTACGCCAAAGCAGAAAAATTGATTGGTAAGAATGCCAAACATTCTGCTGAGCCTGTATTAAACCTCATCAAAGCAGCTGAAGCAGCACAACAACGTGGTGATGAATTTAGTGCAAATCGCTATTTGATTGAAGCCACTGAATTAGCTGGTTCAGATAATTTGCTGGTGGAAATTGCCCGCACGCGTATTTTATTGCAACAAAACAAATTGCCAGCAGCACGTAGTTCTGTGGATAGCTTGCTAGAAATGGCTGGTCGCAATAAAGAAGTGTTAAAACTTGCAGTAGAAATTTATCTTCGTTCTAAAGCTTATCAAGCTCTCGATAAGATTTTAGATGGGGTTGAAAATAGCGGTTTATTTAGTGCTGAAGAGTTCAAAGATCTTCGTTCTCAAACAGAAAATGGTTTGCTCGATGAGAAAATGAATGAAGAAGGCGTAGATGGTTTACTTGAATGGTGGGATGCTCAGTCTCGTAGCCGTCGTAATAATATTGATCTCAAAGTTGGTTTAATTCAGCGTTTAATTGATTGTAATGATCATGAGTCAGCATCAGAATTTACTGTTGAAGTATTGAAGAAAATTGGCGATAACACTAGCATTAGCAAAGAACTTTGTACTCAAATTACACGTTTACAACCAGAAGATAACAGTAAACTTCTCAAGCTAATCGAAAAACGTGCAAAACGCGCGGATGAAAAACAAAAATGCTGTATCAATCGTGCTTTGGGTTATTTATATGTTCGTAACAATGAATTTGCTAAAGCAGCAGATGTATTCAAAAACGTGATGGCTTGCCCTGAACAGTTAGAGCCAAATGATTTGATGATGGCATCTTATGTATTTGAACAAGCGGGTGATAAAGCATTAGCTGAGCAAGTTCGCCAAGAGAGTTTGAAATCAGTGATGGCAATTCAAGATGTCGTCCCAGAAAATACGGAAGAAAAAACAGAAGAAAATTCAACCGCACTTGAGGTAAATAAATGAGAAAATTAATTAGTTTATGTGTTTTGTCTATTTCACTTCTAGCTTGTAGTGAACAAACAATTACAGTTGAGCAATTTAAATCCGATCAAGTGTTATTAAATAAATATCTTGAAAAGTGTAAAAATGGTGAATTGCATAAAGAAGATATTAACTGTATTAATGCAAATAAAGCAAAAAACAGTATTATTTTAGAAAATTCTATAAAAAGACTTAAAGGCTAAATGTATGAATGCCTTTTTAGGGTATTCCGTATAAGGTAATAAATATGGGAATGGTAAACATTTTTGAAAAAATTGGACAGCAAATAGATAGCGTTGCTAATTCAGTTCTTTCTAGTGTTCAGAGTGGCTATATTTCAGGTGTGCTTTAGAAAGCAAATCTGAGTAGCTCAACTAAAAAGACAAAACGCACTTCAAGTGAAGTGCGTTTTTTGTTACTTTGAATATAAAACTATAGATTTTTGAGTTTATTAGAATATAACACCAAACAGAGTGCGATCACCATAATCAAAATAGCGCCTGCAAATAAGATAGTATCTACCGAGCTTTCATGATTAACAATGATTAAACGCAACATCGCGGTGATCCCTGCATAAATAAAATAGCGCAAAGGGAAGTGATAGCCGCTTTTAAAATACTGCACAATCAAGCCAATAAACCCGAAATATAAGAAAAACATCACTGCTTGTTCAGCTACATCATAAGGCACGATAGTCGAAGTATTAAGCACCATCATTGCTAAAGTATAAGTGATTTTTCCAAGGGCAATGATGAGTACAATCGCCAACGCAATCAATGCCGTGCAAAGCACGATTTTCAATACACCAGTAATAATTCGTGGCAATTTTTCTAATTCTGAAGATTCTTCCATTTTTATTCCTTACAGCAAAAATCAAAGGCTCGTATTCTAATGCAAGATTGTAAAGTTGGTCAAAGTCATTTGGAAAAATAAAGCGTGGTGGAATTAGAAAAGTATATTGTTTTTAGGATTTCAATTTCTTTCTTTTTCATCTTTAGCTTCACTATTTTCGGTGTTTGAAGGTTTGTATAAGGCGATTTTACGCCATCAAGCCCTCTTTCCCGAAATGCTTTTAGCCAATAAATGACGAGAGAGTGAGAAATTTGATGAAGTTTAGCCACCTCACGGATACCATAATCCTGTTCAGTGACGAGTTTGATAATTTTCAAACGAAATTGATAAGAGTAGGACATAATCTGCACCTCAATTATTGGTTAGTGAGTCCAACTTTTGGGGTGCAGATCATTTTGAACCGCTTTTGCTTTAATTAGTGTTTGTGATCGTGATGATGCTTATGTGGGGCATCATCTACCTCAAGTAATGTCACCATAATGACTGAGTCCTCCGCAGCTTCGCCTTGAATAAAGTATTTTCCATCAAAGTTAAGCACTTGCCCTACGTTGATTTCATGTTTTTCATTGTCATTCAATACCACATTCATTTTTCCGCTTAGTACGGTAAAAATCACACTATCGCCTTCGTGGTTATGACGTTTTAATTGCTCTCCTTTCTTCAAGGCTTTTTTCACCACGGTAAACTGTTCCGTTTGCATAATTTTACCGAAGCCATCTTTTACTACACCAATATCTGCTTGTGCAATAGAGGCAATACCAAAGCTGAGTAATGAGGCTAATAACACTTTTTTCATAACAAGTCTCCTTCTGTGTTTTGAATTAGATGTCCTAATTCTGACACTTTTACTCAACTATTTCAATGCAAATTATTCTCAAATACAAAAAGCATCACAAAAATAACTCTTTATTACACCTTTTTTCTCAAATGATCCCCATCCGTTTTATGCAATTTCAATACGGTTAAAACAAGAATGATTGCAAAAATATATCCCATTTCTAGATCAATAACTGGTCCTCCACTTGTTCTCTCATGAACCATTGTATCAAGTAAATCTAAAAATTCGCATCCAAGCGCCATCTTCAGACTAATCTTCAGGATACCATGAGTTGCTCACGGCACGGAATACACGCTCAGGGTGTGGCATCATTGCAGCAATATGACCGTCCACTTTAGAAATCACGGTAATCCCTAATGCCGAAGCATTTAGGTTGGCTGGGTAGGTTTCAGTTACATTTAAATGACTGTCGATATACTGCGCCACAATCAAGTTTTGGGCTTGAAGTGCGGTCAAATTTTCAAAAGTTTTGAATTCAGTCTCCTTTCTTTGTTATTGGTTTGTATCTCTTAATAACAAAAAAGCTTGCTGTTTCTCCCAGCAAGCCTTTTAAAATCTAACTATTATGCAAATTGCTTTTTATTATCTAAATAACGTTTCGCACATTCTGCTGCAGCAACTAAGCCGCCTGCCATCATAATAATATCTTTAATCACGAGTCGGCCAGCACCTGAGAGATATGGGAAGCCATAATTAGGTGTTGGGAAGTCCCCACCTAAATTCGGCACCCAGGTTTCTGGTGTAAATATCAGGAACGACAGCGTGACTATCGACATGCCAAAGGTGAGTAAACCACCAAATAAACCTAATGTTGGAGACCAAATGCCTGCTAATACTAAAATACCAATTGTCACAATGATTGCGCCAATAATATAAGAAGCGGTATAGGTGCCGTTGGCTTTATGCCATTCGATATTTTTTGCGACCATTTTGCCTTCAGGGTTTTTATATAAGGTATATTCTTTCACTAAAACACCCTTATCATTTGTCACTTCATTTGCACCGTTTTTGTAAAGGAAGCTTAAGAAAGGACTATTTGACACAAAGTGTGCAATACCATCTGCCTCATATTGGCAAACTTTTAAACCTCCAATCCAAACCATCACAACACAAATCGCAATGCGGATAAAGTTAATAAATTGACGTTGCAATGGCGCAACAATATTAGCTAGCAATGTAACTAATGCACTCATGTAGAACTCCTCATATAGTTCAATTGATATTACGGGCATAATGCCCAAGAATTTTTATATAAACATTAACAATATTACTTGCTAATATTGTTGGCATTTTTTATTACTAAAATTTATGTAATAAAAAAGAGATACCAATTACTTAGTATCTCTTATTCTGTATTAATTTTCTGTGAGCAATCTCACATTATTTAAAATTCACTCTCGCATTTCTAAAAATTCGCATCCAAGCACCATCTTCAGACCAATCTTCCGGATACCATGAGTTGCTCACCGCACGAAATACACGTTCTGGGTGTGGCATCATCGCGGCGATACGACCATCTACGTTAGAAATTGCGGTAATACCCAGTGCTGAACCATTTGGGTTGGCAGGATAGGTTTCAGTCACGTTTAAATGACTGTCGATATACTGTGCTACAATCAAGTTTTGCGCTTGAAGTGCGGTCAAATTCTCAGGTGTTTTGAATTCTACGCGACCTTCACCATGAGAAACCGCAATCGGCATATGAGAGCCTGCCATGCCTTTAAACCACAATGAGTTGGTGTCGTTAATTTTTACCATCGCGGCACGAGCTTCAAAGCGTTCTGACTTATTACGCACGAAACGTGGCCAGTTTTCTGCACCAGGGATAATTTCTGCAAGGGTGGAGATAAATTGACAGCCGTTACATACCCCTAATGAAAGGGTGTTTTCATTGGCGAAGAATTGGCTGAATTGATCGCGTAATTGTGGGTTGAATAAAATGGATTTCGCCCAACCGCCGCCTGCACCTAATACGTCACCGTAAGAGAAGCCACCACAGGCCACCATCGCGTTGAAGTCGTTTAAGTTGTAACGGCCTGTCATTAAATCACTCATGTGAACATCAATCGCCGCAAAGCCTGCACGATCAAAAGCAGCTGCCATTTCAACATGGCTGTTTACGCCTTGTTCACGTAATACGGCCACTTTTGGTTTCACGCCTTTGCTGATGTAAGGTGCGGAAATATCTTCATTCACATCATAGGTTAAGTGAGCAGATAAACCTTTGTTGTCTGTTGCTTTTTTCGCTTCAAATTCTTGGTCGGCACATTCTGGGTTATCGCGTAAGCGTTGCATTTGATGGGTCAATTCCGCCCAAATGCCACGCAAGTCGGAGCGTTTTTCATTGAGTAACACTTTGTTGCCGCGGGTGATTTCGATTTCGTCGTTTTCAGTCACGGCGCCCAATTCTTTCACTAAGTACAACACATTGTGTTTGGCGAAGACCTCGCGCACGAGGCTCAAATCGCTGTCACGAACCTGAATCACCGCACCTAATTCTTCGTTAAATAGCACCGCTAAATCGTTGTCGCCTAAGGCGCTGATGTCCACTGCCACGCCACAATGTCCGGCAAAGGCCATTTCCGCCAAGGTGACGATTAACCCGCCATCGGAACGGTCGTGGTATGCCAATAATTTTTCTTGCGCCACCAATTCCTGCATGGCATTAAAGAAATTTTTCAATGTGTCGGCGTTGACCACATCCGCCGGCTTGTCGCCAAGTTGCGCATAAACCTGTGCTAACGCCGTAGCACCCAAGCGGTTGTTGCCTTCGCCCAAATCCACTAACAACAAGCGGGATTGTCCTTTATCGGTGCGTAATTGCGGGGTGACGGTTTTGCGCACATCTTCCACGCGGGCAAAAGCGCTGATGATTAAAGAAAGCGGTGAAGTTACGCTTTTTTGCTCGCCATTTTCCTGCCAAGTGGTTTTCATAGACATAGAGTCTTTGCCCACCGGAATGGTTAAGCCTAATTGCGGGCAAAGCTCTTCGCCCACGGCTTTCACCGCAGCGTATAAGCCTGCGTCTTCGCCTTTGTGACCTGCGGCAGACATCCAGTTGGCAGACAATTTAATGCGTTTAATGTCGCCGATATTCGTGGCGGCAATGTTGGTAATGGATTCTGCCACGGCTAAACGGGCAGACGCAGCGAAATCGAGCAATGCCACCGGCGTGCGTTCACCCATGGACATGGCTTCACCGTAGTAGCTATCTAATGTCGCTGTGGTCACCGCGCAGTCAGCCACCGGCACTTGCCACGGGCCGACCATTTGATCACGTGCCACCATGCCAGTCACCGTGCGGTCGCCAATGGTGATTAAGAAGGTTTTTTCCGCTACTGCAGGTAAACGAAGCACACGATGTAACGCCTCTTTTAATTGAATTTGGCTTTGTTCAAGGGGTTCGCCGTTCACGCTTGCCGTTTGCACATCGCGGGTCATTTTCGGGGTTTTGCCGAGCAACACACCCATTGGTAAATCGATCGGATTGTTGTTGAAATGCTCGTCGTGTAAGGTTAAATGTTCTTCTTCCGTGGCTTCGCCGATCACCGCATAAGGCGCGCGTTCACGACGGCAGAGTTCCTCAAAGTGCGGTAGTTTTTCCGGATGAATGGCAAGCACATAACGCTCTTGTGATTCGTTACACCAAATTTCCAATGGGCTCATTTCGCGCTCGTCGCTTAAGATTTTACGGAGTTCAAATTTACCGCCACGGCCGCCGTCATGCACCAATTCCGGCATGGCGTTGGATAAACCGCCCGCGCCCACGTCGTGAATAAAGGCAATCGGGTTGTCGTCGCCCAGCTGCCAGCAACGGTCTATCACTTCTTGGCAACGACGTTCCATTTCAGGGTTATCCCGTTGTACGGAGGCGAAATCCAAGTTTTCTTTGGATTTACCGGACGCCATCGAAGACGCTGCGCCACCGCCCAAACCAATGTTCATGGCTGGGCCGCCAAGCACAACCAGTTTTGCGCCCACCGGAATGTCGCCTTTTTGCACGTGTTCGGCACGAATGTTGCCAATACCGCCCGCCAACATGATCGGCTTGTGGTAGCCTCGCACTTCTCCGCCATTGAAGCTATTCACTTTTTGTTCGTAAGTACGGAAATAGCCGAGCAATGCCGGACGACCGAATTCGTTGTTAAACGCCGCGCCACCTAAGGGGCCTTCCAGCATAATATCTAAGGCGGAAGCAATACGGTTCGGTTTGGAAAGCGGGGCTTCCCAAGGTTGTTCAAAGTTTGGAATGCATAAGTTGGATACAGAGAAGCCCACCAAACCCGCTTTTGGTTTGGCGCCACGACCGGTCGCACCTTCGTCACGGATTTCACCACCGGAGCCGGTTGCCGCACCCGGGAACGGGGAAATAGCGGTCGGGTGGTTGTGGGTTTCCACTTTCATCAAAATGTGGGTGTCTTCATTGTGATAACGGTAAATGCCGTCTTGATCCGGGAAGAAACGTCCCGCTTTGGAACCTTCCATGACCGCTGCGTTGTCTTTATACGCGGAAAGTACGAAATCAGGGGTTTTCTCAAAGGTATTTTTGATCATTTTGAACAGGGATTTATCCTGTTTTTTGCCGTCGATAATCCAGTCGGCATTGAAAATTTTGTGGCGGCAGTGTTCCGAGTTGGCTTGCGCGAACATATACAGCTCAATGTCGTGCGGGTTGCGTCCAAGTGCGGTGAAATTTTCCATCAAATAATCGATTTCATCTTCCGCCAACGCCAAGCCAAGTTCTACGTTGGCACTTTCTAAAGCACTGCGTCCGCCGTTCAAAATATCCACGGTTTTGAACGGTTTTGGTTCTTGTTGACGGAACAACACTTCCGCATCGTCTGCCTTGCGAACCACGGTTTCCATCATGCGGTCATGTAAAAGTGCGGTCAGTTTTTCCGTTGTTTTTTCGTCTAACGGTTGTGTCAATTCAAAGTAATACGCCAAACCACGTTCAATGCGTTCCACTTCGTTCAAACCGCAGTTATGGGCGATGTCGGTGGCTTTAGACGACCAAGAAGAAATGGTGCCGACCCGAGGAATCACAATAAAACTTTCCCCTTTCGCTTCATGTTCGGCAAGGGTTGGTCCGTAATGTAACAAGGCTTTCAGTTTGGCTTCCTGTTCAGCAGAAAGGGCGGCGTTTAATGCCACAAAATGCACATACTCCGCATACACGGATTTCACCGGTAATTGTTGATGTTGGAATTTTTGCATTAAGCCATTGATACGAAATTCGGAAAGGGCAGGTGAGCCACGGAAAGTTTGAAACATGAGGATTACCTTTAAGGTTGAATTGAAACAAAAATTGCGGGCTATTATAAAGGAAAATCAAAGAGACGAAAACGTTTGCGTCATCTCTTTTTAGACATGGGCATAGTCATTTTGACGTAAAGGCGAATTGACAAATACAGTGAAATGAAAAAATAACAGAAAAATGGCGCAAGTCAGTCAACCGACTTGCGCATCTTGACAGCCCAAAAATAAGCTTTTAAATGATCTGCCCCCACAAAATCTAGACGATTAATTCAAGGACTGACAACGATATTGTATCGGACTCAGTCCTTTTAATTTCAGTTGGATTCGACGGTGGTTATAATAGTCTAAATATTCGGGGCAGTTGCCGTAAAATCACGCTTAAGACGATTCGGGGCAATATGACCTATTGTGCATCTATAGGTTGTAAATTTCTTGCCTTTTCTTGACCGCACTTGAAGTCCAAGTTCCCGCATTAAACGTTGGATTTTCTTATGATTTACCGTTGGTAGACAGGCGCAAACGCTCTTCTTCTGTTTTGGGTGGCGGTGGCATTTTTGCATATTTAGGTTTCATCGGCGGTCGTCCGGATGGTTTTCGAGGAATAAGTCCTTTTATGCCAGTTTTTTCAAACCGTTTCAACCACGTCCCGACTAAGGCGTTAGAAGGAATATTGTAAAAACGCGCGGCTTCTCTGATACTCATTTCTCTATTCAAGATAGGTCGGAGAATTTGTAATTTAAATTCTGTTGTGTAGTGTTTACCCATAAAAAATCTGCACCTTAATTGTTGGTTGGTGAGTCCAACTTTTGGGGTGCAGATCATTTTTCAACCGCACTTTTTATTTACTGAATAAATTTACTAACTTAGATCTTTTACTTATTTTCTAATGCTGATTTAATCAACATTTGAGTTCCAAACCATCCCCAATAAATACGGTGATTAACAATCAGCCCATTACGGATTTCCATTAGTTCAAGGATATCAACTTGTTCTCCATCCGGAGTTTGGCGAGGATATTCCCACACCAAAACATCTCCTGTAATGAAATATTTTCCTGTTCTATACCAACGAACCAGCTCATTAGGACGACGTCGAGTCCCCTCATTTAAAAAAGCCAGAATTTCTGTTTTTCCACGTAATATGCCACTATCTTTATTAATCAAAATAGGAACTAGCGGGCTTTCAAGTACGGCATCTTCAGCATACAGTTCAATTAACGCCTTTGTCTCTCTTTTTTTGGCATATTTATGCCATTTTTCATAGATCTCTTTCATGCCGTCTTCTTATTCTGGTTTGATAACGAGTAAGATTAATTAACCCACTATAAAAGTGATAGCCCCATAATGGTTATTTAACCACTTCCGCTGAATATTTTAACCGATGAATAGCGTCAATTAATTGTTCATCTGTCACTTTCGGATCTTCTAACACTGTGACTGTCCCATCTTTAATTGATGCTTTGGTGGAAATCACGCCGTCAATATTACGCAATTCTTTGTTCACCAAATAAGCACAAAGCTGGCAATTCATTTCTTTCACTTTCAAGACAATTTTCTTTTCTGCTTGTACGGGTGCTTCTTCTGCATGCGCAAAAGACAGGGCAAATAAAGAAAGCAAAAGTGCGGTGCATAATTTTTTCATTTTTTCGTTCCTAATCAGTTAATTCTAATATCCAAGGCAACAGTGTTGGATAGGTTAAGAAAAACAGCATGATGATGAACACCATCCAATACAACACAATGAGCTTTTTACGGGAAATGTATTTGCTACAAATGATTTTTTTAGAAAACATCAGTAACCAAAAACCGTAAGCAAAGGCACACAATGACACAATGAGCATCGGGATGCGCAAATAATCATACTCGCCAAAACCAATCAGCCAAGTGGATGACACGCCGAAGAGCAAATAAATCAAGGGGGCAATACAGCACAAGGTGGAAGCCACCGCAGCACTCAGCGCAGTGGCAATAGCAATCCAAAAAGATTTATTGGAGTTTTTTGGAGACGTAATCATATTTAAATGCTTTCGGATCAAAAGAATTTAACGGATCGCCGCCCACTTCGGCATACGGATAGCCAAAGTTGTTGATTGGCGCTAATTCCGGTTGTGGATACAACTCGAAGTCACGTGCGTGGTTAAAGCCCACCCAGTTATTTTCCCAGTTACCAAATAAATATTTCGCAACCGCTTGGGTATCTTTATCTTCAACAGATTTTTTCTCCGCTAAGCGCATTTTTGCTACATCTGCTGAATCCACCGGCACCCAACCGAAGCCGGCAAGATAAAATTCTGCACGACAGTGTTGACCACCACTCACATTTGCCACGCCATGTTCATCTGCGCTGCCGAATGCGCCTTTGGAATATTTACCCATTTTTTCCGCCGCACCTAAACGAATGCCGAAAATTTCACGGGCAGGAATGCCTGCTGCGCGGGCAAGTGCCACGAAAACGGAGTTAATATCAGTACATTTCCCTTTTAAGACACCGGTGGTTAAGATTTTTTCCACATCGCCATCACCACAACCCAAAACGGAATTATCCCGTTCCATGTTGCCTACGATCCATTGATGAATTAATTCTGCCTTTTTCAGCGGATTGGTTTCAGAACCTACAATTTTATCTGCAAATTGTTTCACAATACCGTCAATTTTAATATGTTGTGTTGGTTTTAAATATTCTTGTACATCGACGGAATACTGAATGTCTTTCGGTGGCATGTAGTTATCCAAAGCGCCTTTTACCATCGGTTCGCGATCTTTGGTTTCAATCACCATGGTCACTTTCAAATCACGTTTTTGCACATCTTTATCCCACGTGGCAAATAAGGTTTTCGCACCGTATTTGTTGTTTTCTGTCACATAGGCATCCAAATAATTGCCTTCAAAGTGAATGGATTTAACCTGTTGATACTCTCCGTTAAATGGCAACGGCACCCATAAATTTGCTTGACCTTGCGAACCTTTCGGCGCAATTAAATCGTAAGTTTGGGTGAACTCATACAGATGGGAATCAGTATTGTAATTAGGTAAAGAGGTGTTGGCATAAGCCATTGCGCTGCAAGAAAGCACCGCAGTTGCGATAAGATGCTTCATCCAGAAGACTCCTTAAATTAGATTGGAAGTTAAACTTAACATAAATCCACCGAAGTGAATAAAAGCTATACTAATGAATTTCAGGAAGAAGCTCAATGAATTTAAGAGAGATTTTCTCAAGAGAGAAATACACGGAAATCTGACCGCACTTTTTCATAAAACAGGGTTATTTTTCCCCTGTTTCATGCCCTGCCGAATGGCTTGGTTTACGGCGTTTGCCGATATTTTTACGATCTTGATGGCGCTGTTTGGCTTTTTTATCCGCTTTCTTTTGCGCCTCGCGTTTTTCTAATTTTTTCGCTTTTTGTTTTTTGCTGACGGTTTTGATTTCGCCGTCTTTCGGCGCTTTGGTGCGCGGTTCCAAACCTTCAATCACACGTGCTTTCAGAATTTCTTGGGTATAACGCTTAATTTTGCCCAGCAGACGATAATCGTGTGCTTCCACGAAAGACACGGCGGTGCCTTTTTTGCCGGCACGCGCGGTACGCCCGATGCGGTGCAAATAAGTATCGGCGCTGTACGGCAAATCAAAATTCATAATGTGGCTGACGTCATCAATATCGATACCACGCGCGGAGACATCGGTTGAAACTAACACCGTCACTACGCCGTTTTTCAGTTTATCGATGGCGTTGTTGCGTTGGGTTTGCGCCATTTCGCCTTCTAAATACGTGCTACGAATGCCACGCTTGCGCAGATTTTCCGCCAGTTCGCGCACATCTTCCCGACGACGGACGAATACAATGCCTTTGCTCACTTGTTCTTGCTCAATGAAACGCGCCAATAATTTGAATTTATGCTCATTGCTGTCGGCGTGATAATACCACTGCTGAATTTTCTTACGCTCACGGCGGCTAGGCTCTGCATCAATTTTTACCGGCTCGTTTAACGTGCGGTCGGCAAAATCTTCCAATAGATCGCCTTCAAGGGTCGCCGAGAACAATAATGTTTGCTTACGCCAACGGGTTTCTGCCGAGATTTTCTCTGCATCTTGCCCAAAGCCCATTTGCAACATTCTGTCCGCTTCGTCAAAAATCAGAATTTCTACCGCGCGGCAATCAAAATTTTCTTCCTTAATGTATTGCAACAAACGCCCCGGGGTCGCCACCACGATGTCTTGATTTTTATTGAAAATCTCGCCGTGATTTTGATACGCCACACCACCGGTGATAGTCGCAATGCTGAGTTTGGTGAAGCAGGCAAGTTCTTCCGCCTGTTCCGCCACCTGCATGGCAAGTTCACGGGTTGGCGTAAGAATTAACACGCGTGGCGCGCCCGGTTTACGGCGCGGATAATCCAATAAATGTTGAATCGCCGGTAGCAAAAACGCGGCGGTTTTTCCGGTGCCGGTCGGTGCCGACCCGAGGACATCAAAGCCCTCCATCGCGGCAGGAATGGTTTCCTGTTGGATGGCGGTAGGACGTTGGTAGCCTTTTTTCTGGAGGGCGTTGAGTAATTCAGGCGCGAGATCAAAATCTGCAAATTGAGTGAAGTCTGTCATGGGTATGTGTTGTTCATTAATATTAAAATTGCGCCGAATTATACCGCACTTTACCGTTAAAGTTGGCGTTAACCAAAAACTTTTATTATCAAGATTGCCATTGGGCGTATTTACCTTAGCAGGGTTCTAAAACGAGTAAAAAATAAGCAATCTCTTGCAATGCTTAAAACGGATTACCTAAACGCAAACGTTTGCGCTATAATACGCCACCTCAAATTTACTTCAGAAATCAAAGGAAATTATTCATGCAATCAACTCGTCCCATTCGCCAAGCATTGCTTAGCGTGTCCGATAAATCCGGTATTGTGGAATTCGCCCAAGGTCTTGTAAAACGCGGTGTTAAACTGCTTTCTACCGGCGGTACGGCAAAACTGTTAGAACAAAACGGCTTGCCGGTAACCGAAGTGTCCGATTACACCGGTTTCCCGGAAATGATGGACGGTCGCGTGAAAACCTTACACCCGAAAGTGCACGGTGGGATTTTAGGTCGTCGTGGCACGGACGATGCCATCATGCAGCAACACGGCATTGAAGGCATTGATATGGTGGTGGTGAATTTATATCCTTTCGCTACAACCGTGGCGAAACCAAACTGCACGTTAGAAGATGCCGTGGAAAATATTGATATCGGCGGCCCAACCATGGTGCGCTCTGCCGCGAAAAACCATAAAGATGTGGCGGTTGTCGTGAACAATCAGGATTTTGATGCCATTCTTGCCGAAATGGATAAACACCAAAATAGCCTAACGCTTGAAACCCGTTTTGACCTTGCGATTAAAGCA
>ERZ772909.468-NODE-468-length-25218-cov-7.457219_pt1 | contig 25218 bp, 25 predicted proteins | sample MGYA00511137_ERZ772909 | MGnify/ENA primary metagenome ERZ772909 (study PRJEB29015, sample SAMEA2738095) | human oral metagenome | biome: human oral; feature: human-associated habitat; material: saliva | place: China | collected 2270 ... | reverse complement strand
GTTGGTTGGTTGGTTGGTTGGTTGGTTGGTTGGCTGGTTGGTTGGTTGGTTGGTTGGTTGGTTGGTTGGTTGGTTGGTTGGTTGGTTCATAAGTGTAAAACTCTTATATTTTTAATGTAACTAACTTAATTAAATTTTAAATAAGTGTAATGAAAAATATCAGGTTGGTAATATCATTTGCAAGGTTTTTTATTCCTTTGCCCAAGGGCAACCTCCATAATATTCAATATTTTGCTGATTAACTAGCTTTAATATATCGGCAGAAATACTATTGTTCATTTCATCTGATAGCGATAATTCAGGAAAGGCTCTACGAATTGCAATCATTTTATTAAAATCAACAGTATATTTTACAGTATATTTTCCTGATGTTTTTCCTTTAAGACCTAAAGCATTTATAGCAGAAAAAAATGTTCGATCGCCAACTAATGGTATGTACCAGCTATGTGCGACTTTCTGCGCTATTTCACGAGGTACTGCATAACAATTCGTATCAATATGATTTTTATTAGTAGTATTTGTAAAGGAAACTTTCTTTTGAATATTTTCTAAGATAACGTCAATAGTTATATTTTCTTTTCTAGTCCAATTTCCGAGGGAGTCAAAATCATCATTGCAAATAAATTGATGATTTGAATCGTAAAAAGATCGTAAGGAATAAGCAAAGTCAGCACCTTGTTCAATCACGTTTACTAAGCTTTCCACGTGATCTTCTCGTAGCTGATTATCATCATCTAAATAACAAATAATGTCTTCTACAACAAGAAAAACTGCAGCAGCATTAATGGCACCATTGAGAATACGATTTTTACCGGTATTCATCGGTAAATAAATTGGCACTACATTAGGGAATTGTGCCAATATGGAGTTTGCTTTATCCCAAAACATATTGCCATCAATAAATATATAATGTTTACATGGATAAGTTTGATTTTGTACGCTTTTAATAGCCAAAGCTAATTCTGGACGACCAATTGTTGAAGTCACTACCGCAACTGTTTTACCATTTGGTTGATTCATCTGTATAGCTCCCTTCATTTTTACAATAACCTTTGACTAACACAAAATACACTTAATTTTAAATGTATTCGACAAAAAATATAAAGATAAAGTCTGCGGATAATAGCACTTATGAGATTTTTTTCACTTTGTTTTTGTAAATTCAATTTAAAATAAAAAAACCAAGTTCTTAGAAAGATAGAACTTGGTTCTTAAATACATCTAACTTTGTTAAGTTAGATAGATTTCAGGTTAGTTTTCGTTAGAGTTGAAATTTACCCATTAAGCATGACAAGTTTGGCAAGCTGCTTGGAACATCCATACCAATTTTTCTTGTTCTTTAATGTAGTCACTCATTTGTGATGCAGTACCTTCGTCATCAGCATCGCCTGCAAGAGCAAGAATTTCACGTTGTTGGTCGAGTAATGTTTTTAAGCCTTGTAATGTGCCTGATAAACATTCTTGTGCACCGCTTACTGCAATATCTTCTTTAATACGAGATACTTTTAAGTATTGGCTATATGCGTTATCTGGTGTGTAGCCTAAAGTTAAAATACGTTCAGCCACTTCATCAACTTTGGTGATTAAATCTGTGTAAATTTCTTCAAATTTTGCGTGTAATGCAAAGAAATTCACACCTTTAATGTTCCAGTGGTAACCACGTACATTAGTATAGAATACTTGGTAGGTTGCAAGTAATTCGTTAAGTTTATTGGCTAATTCTGCTGATTGAACTTTGTCTAATCCGATAGATGTTTTTGACATAATAATTTCCTTTTTCTAGTTGAATAATTGAGCTAATGCCCTGCCTTTGATATGGGTATTATACGTTTCTAGAATTTGCTGTGAAATTGTTCTATTCAATAAAATTGATAGTCTTTGACTATATGTTAATAAATTTAATCTATCAAAATAAGTGATCAGGATCACAGTTATAAGGAATACTTTAGTAAAGGGTCGCGGCTAACAGTAAATTTTGTTTTAATAAGTGCAGTTATAATTTTTAATATTTTTCTAAGGATGTTTTATGCAAGAACTTATTAAGCACGCATTGCCACAAGATGATGCACTCAATCAAGCTATTGTTGATGAAATTCGTTTGCAAAATTGGGCTGGCTTTTTAAATCGTTCCCAAGTGGAGCAGCTTTGTCGTGATTTTGAACTTACGCCACTGAAATTAGCTATGCATTTGTTGCCGATTGCGGCGAGTTATAGCCATACCGCTATTTCTCATTTTAATGTGGGGGCCATTGCTATTGGTGAACAAGGTAATTTTTATTTTGGTGCGAATCAAGAATTTTCTAATTCTGCTATTCAGCAAACAATTCATGCAGAGCAAAGCGCAATTTCTCACGCATGGTTGCGTAATGAACGTCGTATTTCAGACATGGTGGTCAATTACACGCCGTGCGGGCATTGTCGTCAATTTATGAATGAATTGCATGGTGCTGAAAAAATTTCAATTCATTTGCCACATAGCCAAAATAATCCGTTGCATTCTTATTTACCTGATGCTTTTGGACCGAAAGATCTCGATATTGCTGCTCATCTTTTAGCAGAAGAAAATCATGATTTAGTAGCTAATCACCAAGATAATTTGGTTAATCAAGCTATTTTGGCGGCAAATCAATCTCATTGTCCTTATTCAAATAGCCCGCATGGCATTGCGATTTTATTTAAAAATGGTGATGTGGTGACAGGACGTTATGCAGAAAATGCTGCATTTAATCCGAGTTTGCCAGCGTTGCAAACCGCACTTAATTTTGCGTATTTAAATGATAAAAAATTGAGTGATATTGAGCGAATTGTGATGGCTGAAAAAGCATTAAAACTAAGCCATAAAACGATGGCTGAAGCGCTACTCTCTACATTAATATCGGTGAAATTAGAGTACCATTCATTGTAAGTATGGAAGATTCTTGATGGAAAATAAAAAAGGGAATAATTTCCCTTTTTTATTTGTTCGCTAAAATTACCGCTCTTTTCGGTGCTTGATAACCTTCAATAGTTTTACTGTGATCATTTGGATCTAAGAAATCAATCAGGCTTTCATTTTCCAACCAATCAGTTTTACGCTGTTCTTCTAATGTCGTTGTTGCAACATCCACACAACGTACGTTGGTAAAGCCAACTTTTTCTAGCCAGTTAATTAGTGCGGCGACAGAGGGGATAAAATAAACGTTTTTCATTTTAGCATAGCGATCTGCCGGTACGAGTACAGTATTTACATCGCCATCCACCACTAACGTTTCTAATACCAATTCACCACCTTTTGCTAATTGATTTTTCAACTGACTTAAATGATCTAATGGTGATTTACGATGATAGAGTACGCCCATTGAAAATACCGTATCAAATGCCGCTAATGGTTGCATTTGCTCAATACCAAGCGGGATAAGATTTGCTCGACGATCATTATTAAGCAGCTTGCGTACTGCTTCAAATTGGCAAAGGAAAAGTTCGGTAGGATCAATCCCGACGACCATTTTTGCGCCTTCGCCTACCATTCTCCACATATGATAACCGCTGCCACAGCCCACATCTAAAATAGTGCGACCTTGCAGCGGTGCTAAATGGGGAAGAACACGATCCCATTTAAAATCTGAACGCCATTCACAATCTACATGAATGCCAAAAAGATGATAAGGCCCCTTTCGCCATGGCATTAATTGTTTTAAATGATGGATAATTCGTTGTTTTTCACCTTCTGAAAGGGGAGAAGTGCGGTCAGATTTCACCGCACTTTTGAGATCGATTTCATCAGCATGTAAATCAGGTAGGAAATCAACAATTTTACTCCATTTCGCATAATCGCCATGAGTTTGAGTTTCCCATTCTTTCAATTGGCGCGGTAAGGTATCTAACCAGTCTGATAAATTTGTAGTAGCAATTTGTTGATAAAAAGGGCGAAAGTCGATCATTTTGCTTCCTTATAGGCCTTTTCTGCTTTGTCAAAGGTATCTAGAACATTTTGTTCCGGTTTGCTAGACAGCAATGAGACAACAATAATTGCAAGGCTACCGAAAGCAAACCCCGGGATCATTTCATATACTTTAAACCAATCGGTATCAGCTGGAACAACTTCTTTCCAAGCAAATACTGTTACTGCGCCTACAAGCATACCCGCCATCGCGCCCGATGATGTCATTCGTTTCCAGAAAAGAGAGAAAAGTACAACGGGGCCAAATGCACTACCAAAACCAGCCCAAGCGAATTCTACAAGTTTTAATACTTTGCTGTTTTCATCTTGTGCGATCCAGATAGCAAGTGCGGCAATAACTAACACCATAATTCTTCCAAGCCATACGAGCTCTTTTTCAGATGCGTTAGGGCGAATAAAACCTTTGTAGAAATCTTCTGTGATTGAGCTAGAAGAAATTAACAATTGCGCACTTAATGTACTCATTACTGCAGCTAAAATAGCGGAAAGTAATATGCCCGCGATCCAAGGGTTAAATAAAAGTTTAGCGAGTTCAATAAATACTTGCTCTGGTTCATTATTGACTGTGCCTGCAATGTTTGGATTGGCAAAGAAATAAGGAATCGCGAAGAAACCAATACCAATTGCACCACCTAAGCAAAGCACCATCCATGTCATACTAATGCGGCGAGCTTTGATAAGTGATTTGACAGAATAAGCCGCCATAAAACGCGCTAAAATATGTGGTTGCCCAAAATATCCCAATCCCCAAGCGGCAAGGCTTAATAGACCAAGTGGTGTAGTGGCAGTAAATAAATCTGTAAAATCTTTATTGGCAGCCGCTTCAGCTTGCGCTAATACTGCGGAAAATTGAGCGGTATCGCCAATGCTTAATAACACAAAAATAGGCGTTAAGAGCAGTGCAAAAATCATAAGGGTTGCTTGAATGGTATCTGTCCAACTTACAGCTAAAAAACCACCGATAAAAGTGTAAAGAATGGTGGCTAATGCTCCATACCAAAGTGCGGTGGAATATTCGACCGAAAATAAATTTTGGAATAATTTTGCACCTGCAACTACACCCGAAGCACAATAAATAGTAAAAAACACTAAAATAATGGTGGCAGAAACAAGTTTTAATAATTTGTGTGATGAACCAAAACGATTGTGAAAATATTCTGGGAGAGTGAGCGCATTATTATTTAATTCTGTATAAACACGCAAACGACCAGCCACTAAAAGCCAGTTAAAATAAGCCCCGATAGTTAAACCAATAGCAATCCAGCCTTCAACTAAGCCTGATAAATATACCGCACCAGGCAAGCCCATTAAAAGCCAACCAGACATATCTGAAGCACCAGCTGACATTGCCGTGACAAAGCTGCCTAAACGACGTCCACCGAGAATGTAATCTGATAAATTATTCGTGTAATAATAGGCGAGTACGCCAATCAGCAACATCCCGAAAATATAAATAGTAAAAGTAACAAGAGTTGGGTCGAATCCAAACATTTAATAAGTCCAAAATGGGTTAAAAATTTCAGAAAGGGTGCATTTTACCTTATTTCGGGCTATTATTCTATTTAGACTGAATATTTGATGAAATTTAAGAAATTAGGAATATAAAATGGATGCTGTAGAGTTATTGATGAACGTAACTCCTAACGAAACACGCATTGCGCTAGTAGAAACAGGAATGTTGCGCGAAGTGCATATTGAACGCCAAGCCAAACGAGGAATTGTCGGAAATATTTATAAAGGTCGTGTGACTCGAGTGTTGCCTGGAATGCAGTCTGCATTTATTGACATTGGTTTGGAAAAAGCGGCTTTTTTACACGCTGCGGACATTGTATCCCATACAGAATGTGTAGATGAAAATGAACAAAAGCAATTTAAAGTTAAGAGCATTTCAGAATTAGTACGTGAAGGGCAGGATATTGTTGTACAAGTGGTGAAAGATCCGTTAGGTACAAAAGGCGCACGTTTAACAACAGACATCACATTGCCATCGCGTCATCTTGTTTTTATGCCAGAAAATAGCCACGTAGGCGTTTCACAACGCATTGAAAGCGAAGAAGAACGCGCCCGTTTAAAAGCCTTGGTTGAACCATTTTGTGATGAACTCGGCGGTTTTATTATTCGTACCGCCACAGAAGGGGCAAGCGAAGAAGAATTACGTCAAGATGCTGAATTTTTAAAACGCTTATGGCGTAAAGTCTTAGAGCGTAAATCTAAATATCCAACTAAATCAAAAATTTACGGCGAGCCCGCGCTTCCACAACGCATTTTGCGTGATTTTATCGGCACGAACTTAGAAAAAATTCGTATCGACTCTAAACTTTGCTTTGGCGAAGTGAAAGAATTTACCGATGAATTCATGCCTGAACTAAGCGATAAACTTGTTCTTTATTCTGGTAATCAACCTATTTTTGATGTGTATGGGGTTGAAAATGCGATCCAAACAGCGCTAGATAAACGTGTTAATCTCAAATCGGGTGGTTATTTAATTATCGAGCAAACAGAAGCCATGACCACCATTGATATTAATACAGGCGCATTTGTGGGGCATCGTAATCTAGAAGAAACCATCTTCAATACTAATATTGAAGCAACTAAAGCCATTGCGCAGCAATTACAACTACGTAATCTTGGTGGCATAATCATTATTGATTTTATTGATATGCAAACAGATGAACATCGCAATCGAGTACTAGAATCTTTATGTGATGCACTTTCTAAAGATCGTGTGAAAACCAATGTGAATGGCTTTACGCAATTAGGCCTTGTAGAAATGACCCGTAAGAGAACTCGTGAAAGTCTTGAGCATGTGCTATGTGATGAATGTCCAACGTGCCATGGACGTGGTCGGGTGAAAACGGTCGAGACAGTTTGCTACGAAATTATGCGTGAAATTATTCGGGTGTATCATTTATTCAGTAGCGAACAATTTGTTGTTTATGCCTCACCAGCGGTTTCCGAATATCTTATTAATGAAGAATCTCATGGTTTGTTGCCAGAAGTGGAAATGTTTATTGGCAAACGAGTAAAAGTAAAAACAGAACAGTTTTATAACCAAGAACAGTTTGATGTGGTGGTGATGTAAACTCTGTTTCAACAAAGTGCGGTGAAAAATTTTTGAGATTTTCACCGCACTTTTACAGACTGTTCTTTACATTTTTTCTTTTGTCATTTTCATTTTTTTATTTGATTTCATCTTTTTATCAGATTTCATTTTCATATCAGATTTCATGCCCATTTCATCAGACTTCATCATATTGTCAGATTTCATCATATGGTTAGAGTGCATTTGCATGTCATCTGATTTCATCATTTTTTTCATTGGGGTATTCATCATCGGTTCTGATTTCATTGGCATGGTATCAGATTTCATTTCTTCTGCATAAACGGTTGTCACACCAAATAAGATTGTCATACCTAAGATTATGCTTTTCAATGTAATATTTTTCATTTTAAATTTCCTTGTTTGAGTGGTAAAAATAGCATTGAAAGAAATTGTTTCTTTCATGTTATTAGACGAAAAACTCTTTCATTTCTTACAAAAAATTTTAAAGGAATTAAAATGAATGCTATTTCTGATACGGAACTCCAACAAATTCGTACGCAGATGCTGAAATTTGCAACGTTACAGTTGCACCATGCTGACCTTGCTGAGGATTTAGTACAAGAAGCATTTTTAAGTGCATTTAACAATCTCGCGAATTTTAAACATCAAGCCGCTTTTAAAACTTGGGTTTTTGCCATTCTAAAAAATAAAATTATTGATTATCTTCGCCAGAAAGGACGCTTTGTATTAGAAAGTGAGATTGAAGATGAACAGTCAACTAATACATTTTTTGATGATACAGGCCATTGGAAAATAGAATATTATCCAAGCGAATTACAGGGTGAAGAGGAAACGGTGTATTCTGATGAATTTTGGTTGATTTTCGAAACTTGCCTGACTTGTTTACCCGCTAAACATGCCAAAATTTTTATGATGAGAGAGTTTTTAGAATTGTCATCGGATGAAATTTGTCAAGAAACTCAGCTTACCACCTCCAACTTGCATACCACACTTTATCGAGCTCGTTTGCAGTTGCAAAATTGTCTATCAAAAAAACTTTAGGAGAAAATTATGCGTTGTATTCAAGCCACTCGAATAATTTCTGATTCTCATGAGCGCCCATTAGGATTGCAAGAAAAAATGGGTTTAAAAATGCATGTGTTAATTTGTCATCGTTGCCGTCGTTTTCAACGAAATTGCAAAACTTTAAGTATGATGATGAAGAAATTTAAAGATTTACATTAGGAATTTTGACAGAGTGAAAAATACCATTACTTTTCACCACTCTTTATTGATCCAGATATAACTTAATCGTACTGAATTTAATATTCTTATAAGTAAAGTGTTTATTTCTTCATTTTCGCCAATAAACTCACTGCGCCCACAATTATAACTGCGCCGAACCAAAAATAGAGGTTAGGCGTATGATGCCAAAATAGCCAGTCAAATACGCTAGAGAAAATCACACCGGTGAAAGCAAATGGGGTAATGACATTGGCTGGCGCATATCTGAAAGCACGAGTGAGCAATAATTGGAAAACCAATCCAAATCCGCCCACTAATAGCAATAAACCAAGCTCATATAAATTAGGGATTTTCCATTGGTTAATAAAGAAGATTGGTAACATGAAGGTACCAATCAAGTGAAAATAAAATACGATATTTTTTGGTGTGTTGTATTTGTTTAATTCTTGTAAGCCAATAAATGCCATTCCTGCCAATACGGCACCAGATAATCCAATCAGCACATAAATAGGATCAACATTGCCATTGTGATTGGTGAGTAAAATAATGGAAACGCCAAGAAAGCCGATTAAGCTACACAAAAGCACATTAAGTGGTGTTTTTTGATGGAAAAAGAGCAATAAAATCGGGATAAATAGGGCAGAGGTATTCATCAATAAGACAGAGATGGAAAGCGGTAAGAACTTCACGACATAAAAGTTAATCAACATACTCGATACACCCGCGGCATTTCGTAGGATTAAAAACTTCCATTGACGAGTATCCACTTTAAAATCGCGATCTTTAATCACAAAAGGCAGTAAGAAAAGCAAACCAATTAAAAAACGTGAAAATAAGGTTTCACTTGCAGGAATTGTTTGAGAGGCTGTTTTGACAAATACATTCATCAAGGTAATGGAAAAGTACGCTGATACCATAAAACTAATCGCTTTGTGATAAAGCGAAGGAGTGGAATGTGATTGCATATAGATTTTTTTACCTTAGAAAATAGCGTGTTTTAACGCTTTATTATTGGTTATAACAATGGATTTTAGTCAATTTCTTTAAAAATTTTACAAAAATCTGTAAGAAATCGAATTATCCGCCGTCTAACCTTATGTAACGTTAATTTTTACATCATAAGGAAAAACAATGAAACTATCAAAAACATTTCTATTTATTACCGCACTTTGTTGTGCTACACCAACTTTAGCAATACAAAATTCAACATCATCATCTGGAGAACAAAAAATGGCAATGGAAAATACACAAAACATTCGTGAAATTTATTTTGCTGGTGGCTGTTTCTGGGGTATGGAAGCATATATGGAGCGCATTCACGGTGTGAAAGATGCGATTTCTGGCTATGCTAATGGTAATACGGAGAAAACCAGTTATCAGATGATTGGCGTAACCGATCATGCAGAAACGGTAAAAGTCACTTACGATGCAAATCAAATTTCGCTCGATAAATTATTGCAATATTATTTTAAAGTGATTGATCCAACGAGTGTAAACAAACAAGGTAACGATCGTGGCAGACAATATCGCACAGGGATTTATTATCAAGATGGGGCAGATAAAGCGGTGATCGAACAAGCACTTGCCCAGCTTCAAACCAAATATAAAAAACCAGTGCAAATTGAGGTGCAACCGCTTAAAAATTACATCGTAGCGGAAGAATATCATCAGGATTATTTGAAGAAAAATCCAAATGGTTATTGTCATATTGATATTACCAAAGCAGATGAACCCGTGATTGACGAGAAAGATTATCCAAAACCGAGTGATGCAGAACTCAAAGTGAAATTGACACCGTTGCAATATTCCGTTACTCAAAATAAACATACTGAACGCTCTTTTAGTAACGAATATTGGGATAATTTCCAACCAGGTATTTATGTTGATGTCACTACAGGCGAGCCTGTTTTTTCTTCAAATGATAAATTTGAATCGGGTTGTGGCTGGCCGAGTTTTACGAAACCAATAGCGAAAGAGGTGGTGCATTATCAAACGGATAATAGTTTTAATATGCAACGTACTGAAGTGTTAAGCCGTGCGGGCAATGCCCATTTAGGTCACGTTTTTGACGACGGTCCGAAAGATAAAGGCGGTTTGCGTTATTGCATTAACAGTGCATCAATTAAATTTATTCCGTTAGCCGAAATGGAAAAGGCAGGATACGGATATTTGATTCAATCAATTAAAAATAAGGAGATGTAGGATGTTAGATCAACAACTCCTTATTGGAACTGTATTTTTAGCGGGGCTTGCTTCTTTTCTTTCGCCTTGTATTTTCCCGATTATTCCAATTTATTTTGGTATTTTGAGTAAAGGCGGTAAAAAAGTCCTAAATACTTTTTTATTTATTTTAGGGCTTTCCCTTACATTTGTAAGTCTAGGCTTTAGTTTTGGCTTTTTAGGGAATATTTTATTTAGTAACACTACCCGCATTATCGCTGGCATTATCGTGATTATTTTGGGTATTCATCAACTTGGCATTTTCAAAATTGGTTTGTTGGAACGCACGAAATTGGTGGAAATCAAAACATCAGGAAAATCGACCGCACTTGAGGCATTTGTGCTTGGTTTAACATTTAGTCTTGGTTGGACGCCTTGTATTGGACCAATACTTGCTTCTGTACTTGCGCTTTCGGGGGAAGAAGGATCTGCACTTTATGGCGCATCCATGATGGTTGTTTATGTACTTGGTTTGGCAACGCCTTTTGTACTGTTCTCGTTTTTCTCTGATAGTTTGCTTAAACGAGCCAAAGGACTTAACAAACATCTCAATAAATTCAAAATTGCAGGCGGTATTTTGATTATTGTGATGGGGATTTTATTAATTACGAATAACTTAGCGTAAAACTTGTGACATAAAGGAAATAAACATGAAAAAACTACTTTCAATTTTTTTAATGGCGTTTAGCTTAAATAGCTTTGCTGAAACTAATTTAGCGAATGTAGAGCTTAAAGATCTTAATAATCAATCCGTGACACTTTCACAATATAAAGGTAAACCGTTATACATTAAGATGTGGGCATCTTGGTGTCCGATTTGTTTGGCAGGATTAGCTGAAATTGATGATTTAAGTGCGGAAAAAGATCGCAACTTTGAAGTGATTACCATTGTTTCGCCAGCTCATAAAGGTGAAAAATCTGCAGCTGATTTTATTGAATGGTACAAAGGGCTAGAATATAAAAATATTAAAGTTTTGTTAGATGAAAAGGGTGAAATCATTGAACAAGCACATGTTCGAGGTTATCCGTTTAATCTATTTTTAGATGCTAATTTAAATGTGAAAAAAACAGTGCCTGGGCATTTAGGACGGGAGCAAATAAGTAAGTTTATTGAGAAATAAAATCAAGCGGCTGGTAATTAAAATTTAACCAGCCGCTTTTTTATTTCTGGCATAACGTAGATATTCTTTCATTGGGAATTTGGTAGATTGATAAAAAGTATATATTATAAATAGTGCTTAGATATTGAAATGCTCTTTACTTTTACAGACGAGATAAAAGTAATATTTGTGAAGGATACAATGGAAGAAATAATTAATGGACTACTCATCGTGCTTGTGCCGATGGTGTTGGGCTACTTAGTCAAAATACAGAATCAAAATGCGTTGGCGTTCATTAATAAAATTGTGATGTTATTGCTTTACATCATTTTATTTATGATGGGGTTTATGCTTGGTCAGCTAGAGCATTTAGAACAAAAATTGCCAATTATTGGTATGACCGCTTTAGGGCTATCCGCTATCATTCTGATTTGTAATATCCTAGGCTTAGCTATTTATGACCGCACTTTGCCTAAGCCTGTTAATTATTTACAGGGAGAATTGCCATCTCGTTGGCATTCGTTAATGGACTCAATTAAATTATTAAGTGCTGTGATTATCGGCGTAGTTTTAGGTTGGTTGTGCAATGATTGGTTGCATTTCCCACATGGTTCCAATCTTTACGTGCTTATTGCATTGATCTTTTTTGTCGGGATTCAGCTTCGTAATAACGGCATTTCCTTGAAAGAAGTCTTATTAAATAAGCAAGGCTTAATGATGGGCGCAATTTTTACCCTAAGTTCTTTAATTGGTGGTGTTATTTCGTCATTTTTTCTAAGTATGCCGATTACTCAAGGTTTAGCCTTTTCGTCGGGATTTGGTTGGTATTCTTTATCAAGCGTCGTGCTGACAAATACTTGGGGACCGATGCAGGGGAGTATTGCCTTTTTCAATGATTTATCGCGTGAAATATTGAGTTTATTTTTAATTCCATTGTTTATGCAACATTATCGCTCTACAGCTATTGGGATTACTGGCGCAACGGCATTAGATTGTACATTACCTATTATTCAAAAATCAGGTGGAATTGAAGTAACGCCTATTGCCATTTCTTTTGGTATGGTGACAAATTTATTACCGCCGTTGTTGTTAGTCTTTTTCTCGAGTTTTCCAATTTGATAAATCGTTAATTTTAAGACAAAAGAAAAAGGGAAATCAGATGATTTCCCTTATTTTTACATTATCGTTACTTTTTCCAAATAACGTGAAATTCGCGATCTTCTTCTCGGTGAGAAATTAAGAATTTAGCAAATACATCATCCATTTCATCTTGCTCATTGACTAATCCCACCCACACTTCAGCATATTCTTCTGGGTCAATTAGTACACCAATTTCTTCTTCCCAATTATCGGCGGTTTCAACAAATTCCACACCACCGCGTTCTTCAAATTGTAGGTTGAATAAAAGAATATCAGCAGGATCTAAGTTTTCCCCAGCCATCTCTAAGAAAATATCGTAAGCAATATCAATCGCTGTATCGGGATCAAGTTTTTTAATTTCTGTTGTCATAGTGTTTTTATAGTAAAGGTTATGGTTAATAAAAAGTGCGGTTAAATTTTTTCTCTTTTTAAGCGTTTTATTCCACATTGGTTGGAAGTTTAATTTCTCGGATATTCATCGAAAAACCATCAATCATCAATAAGCGTCCACACAAATTCTTACCGATTTTTAACCGCACTTTAATTGCTTCTAAGGCTTGAATGGTGCCCACAATGCCGACGATTGGTGCAAGCACGCCAGCTTCCACACAGCTTAATACATTTTGTCCGAATAATTTGCTGAGATCACGGTAAGTAGGCGTATTCGGTTCATAAGTGAAAACGGAAACCTGACCTTCCACCCGAATCGCTGCGCCAGAAATAAGAGGAATTTTTGCATGATTACATTGGCGATCCAATTGATTACGGATTTCCACATTGTCTGTACAATCTAAAACAATATCAAAGTGCGGAATGATTTCAGTCAGTTTTTCTTCATCTAATTTTGCATTAATGGTCTCAATGTTTATATGCGGGTTGATTTGCTTGAGTGCAATTTTAGCTGACTCCACTTTGGGCATATTCAAGCGTGCATCACAGTGCAAGACTTGTCGTTGAAGATTCGAAAGAGAAACTGTGTCGAAGTCCAACAGTGTTAAATTTCCAACGCCTGCCGCTGCGAGATATTGGCTGGCTGCACAGCCTAAGCCGCCAAGCCCAACGATCAGCATTTTGCTTGCTTTGAGTTTTTCTTGCCCGTCAAAATCTACACTTTTAAGAATAATTTGGCGGTTATAACGCAATTCTTCTTCGTGACTAAGTTCGATCATTTTTTATCCTAATAAATGATTGAAAGGCTCAATCGTCACTGTTTCACCGGCAGTGACATTGCCACGTTCTTGTTCTAACACGATAAAACAATTGCTTTTTACAAAAGCACTAAAGAGATGAGAACCTTGGAAACCTACTGATTGCACTTCAATTTGACCTTGTTCATTGATGTGATAAAAACCCCGTTGGAAATCTAAACGTCCAGGTGCTTTTTTCAAATTCATTGTAGCAATAGCTGAAAAGTGCGGTGGCTTTTTCCATTGTTTTTGGCCTTGCAGTTTAGCAATAAGTGGCTGTACGAGTTGATAAAATGTCACTAATGCAGAAACTGGATTACCAGGTAAACCACAGAACCAAGCGTTTTCTAATTTACCAAAAGCGAATGGTTTGCCCGGTTTGATTGCAATTTTCCAGAAATTTATTTGGCCTACTTTTTCCAATACCGCTTTAGTGAAATCCGCTTCACCGACGGAAACCCCTCCACTGGTAATCACTAAATCAGCTTGGCTTTGTGCAGCAATAAATGCTTTTTCAAATTCCGCTTCGTTATCAGGTAATAGTCCTAAATCAATGACTTCACAATTAAGTTTTTCGAGTAATAATTTTACAGTGAAACGATTGGTGTCATAGATTTGTCCGCTTTGTAATGGTTTGCCGACTTCGACAAGTTCATCGCCAGTTGAGAGTACGCCGACTTTTAATTGGCGATAGCATTTTACTTCTGCAATGCCTAGAGAGGCTAATAACGGCAAGGAAACAGGGGTGAGCGGTGCGCCTTGTTCTAATACCACATCGCCTTTCTTTACATCTTCACCAATACGACGGATGTTTTGATTTGGTTTAGGCAATTCACTAAAAGTGACGGTGCCGTCTTCATTGAGTGTCACTTGCTCTTGCATTATCACTGCATCTGCGCCTTCAGGAATCATCGCGCCAGTCATAATTCTGACCGTACTTTTTGATGGCCATTCCTCTAGGAATGGATTACCTGCAAAAGATTTCCCTGCGACCGAAAGCGTTAAAGATTGTTGTAAATCAGATAAACGTACAGCATAGCCATCCATTGCTGAATTATCGAAAGAGGGAACATTAATAGGTGAAATAACATTTTCTGCACAAATTCGATTGGCGGCTTCTTGTAAATTTAGGTATTCAGTTTGAGTCGGGAAGGGAATCTGTTCGAGCATTTTCGAGCGAGCTTGATCCAATGTAAGCATAGAAAATCCTTATTTGATAAAATTTGTCAGCTATTCTATATCTAAAGCCTAATTCATTCAAATTTGCAATTTTTCTCATTTTACCATCCTATTATCCTTTGCTAGAATAGCCGATTATTTTTTTAGGAAAGACTATTATGAGCAAAATTTCACTGGATGCACTGAATGTAAGAAATGCCTTGATTGAAAAAGGCATTGAAACACCTATGATTGATCCAACACAGGCTAAAGATGAACGTCGAGAAAGCATTGCAAAACACATGCATGAAGTAATGAAGCTGATTGGATTAGATTTGCGAGATGATAGTTTGGAAGAAACGCCAAATCGTTTAGCTAAAATGTTTATTGATGAGATTTTTAGTGGAATGGATTATGCGAATTTTCCTAAAATGACGAAAATTAAAAATCAAATGAAAGTCAGCGAAATGGTGCAAGTGAATGACATCACGCTAACAAGCACTTGTGAACATCATTTTGTGACGATTGATGGTAAAGTTTGTGTGGCGTACTATCCAAAATATTGGGTGATTGGTCTTTCTAAAATTAATCGAATCGTTTCATTTTTTGCTCAGCGTCCACAGGTTCAAGAGCGCTTAACAGAGCAACTTTTGACAGCATTTCAAACAATTCTTGAAACAGATGATGTCGCGGTATATGTGAAAGCGACCCATTTCTGTGTGAAAGCGCGTGGTATTAGAGATACGAATAGTTATACTGTCACATCTGCTTATGGTGGCGTATTCTTAGAAGATAGAGATACACGTAAAGAATTTTTAGCAACAGTTCAGAAGTAAAAAATAGTTAATAAAATAGCCACACTTTAATATCAGTGCGGCTATTTTTATATTTATCTCGAATAGAAAAGTGCAGGGAAATTTATCCGCACTTTGGGATTGTAGATTATTTAGCTGCTTTTAATTCTTGATAATATTGTTCATAGAATTGAATTGCATCGCCAACGTCATCTTGCCAGTAGCTATTTTTTAATACATCAGCTGGTGGATAAATCGCTGGATCTTCAGTGATTTCTTTTGGTAATGCTTTTTTCGCTTCTAAGTTAGCTGTTGGATAGCCAATTGCTAAGGTTAATTTTTCTGCAGCTTTAGCACCTAACATATAGTTAATAAGTTTATGTGCACCATCTGGGTTTTTAGCGGTTTTAGGAATTGCTAAAGTATCAACCCAAAGTACTGGCCCTTCTTTCGGGAATACCATGTCTAAAGGTGCTTTTTCTTTTTTAGCAATACGTACCGAACCATTCCATAATTGACCCACTTCAACTTCACCTGAGATGAAAGAATTAGCTGGGTTATCGGAATTGAAAGAAAGTACGTTTGGACGTAATTTCAATAATTCTTCATAGGCTTGTTTGATAATGGCTGGATCTTGAGTATTTGGATCTTGACCAATTTTCAATAAAGCGATGTTGAATACTTCGCGTGCATCGTCTAATAACTGAACTTTGTTTGCAAATTCTGGTTTCCACAAGTCAGCCCAAGAAGTGAATTGAGCGCCTTTATAAGTGTTGGTATTGAATGCAATACCTGGTGCACCTAATAATTGTGGAAGAGAGTATTTGTTACCTTTATCATAAGGTTTATTGAGCCAATCAGGATCTAATTCTTTAATAACAGGCAATTTGCTGTGATCTAGCTCCATTAACATGCCTTCTCTAGCCATCTTAGAAACAAAGTAGTTAGATGGTGCAATCACATCATAGCCACCAGCAGCACCTTGAGTTTTGAGTTTTGCATACATTGTTTCGTTTGATTCTAGGCTTGAAACGATAACTTTGATGCCAGTTTCTTTAGTAAACTCATCTAAAAGACCATCTGGTACGTATTCAGTCCATGTGTAGAGGTACACGGTGTCATTGGCAGTAGCCGGAGATTTTGCAGCTTCAGCTTTGCTATCTTTATCATTACAAGCAGTTAAAGTTGCAGCTACTAAGCCTGCAGTAATTAAACCTGCGAATTTTTTCATTTTTGTTTGTTCTCCGTAAAGAGTCGTAAAAAAACCACCTGCCGAATGACAGGCATAAAAAAACGCCTTGATTGTGCGTCAAGGCGTATTCTATTTTAAATTCAAAGGTTTGTGAAACCTTTTGTTTATTAATGGTTATTTTTTCGTGTAATTAGCTGGCTTAAAACGACAAGAGCCAATGAAAGCACGATCATAATTGTTGCTAAAGCATTAACCTCAGGTGTTACACCAGTTTTCACTAAAGAGAATATTCTCAATGGTAAGATTTCATAACTTACACCGCTGACGAATGATGAAACCACAACATCATCTAATGAAATAGTGAAACTTAATAACCAACCAGATACAACAGCAGGTAATGCTAAAGGAAGGATAATTTTACGTAAAATAGTCACTTCGCTTGCACCTAAGTCTTTTGCTGCTTCTAACATTCTAGAATCAAAGCCATTTAAGCGAGAGAAGATAGTTACGGTCACATAAGGTAAACAGAAGGTCACATGGGCCAGTAATAAAGACCAGAAACCTAATGAAATACCGACAACCATAAATAATGCAAGTAAAGATACTGCCATTACAATATCTGGTGACATCATGACGATAAATAACATCCCGCTTACCGCTTGTTTACCGCGGAATCGATAGCGGTAAAGTGCGATTGCAGTTAATCCGCCTACAATAGTAGCTAGGGTAGCCGCAAAAAATGCAATAGTTACCGAATGAATCGCTGCTTGTATTAAGGTGTCGTTATTAAATAAACGCTCGTACCAGTTCCAGCTAAAGCCTTTCCAACTTAAACCATAACGATCTTCGTTAAAGGAATTGGTGACCAAAATAATAATTGGGATATACAAATAAGCGTATACCACAAACATAAATGCATTACGTAGTAAACGACTCATTATTCTAACTCCACTTTCTTATTCAATAGTTTGTTCGCGCGGTAGTACACGAAAATCAACAATGCCATTAGAACAGTTAAACCAATACTGATTGCAGAACCAAATGGCCAGTTACGAGAAATTAAGAATTCGCTCTTAATTACGTTACCAACAAGCAATACTTTTGCTCCGCCAAGTAAGTCTGCAACGTAGAACATACCCATTGCCGGTAATAATACTAATAAACATCCCGCGATAATACCTGGCATGGTTAATGGTAAAATGACACGGAAGAAACGTTGGAATGCATTTGCGCCTAAATCTCTTGCAGCCTCTAATAAGCGACCGTCTAATTTCTCAATCGCAGAGTAGAGCGGTAAAATCATAAATGGCAATAGTAAATAAACTAAGCCAATGATTACCGAAATTTCTGTATTCAAAATGCGAATTGGCTCACTCAAAATTCCCATGTCCATCAACATAGTGTTAAGTACACCTTTCACACCAAGGAACACTTTCATTCCATAAATACGGATCAACGAGTTTGTCCAGAATGGTAAAACCACAAGGAACAATAAGAGCGGTCGATATTTAGGATTAATTTTGCTCATCATGAAAGCAAATGGATAGCCAACTAATAAGCAAATAATGGTAGCTATGCCCGACATATACAATGAATTCCACACAACTTGTGCATAAAGCGGATTAAACAAGTTTGTGTAGTTTTCAATGGTGATTGGGAAAGCGTAAAAGTCGCTACCGTCTCTAGTCAGAAAACTTACGGCGAATACCAATAAGTTTGGAATCAACACAAAGAAGATGAGCCAACTGAAGATAATCGCAACAGTAATTTTCTGGAATTTATTATTGATTATCTTCATCGTTGAGAACAACCTCCCAGCCTTCATGCCATGTGATGCCTACGCGTTGACCTACGCTATGATCCATATGTGGATCGTCTTCGTTAAAGAATTCACTTACAAGTACACGCATGCCATTATGATCAAATTCTACTGTTGATTCTAATGTCATTCCTTTGTAAGTGCGGTCAACAATGTGGCCGATAATTGCTTTAGAATGTTCATTTTCATCTAATTCTTCAATCACAATATCTTCAGGGCGAAGGAGTACTTGAAGTTTTTGATCTTTCTCAACAGGCATGTCTGTGTAAATATCACAAACTCGACCTTCAACATTAGCCAGTACAACTTGCTCTGACTTACGTTCAATCACAGTCGCTTCAAATACGTTAATTTCACCAATGAAACGAGCAACGAATAAGTTAGCTGGATCTTCATAGATTTCACGTGGAGAACCATCTTGTGCGATTTTACCTTTACGCAACAACACGATACGGTCAGACATTGTAATTGCTTCTTCTTGATCGTGGGTGACGAAAATAAAGGTAATGCCAAGCTGACGTTGTAACATTTTGAGCTCATTTTGCATTTGTTTACGCAATTTGTAATCTAATGCAGATAAAGACTCATCAAGTAACAACACTTTTGGTTTATTTACTACGGCGCGAGCGATGGCAATACGTTGTTGTTGTCCGCCAGAAAGTTGGGTTGGCTTACGATCTGCCATTTCTTCTAGCTGTACCATACGCAAGGCTTCTAAAACACGCGGTTTAATTTCGTCGTTTGGTACTTTTTGCATACGCAAACCAAAAGCCACGTTCTCAAAAATTGTCATATGTGGAAATAGCGCATAGCTTTGGAATACCGTATTAATATGACGTTTTTCCGCTGGCACATTGGTGATATCTTCACCATCTAAAATAATGCTACCTGAATCCAATTCTTCTAAGCCTGCAAGTAAGCGCAAAACTGTGGTCTTACCACAGCCTGAAGGGCCGAGAATAGTGACAAATTCACCGTTATTAATTGTAAGATTGAAATCGTTAATAATGGTGTTAGAACCATAGGATTTTTTGATTGAACGAAGCTCAATAATAGGCTTGTTTTGAAGCTGATTTTCCACTAGCTTTGGTTTTCTCCCTAATTTCACCAATGATTTGGTACTGAGTAGAAATAAAACCTGCAAGACTGCAGGGGCGACATATAAAAATAGACGCCTATGATATAGTGAATTGTTAATAATTAAAAGGACTTAATGCTTAGAAAGTAAAAAAACTGCCGTTCATAAAAATAACGAGAAATTAAACCGCACTTTCGATGAATTTTACTTCGTTAATTTTATAAATATTGTTATATATCAAGATGTTTTCTATTTTTCTCGTTAAACTAAAAAAGATATTTTTAAAAGGAGCGAGAATATGATTTCTCAAATAGATAAAACAGAACTTTTAGAACGATTTTTACATTATGTGTCTTTTGACACCCAATCAAAACCTCATGCTAAGCATTCCCCTAGCTCAGTCGGGCAAATGAAGTTAGCCATGCAGTTGCAAAAAGAGCTCATCCAGCTTGGTTTAGAGAATGTTGAAGTAAGTAAATATGCAGTTGTGACAGCATTTTTACCCGCTAATGATCCTAGCTTAACGAAAACTATTGGTTTAATTGCGCATCTTGATACATCTCCGCAATGTAGTGGTAAAAATGTACGCCCTGAAGTGATAGAGCAATATCGTGGCGGAGATATTGCATTAGGTATTGGCGAGGAGTTTATTAGTCCTGTTTACTATTCTTTTATGCAAAAATTGGTAGGGCAGACTCTGATTGTTGCCGATGGAACCACTTTGCTTGGGGCGGATAATAAAGCGGGAATTGCAGAAATTATGACCGCACTTTCTATTCTTCAAAAAGAGAATATTCCTCATTGCAATATTCGTGTTGCTTTTACGCCTGATGAAGAAATTGGTTTGGGTATCCATTATTTCCCAATGGAAAAATTTTCCTGTGATTGGGCATATACCATTGATGGTGGCGAAGTAGGGGAATTAGAATACGAAAACTTTAATGCGGCAACGGCAAAAGTGCGGTTTTTCGGGCGGAGTATTCATCCTGGTTATGCAAAGGGAAAAATGGTGAATGCACTGACTTTAGCTTGCGAGTTCCAGCAAGTTTTTCCTGTTGATGAAGTACCAGAAAAAACGGATGGGAAAGCGGGCTTTTATCATTTAGAAGATTTTTCTGGCGATATTGAGCAAGTAGAGCTCACTTATTTGATTCGTGATTTTGATGAGCAGAATTTCGCACAAAGAAAAGCTTTTATTCAAAGTCAGGTGGAAAAATTTAATGCTAAAAAAGGTTTGAAAAAGCCTATAGAGTTAGAAATTCAAGATAGCTACCAAAATATGTATGATGTGGTAAAAAATGTTCCTCAATCAATTGAACTTGCTGATCATGCAATGAAAGCGGTAGGGGTTAAACCAAGTCATAAGCCGATTCGAGGTGGTACAGATGGGGCATTTTTAGCCTCTAAAGGTTTAGCATGCCCAAATATTTTTACAGGTGGCTATAATTTCCATAGTAAACACGAGTTGGTTTCTTTACAAGGCATGGAAAAGACGGTTCAAGTAATTATCGAAATGTTGAAATGTAAAGAAACGTAAAGAATTGTAAAGAAATGTAAAGATTTTTCTTGCTATTCTTTAGATTAGTCAATATAATGACCCTGTTTTATCGAGATTCCTTTGATAAAGCTAAACTTTAGAGATTTTATTCATAAATTCCTTTTTGATGCCCCTAATGATTTAGGGGCTTTTTTTTACCTATTGTAAATGCGTTGTGTCATTTAGTTTTTCAAGGCTAAGGCCTTTTTCACTGTCATAATGCATGATGCTAATAGCAGTATTTAATAAAGATACTGATTTGTTTTTGTCTCGGTGATTTTGCCAAGTTGCGCCATTGAGTAAAGCAATCAATAGACGCAAGGTATGGCCATGTGATACCACTAAAATATTCCCTTCTTGATGAATCTTAATGATGTCTTGTACTGCTGCGATAGCTCGTTTTGCTAGTTGTTCATAAGTTTCTCCACCATTCGATTCAGCTTTATAGTTAGCAGGATCATTAATCATTTGTTGGAATTCGGGCAAAGGTTGGATCAGCTCGACATTTGTTCCTTCCCAACTACCAAAATAATGTTCATTTAATCCACGATGTTGGAATAAGGGAATGTCTCGATCGCCAATAATATAATTGGCTGTGTCAATAGTACGTTGTAAACAGCTTGAATAGGCCGCAATAAAATCGACATTTTGTAAAGCTTGCCCAGTTTTTACCGCACTTTTAATGCCTTCTTCTGTTAATGGAGAATCTCCACAGCCTTGCATTAATCCTTGTTCGTTCCAAACAGTGCGGCCGTGACGAATAAAATAAAAAGTCAGTTGTTTTTTCATTTTTAGGAATATTTATTGGTAAGGTTTATACCTTAAGTGAGGAATGTAATATTAAAAAGGGCGTTTAAAAACGCCCTATGTTTAGTTTTATTAACGAGAGTAATATCCCGCCATTGAGCTATATACCGCATTTTCACTTTGCAGCACTTGATATTTCGCGTTCAAAATCGCAAGTTGTGATGATTTTTCAGTATTGGCTGCAACTAACCATTCGCGCAATTCGGACACACCCGCATTATAGCGATTTCGATAATATTGCGTGATACGCTGATTGTAACTGTGGGTTTGCTGTAAATTACTTAATGTATTTTGCGCTTGGGTAAAGGCAAAGTAGTTGGTATCCACATTATTGAGAGCGGTGGTAATACGTTGTTCATAATTTAAACGTGCGGTTTCATAGTCAGCTTCAGAAATTTTAACGTTCCATTTTACGGTGTTCCAATTTAAGAATGGCAAGCTAATTCCGACTGTGCCAGCAGCCACAGGATTGTGTAACGCCGTGCCAACAGTACTTGCTGTTGAAGATAGGCTTCCACCTAAATTAACCTCTGGGAACCAACTTTTTTGAGTTGCTTTAGCATTTTTGAATGCACTACTTAAACGGAATTGCGCTGCTTTTACATCTGGACGATTTGCAATCACAGAGACTGGTACATTTAAGTTCACCCCAGCTGTTTTCACATTCATAATATGAGGGAACGTGATATTTAACGCATCGTTTGGTTTTAAGTTCAGCAGATTGCGTAAGGTTTGTTCTGCCGTTTTGCGTTGGGTTTCAAAATTTAATTTGTTATTACGCGCCGTTAATACTGCTTGTTGCGCTTGATCAACACTGACCGCATCAGCCACACCTTGTGCTAAACGCGTTTGCATAATATTACCAATGTCAGTGTAATATTTGATCGTTTCGTTGGTTGTGCTAATTGCATCATTTAAATAAGCAATTTGATAATAAGTTGTTACTACAGAATTGATTAATGATAAACGAGCAGATTCCATGTCTTCTGCGGTTGCTTTGTGCGACCATTCCGCAGCATCAGCGGCATTGGCTAAACGTTGCCAAAGATCCAATGTATAGCTCACATTTAAAGAACCTTTGTGTGAAATGGTAGAGTTTGCACTGGTATCAACTCGACGTTGTGCCGCAGATGAAGTTGAACCATTAAATGCAGGCACTAAATTTGCGCCCACTAAATTTGCACTGTAAAGCGCACGGTTTACTGCTACGGCTGCTTTAGCTAAATCTTTGTTGTTTATTAACGCTTGTTCTACGACGCGATTTAATTGCGCATCGTTATACAATGACCACCAATTTTCTTTTACATTATATTGCTTGGTAATTTCTTCATATTGCTTGTAATCTTCAAGGCTAGCTTGATAAGAATCGCCAATATTGGCACATCCCACTAATGCACCAGACATCAACAAAGCAAGCGTGATATTTTTCATTTTAAACATTGAGTTTTCCTTCTTACGAAAATGAGTGGAAAGTGCGGATGATTTTAACCGCACTTTTGTGTTTTACAAAATTATTCCCTTGCGAACCCAATTATAAAACAAACCACTGAACGATTGTTCATGAAAGGCGGCATTGTAATGATTTATTCTATTTTTTGCACGAAAAATCTTGCTGTTAAACACAAAATGCTGAAAAAGTCATAAGCTATTAAGTATAAAGTGCGGTTAGTTTGGTGATCAAATTCACAAAGCCTTGCTTTTCGTATAGAATGGCAAAATTATTTTTTCTATTTATGAGAAAGTTATGAGCAATACAGAAATTCTAGAAAGTGCAGAAAATACTCGCACTCACAATTTTATTACCCAAATTATTGATGAAGATTTAGCTTCGGGTAAACATAAAAGCGTTCATACCCGTTTCCCGCCTGAGCCGAACGGCTATTTACATATCGGTCATGCGAAATCGATTTGTTTAAACTTTGGCTTAGCCAAAGAATATCAAGGTTTATGTAACCTACGTTTTGACGACACCAATCCTGTAAAAGAAGACGTGGAATACGTGGATTCTATCAAAGCTGATGTGGAATGGTTAGGTTTCAAATGGGAAGGTGAACCGCGTTATGCATCTGATTATTTTGATGCGCTTTATGGTTATGCGATTGAATTAATTAAAAAAGGCTTGGCTTATGTGGATGAGCTTTCTCCAGAAGAAATGCGTGAATATCGTGGTACCTTAACCGAGCCTGGTAAAAACAGCCCATATCGTGACCGCACTATTGAAGAAAACTTAGCTTTATTTGAAAAAATGAAGAACGGTGAGTTTGCAGAGGGTAAAGCAAGTTTACGTGCAAAAATTGATATGGCATCGCCATTTATGGTCATGCGTGATCCAGTAATTTATCGTATTAAATTTGCTAGCCATCACCAAACCGGTGACAAATGGTGCATTTACCCAATGTACGATTTCACTCACTGTATCTCTGATGCGATTGAGCGTATTACACACTCTCTATGTACATTAGAATTCCAAGACAACCGTCGTTTATATGACTGGGTGTTGGAAAATATTAGTATTGAACGTCCATTACCGCATCAATATGAATTCTCTCGTTTAAATTTAGAAGGTACGTTAACGTCTAAACGTAAATTATTGAAATTAGTGAATGAAGGCATTGTGGATGGTTGGAACGATCCGCGTATGCCAACAATTTCAGGTTTACGTCGTCGCGGTTATACACCGGCTTCATTACGTGAATTCTGCCGTCGTATCGGTGTGACTAAACAAGATAACGTCGTAGAGTATTCTGCACTTGAAGCCTGCATTCGTGAAGATTTAAATGAAAACGCACCACGCGCAATGGCGGTGATTGATCCTGTTCGTGTCGTGATTGAAAACTTTGAAGGCGAAGAAACCTTAACGGCACCAAATCACCCGAATCGTCCTGAATTAGGTGAGCGTCAATTACCGTTTACGAAAGAGCTTTATATTGATCGTGCAGACTTCCGTGAAGAAGCAAA
>ERZ772909.464-NODE-464-length-25313-cov-7.894053_pt1 | contig 25313 bp, 27 predicted proteins | sample MGYA00511137_ERZ772909 | MGnify/ENA primary metagenome ERZ772909 (study PRJEB29015, sample SAMEA2738095) | human oral metagenome | biome: human oral; feature: human-associated habitat; material: saliva | place: China | collected 2270 ... | reverse complement strand
AAACAAATATTATTTATTAATTTTTCTTAAATTTTTAATGAACTGTTAATAACCCCAACAACATTATTTTTAAATTCTTTATATGTTAATGATGGAAGATACTACTATCGTTATGGTGATAGATATATTCGCGTTGTATTTCCTAATTGGACGGATTGGAGCCAAGATCGATATTTCTATTATGAACGAGACAGATGGCTATACAGAGACCGTTATAACTACAATAATAACAATTATAGAAGAGATGAACCTTGGAGTTATTATAGACAACGCACACAAAATTATCGTGTAACAACACCAACTAATTTGTATAATCAACGCAATGTTAGAACATTTACAAATTATAATGGTGAAGGTTTAATAATCGTTGAAGGAAGAAGATAACAACAAAGCAATGATAAATGTTTTCAAATATCATTGCTTTTATTTATTTTTATTAAATTTGCTTAAGTAAACTCATTAATGGTTCATGATCAATATTTTTCTTTGCCCATTCAATATAATCAGGATAACGTTCATTAACCTCTGTTAGTTTCATCCCTTTATATTTTCCGAATGGAAAAACATAAGTTTCTATTGTACACGTTTTGTTATTAACAACACGAGGTTCAGGAGTAAAACCATCAAATTGTACTTCTACACCCTTCTGTGCTGCAAGATAATCACAAAGGTGAACAATCTTTTGGTATTTATTAACAGGAATAGGTAAGACTACAGAACTATTTTTTGCAGTGTTCCACTGACCCATATGTGATTCAATTGCATTGGCGATAAGCTCTTTCTCATCATCAGTTACATATGATGAATCAATAGAACGAATAACATCAGCTGCAAGGATTGGGTGGTCATGTTTTGTGTACTTATTGGCCTCATATTCCTCTTGTGTACCACTTTTACGAGAATCGTGCATAAGGCATGCAATACGTAATAAATCTTTTTCACGTTCAGTAAATTTCTTGCCATAGATATCATTTCTCATCAAACGGTCAAAAAATCGCAACAAAGCAATCGTATGCCTCATTAGACCTCCTTCGCCACAAGCATAATCAGGATGATACTTTCCTGTACTTGAAGCACCAACATGAAACCAATATTCAGGTATGGTTTCAATGCACAGCTCCATAAACTTTTTTACATCTTCATCTTGAACACTTGTAAAGTATTCTTTCAATAAATCTTTTCTAATTTCCATAATTTTCAAAATAATTTTTTATCATATAAAGTGGTTTTACTTGCTCATTATACTTAGTTTTTTATTGTTTTCCAAATATTTATTATAATAAAACTACACATATGAACACAACCAATTTAGATACAACAAGTCTCGTTTCGCAAGGGGCTGCTGTGACAATAGCCCCTGCTGTAAGTGCACACTTATCAAAAATACTAATTGAAATGTTGCCATTTTGCTATGCTGGTATACCTCTAATAATTTTAGATTTCTACTACACAAGAAAACTTGTTAAACTACATGAATCAATTAAAATGACAATCCAAAAAATATTTAACTATATTAGTTGGATTTTTTTAAGCGTTTCACTTAGTAGTGCATTTGGTATGCCATCACTCGTTATAGTTATAATGGCAATCATTTATGGGTTAGAAGTAATGTCTCTATTGAATAAATTTGCTGAAAGTAAAGGAATTGACATCGATGAAGTTGGAATGGTTAAAGTATTATTCAAATTTATTTGGTCACGTATAACAGGAAACTTTGATGAGACATTTAATGATGTTGTTAAGAAACAACGCATGAAGAAACAAAAAACTAAGAAAAAACAAAAAACTGAACAATTAGATTTAAAAGGCGAAGATTTACAATAAAATAAAAAGGAGGGTACTATTGCCCTCCTTTTATTGTAAAACTACCTTTAGTCATAAGAAATCACACATGCATTATTGCATATGTGTACACCACAACGTGGTTTTTAATGTAAGTCAATTTACTTAGCAACTGCGGAATCAGTGTTTAGAGAATCAACATGAACACTATCAACATGAGTTGTATCAACATTCGTTGAATCATTAGTAACATTTGACTTAAATTGATTTCCGCAAGAAGCGAAACTTACAGCAACTACCGCAAATGCGGCAAACAAAATTTTTTTCATGTTTTTAAACTTTTAAAATTATTATTCTTATATCGTTTTTAAATGATCAATTTAATTATACTACAAAGAAGAATAATTTCCAAATCTTTTTAGTGATTTCTTTTTAGATAAACAAACACATTAAACGAAATCAACACCAGATTGGTTCCATATAAAACAAGGTACTTTGCCCCCTTCCATTGTCGGGTCTACATATATAAGTGAACTTTCTTCATATAATTCATCAAAGCTTCCATGTTCCTCATAATACTCAGTTGTGTTCATACCTTCATCTTCAAGATATTCAGTTACCATTCTATCAGCCTCCTCTTGTGAAATAAGGTATTTTGTGAGACCGTTATTTTGACAATAAGCCACAACTTTTTCAAATGCAGTTTCATCATCATGAGCTTCAACAGCAAACGTAACAAAAGTTGCACCATAACCAGGATAAAGATAAACAACTGCATAGTGTTCAAGTGGTTCATCAAATAACACATAGTTATATTTATCTTTCAATTCTTCATAAGATAATGCTTCGTTCAAATATTTTTTAATCATTCTTTTTAAACCACTTTCAGTTAAACGTATTCTTTTCTTCATTTTTTTTTATTATATATTATATAATTATTAACAAATTTTCAAAATAACACATTAACCCATAAAAATTCTATTAACTATATAACTTTTTCTTTGTAAGCCAAATTATTATTAGTCACAAGATATTTATTATAAATAACATTGAAAATCATATTATTTAAGATGACTGACGATATTAGAATTTATAACTATCTTGAAGATGGATACTTAATTTCTCAAGGCTTGCAAGCAAAAAAGTACTTCGATGAGAAATTCGCAAATATCCACGTTGATGTTGATGTCGATATTTCGGAAATAGATGAAAGCCTTGATAATATTACAAAAGCTATTAATAACGTCCCTAATGCAGTCAATGAAAAGATACAAGACGCAAAGTCTGACATCATTGAGGCAATTGAAGATGCAAAACCATGTCTTTGCAATCTTGCAACTAAAGAAGATGTTTGTAAGGCAAAATGCGAAGTAATTAATAAAATAACTGAGGCCAAAGAAGAAATTAATACACACATCGACGAAACATTCTTTGACCTTAATGAACAAATAAACGATAATTAAAATAGATATGGCAAACGTAGGAAATCCATTCTCTTGGGACTTCAAAGAAGAACGTTCATTCGAAACGATTGCACAGAGAGGTAAAGCGACATATAGTAAACCATTAGATACTGTAAATAACAAAACTTCGCGAGATAGTTTCTTTAGTGAAGTCTTTGGTGTTTCTCCAAATAGAGCATTTATAACAGGATTTACACCATTTGAACCTGTTCCTTTCTTACCATTAGGTGGCGGAAAATCAGCTGATAATAAAGACAATTGTTGTGACGAAAAATCAACAGATAGTAAAGCACATGAAATAGGAAAAGAAACAACCGACAAAACTCCATCAGAAACTGAAAAAAATAATAAGGAGAATAATACCACTGAAAAAGAAAACGGTGGCGAATCAACTTCAACAGATGGTAAATCTTCTAATACAGAAAAAGACACAAGTGAAAACAGTGGTACATTAACCCAACCTAATAGTAATCCTGCTGATACACATGAAAATAGTGGAAGTGTTACACCAAAGAATAGTGAAACTGCTGAATCTCATGAACCCTCCAATGTTTCTGAACCTGAAAAAGAAACAGGAGAAAACAGTGGTGGTGTGACACCAACGAATAATGAAGCAACCGAACCACATGAATCATCTAATACTTCTAAACCTGAAAAAGAAACAAGAGAAAATAATGGTGACATAACACCAACTAATGAAGAAACTGTTGAATCTAATGAATCTAACATTTTTTCTGGGGGTGGTAAAGTCTCCTCAGATGATCATCTATAAAAAACAACCTCATCCTAATATGGATGAGGTTAATTTTTTCCTATAATACACCTAATAAATCATCTAATTCGGACAACAAATCACAATTATTATCATCATTAGGTAAATTTTCAATTATCTTACGATTATCATTCTCATGTTCATCTTTAATCTCTGTTATGCCTTGACTCAAATTAAAACGAGCAACATCAACAGATTCTTTATGTTCCATTGGTGTCTTACCTAATACTCGACAGACCAAATTTTCAACCAAGCCTAACTCATCTAATACTTTATCAACACCTTTAGAAATACCAAATGGTCTAACTTCTTCTTCAGATATAAAACCAAGTTTTTTCTTTGCTCGTGTGTATGCAACGTAAATTAGATTCTGTTCACTTTTTTTCTCCCAATCTTTCTTTGCAAGACTCGAAGGCATTGATGAATTACATAGAATATAAACATTGTCAGCTTCAAGACCTTTTGCTTTATGAATTGTAGATAGAATGACACCATCTCGATTATCATCAAATATATTATCAATATGATTCAACAATTCAGTCTTAGTTGTATAGCGCTCTGCAAGAATATTTAAAGCACATATCATATCATATTTTTCAGTAATATAAGCTGATAGAGTTGCATCTTGATAATCTAAACCGATAGTTTCCATCAACTTATTACGTGTTTCAAATAGTTTATCATACAGCCTAACAAATACACCATCTTCTTTTAAGTTCGCATTAAGAACCTCAACATCAATGTCATCTAACATCTTTTTAAGGTTTGTACCTATTTCTCTTCCCTTAACATAACATTGAACCCCTCTTCTTAACAATTTATTATAAACATTTAAGAGCGGCGCTTTTGAACGACACAACACCATATCACCACTTTTTAGAATATGGGTTCGGCAAACATTAATAATCTCACCATCATCCGCAGATTCATTATATTGGATTTCAGGAACAAGTGTTTGGGCAAGTTCAACAATTTTCTTAGGGCAACGATAACAAATAGGTAAATCAAATAATGTTGTTTTAGGATATTCTAACATAAACTGAAAAGCCTCATCAGAACTTCCTGCAAAAGCATTTATACAATTATGTGTCAAAATTTTATCTGCAACATAATTGTGATTTCCACTAACATTAATTGAATAGACCATTTTTGAATTATCATATTCAATATCTTCGATTATATCATATTCTAAATTACATTCTGATTTATTATGCGTATCTTCCACATTAAAAATACCAACTTCCATATACTTTGGGATTAGATTACAAGCTCTAATTTCTGAAAGATGGTAATTAGAAGTAAAACAAGTTTTATTATTTATTTCTTGAAATGGATAATTTATATCACGATGAAATTCATTTAATAGCTTTGTGACACGTTCCGTCAAATCACCAAGTCGTTCTTGAAAAAATATAGAATCAAGCCCATCATCATCCTTATCATCATTTCTCATCAACAATTGTGGCATTTTATATTTCATACTATATCGAACTTCATCACAAAGTGTATCAAATAAGTCATCATATATGTTAAGAAGCCAAATCCGATTACATTTTTCATCTACCATGTGTTTATATAACGAAAATTCTATTCCACCTTTTTCATCACACAAACATGTAACACCGATATAATAATCATTCTGTTCGTTCGCCATAATGCATAGTGCAGACTTTCCAACACATTTATTTACATTAAATCGAGAATAACATATATGTTCAGGGGTATATTCACTTTCCAAACCATTTTGAGTCTTAATTCTTATAATATTGTTTGCAAAATGAGATTCTATTGCCGTAACTTCATCATTACACATGTGTTCATCCTCAACATTATAACTTACAACCTCATCACCAATTATTAAGTTTTCAATGTTTTTCTCAGACCCATCACTTAATAATATTTTTGTGCCTTCGGGTTGACATTGTTTTTCATCGCCAACGGCAATAAATCTTGTCCCTCTTTTAAAGCATTTCAGAAATAATTGTATGGACATAAGAGATTGGTCTTGGCACTCATCAATAAAGATAAAATCTTTTTTGAATTTTTTAGCGTTTAACGACAATTCTACAGGCAACCAAACCATATCAGTATAATCAATCTTACTTAATTCAGTTTTACCCCATTCAAGCATCTTAATTACCACATCACACTCATCATGGTTAACAGGAATATCATACTTTACTGATATTTGTCTAACTTCCTCAGGAGTTTGAGCAAGATTGAAACGAGAGAAATTAATAAGTGATGAAATACTTTCAATATATTCAGATAATTGACTATGTGTGAATTTCCTATCACTAATGGTTGTTAACTCATCAATGTGAGTTTTAAGATATGTTCTATACTTGTATTCATCCAATTCTATTTCACCTTCAACATTATCACGTATGATTGCATAACCAAGGCTATGTGAAGTTCTTACATCAACATTATTATACCCTTTAAGTTTCTCAGTAAGTTCCTCGGCAATACTCTTATTAAATGCAAGAAACATTATCTTATTCTTAGGCTTTATTAGTTTAATAGCAGAAACGCAGGTAGAAGTTTTACCACTACCTGCCTTTGCTGATATTACTGCATTACCATTACCATGTAAGATGAAATCAAATATTTTCTCTTGATAAATACTCGGCGTAAAGCCAAGATCATAATCTTTAATCTCCATAATCAGTATTTCTATATTTCTTCAAATCCTCTTCATATTTCTTTGTATAACAGAACCCACAACATTCCAATTCAGGACAGAATCCACGATAGACACAAGTAGGTACCATTTTATCAGCCATTACAGGATCAACATCACGTACAGCTTCTTGAACTGCCTTCCAAGCTTCTCGCGTCTCCTTAGATGCAAGATTACACAAACGTTTTTGGCTCACATTAATAAGTGATTGAGCATTTGCCATTACATCCATATCATTTAGTGAACCTTGTGGTAATTCATCTCTTGAACAATCCAATACTCGCCTATCCTCACGCTGAGAATGAACAAATGGAATAAAACCAAGCCAATGTCTTACCAAATGCACTGTTACCCACTGACGAATATTGGTAAATGAAATATAATATTGCACATTTCGAATTGGAGAATGTTCAGCAAGAAGCATTTTTGCTTTCCAACTATTTGTAGGTTGTGGATTCTTGGGTTTGAGTCCCATGGTTTTTAAGGCAGCTCTTTTAGCCCATTCCCAACCATTTACAATTTCTACTTTTACATTTAATTTCTTTCCACCCATTTTATTTAATCAACATTAATTTTATCTTCTTCTTCATCTGTCATGTTTTCAATTTCATCAACTGATTTTAAGGTGCAATTAATACCCATAGACTTAAACAAATTGATAATTGACACATTACCTTCAATAGCTGTATAAAGCGTCTTAGAACCAATTTTAAGGGCAAATTCTCCCGTTTTATCACAGTATTCAATAACATAGCCAAGTTCAGACATCTTTGCTTCTTGAATTTCCTGATTTTCATTCATAAATCGCTCTTTCATTTCATTCAACTTATCCAAATCAGTATCTTGGATTCGTGTTGCTGCATATTTTTTGATATGTTTTGTAAACGCACTACCATTAGATTCTGCATCTCGGAATACCACATAATCATTTGCCTCAACATCCTTGTAAAGATAAGTGCGACCATTCTTAAAAATAAGTTTAACAACCTTTAAATTACCAGGGTTATCATAACATTTGCTAAAAAGTATGTTGGAAGAATCATACCAACAGAACTCTTGTGAGTTTTCGTATTTAGAATATATTTTCATATGACCGTATATAAATTTTATTAAAATCTAAGATTTATTATATTTCATTTCTTGCTTCAACCTATCACTACTTTTTAGGTTCATTACTGAACGGTCATCCATAGGAGGATAGTCCACAAGCGTTAATTCGGTACTACGGATACCTACTGAATTTATTTATTACGCAGCGCTTATCCTTTGTCCTTCACGAAGGATATTCTTTGCAGCATTCAAATCTCTATCGTGATTTTCTCCACAATTAGGGCATTGCCAATATCTATCACTTAACTTCAAACCTTGGTTCTTGTATCCACAACACGAGCATGTCTTGGAGCTTGGATAGAATTTATCAATAAGCACAACTTGTTTATCATTAACAAGAGCTTTACTTTGCAATATCTCCTTGAACTTGAAGAAACCAACTTCTCCGATTGCTTTGGCAAGATGATGACTTCGGAACATGCCTTTAACATTCAAATCTTCCATATAAATGACTTCGTAATTACCAAGCAATTCATTCACAACATAATGAATGTAATTCTCCTTTTTGTTCGTAATACGTTCAAATAACTTTGCAATCTTAATCCGTTGTTTATTGCGGTTATTTGAACCAACCTTCTTCTTAGATAATTGACGTTGAAGTTTCTTTAGCTTCTGCTCATCTTTCTTGAAGAAGTGCTTATTTTCAAACTTCTTTCCATCAGAGGTAATAACGAAATCCTTCACTCCAAGGTCAATTCCCACTTCCTTGTTAGTCTTCTTGAACTTAACAAGTTCAGTTTGAGGAATATCCATAAGGATTGACAAGAAGTAATTCCCACTCTTGGTTTTCGATAAGGTTGCACTCCTTATATAATCATTATACTTGCGAAGTCTCTTAAAATACAAATCAGAACAATGGAATTTAATTTTCTTTAGCTGTTTGGTCAGGGTTATATGTCTTGTTTCAAACGTATTACGTTTTGATATGGCATTAAGCGGAAATAATGCTGATTGTTTATCCTTCTTTGATTTAAACTTTGGAAACCCCTTATGTTGTTTGAAGAAGTTATCATAAGCGGTTAACATCTGACGTATAGACTGCCCCATCACTTGTGTATTTTGTTCCTTCAACCAAGCATATTGCTTATTCTTTCGTAATTCATGATGAAAGTACTTGGACAGTTCATTTAAGCTAAGGTTTGTTTTATCGGTTTTATAAGCATTTTGTTTCCGAGAAAGCATATGATTATACACAAAACGATAACAACCAAGAGTTTTATTAAACTCTTGCTCCTGCGTTTTATTTGGGTATAATCGTACCTTAATTGCTCGTAACATAATTGTAGTTATTTCGTTTTTACATTGTAAATTATACTAATAATTGTCCATAAAACCAAATATTATTTATTAAATTTTCTTACATTATTAATGAACTGTTTCTAACCCCAAATGTTGATAAGAAAACTTTTAAGAGCTATAATTAATCAATTATTAATTAGTAAAATGAAGGAAGGTACTTTAAGTAAAGAAATAATTTCAGTCTTTGAATATATAAAAGAAAACATTTGTAAAGAATATCCAAACGCATTAGTTAATGAATATGTTTTTATATTATCAATTCTTAAAAATAAGGATTCTTTAGCATACCATTCTCTTTCATCAATTGTTGTAGATTCAACATTAGATGATATGAAAGAGTTATTCACAACACAAATCACATTTAATGTTAATGGTGAAAAAAATATGTCACCTTATTCTATTTTCGACAAATATTTTGAAGATTGTGAGATAATTTGCAAACAGATGGGGATAAAAGAAATAACATCTTCTATTCTGCTTTTATCGATTATTAAAAAACACGAAGAAATTTCAAAAATATTTAGGGATTTCGCAATAACAGTTGTTCAACTTGTAAATAGTGTGAAAAGTCATACAATTGAGACACCATCTAAAACTATTGAAACGCCAAAAAAACATCAAAAAAAGAAGAAAAAAAACAACTTAACTTCATCAAAATCAAATAAAGTAACTAATAGCACTATATTCAATGGTGATGGTGAAATTGAGTATTCTCTTATGAATATTTCTCACTTATCAGCAATTGGAAAAGTCTCAAATGTTATTGGTTATGAGAAATATTATGATGAAATATTTGCGATTCTCTCTAAGAAGGATAGAAATAATGTAGCCATTTGTGGAAACTATGGAGTTGGAAAGACTGCAACTGCATATAACCTTGCAAATTTAATTAACAACAAACAATGTAATTCAAATTTTCACAATAAAATTCTTGTTGAACTTGATTTCTCAAAATTAGTGGTAGGTACACCGTTTAAAGGTGCTTTTGAACAGAAATTTTATTCAATTGTAAATGAAGCAAAAGAAAACGGAAACTATATTTTCTTTATTGATAATTTACACCTCCTATTGAATGGAAATACGAAATATGCTGAGACGGATATTGAAAGTTTATTAAGCATATTATTAATAGAACCATCAATTCAAGTTATATGCACAATGACACCAAAAATGTTTTCAAGCATACAAACAAAATCACAAATAGGAAAATATTTCAATAATGTGACAATAGAAGAACCGACAATTGATGAATGTGTAAATATTCTAACAGAATCAAAATATTCTTATGAAACATATCACGACGTTAAATATACAGATGATGCAATAAAAACTTGTGTTGAATTATGTAAGAAATACATGACCAATCGTTCCCTTCCTGATTCAGCGTTAGATTTATTGGATATGGTTGGTGCAAAAATGAATATGAATTTTGATGAACCAACAAGTCTTAAAAATCTTAAGGAAGAGTTGTCAAATGTTATTGATGAAATTAATTTTATTAAGGGTTCTTCAACGCATAAGGAATATGATACTATTGATGAGTTAACTAAAAAACAAATTTCCCTTAAATCCCAAATTTCAATCATTGAAAAGGAAGAGATATTATCTAAGAAAGCAACAGAAATCACAAAAAATGATGTTTGTTCAATTTTAGCTAAGGAGATAGATTTGCCATTGGAAGAATTAACACAGGATGAAAAGATCCGTCTCAAAGGTTTAAGCGAGAAAATTAAGGAAAGCGTAATTGGACAAGATGAAGCCGTAGATGAAGTTTGTAGAGCCGTAAAACGTCAAAGAGTTGGTTTAGGCGAAAATGATCGACCCGCTGTTTTAATGTTCTTAGGTAGTACAGGAACAGGAAAAACACTTCTTGCCAAAGAATTAGCCAAAGAAGTTTTTGGGGATGAAAAATATTTTGTAAGAATGGATATGAGTGAATACTCAGATAAAACGAGTGTTAATAAAATTACAGGCAGTTCAGCAGGCTACGTAGGCTATGAAGATGAAACGTTACTTGTTAAAGCACTTAAAAATAAAAAAAGATTTGTGTTATTACTTGACGAAATAGAAAAAGCAAGTGATGAAGTCTATAATATGTTCTTGCAAATTTTTGATGAAGGACGTTTTACTGATAATCACAGTGAGACTTATAGCCTTAAAGATGTAATCATAATCATGACAAGCAATGTTGGTGTTGCAGAAGCCGCAAATAGAGGCAAAGCTATTGGGTTTAGTAATGATGGGTATGATTTTTCAAAGAGCATTATCGAAAAAGAATTAAAACGAAAGTTTAAACCTGAATTTTTAAATAGAATACAAAAAATTGTTTATTTTAATAAATTAAATAATGACAACCTAAGATTAATAATATCTTTGGAAATTGAAAAGATAAATAAAAAGGTTGAAAAGTTAGGCTACCACCTTGATCAGAACATCCTAAAAACAAAGATGGTAGACAATATATATGAAAACATCATAACTAAAAAAGAGTTTGGTGCACGTCCAATTGTAAATGAAGTGCAGAGAAAAATTGAAGATAGTATTGTAGATTATTTAATTGAAAATGAGGTAGAAGAAGGTCACACATTCACTTATAATGAGCTAATTAGTTTGTAAATAGCGATAAAAGTAGTATAATATAAGTGGCTTTTTAGTTAATAGCATATTTATATAATATATTGCACATTAAAACTAATGAGTAGAAGAATTATTAAAATAAACGAAAATACACTTAACGAAGAAGTTGTTGGTGACATTCTTCAAGAGAGTTTCTTTCCAATGTCCGACATGGTCTTAACGGTTAAGAAATTCTTAGACAAGGGATTTACACGTGATTTGCAAGATGACATTGATTCTAATGGTTATCCAAAAAAGAAGTGTGTGGTTTCTATGTTGTCTACTGACAAACAACCGTTAAAAACAATGAGTATGCGAGAATTGTTACTTATGTTAGATGATAAGTTCAACTCGATGGTTAGTGATGAAAGCGATAGACGTAAGTTTCTAAAGCAAGTCATCAGAGATTGGTTTGATAATAAAATTTCTAAACAAGGACTATTAAGCGTAAATCTCATCTGACCCTCATTTTTAAAATAATTTAAAAATAAGGTTAAATGAATTTAAAGAAAAACTTAAAAAAATTAATGATGTTAGTGGCGTTATTAACTTGCAGTACATTTTGTATGGCACAGAAACAAGACTTAAGTCGTTTGATAACTGCAATAGCCACGGTAGAAAGTAAACTAAACGAAAAAGCCGTTTCATCAGATTGTGTTGGATACCTACAAATCCGACCTGTACTTGTAAGAGAATGTAATGTTATTCTCAAAGCACTAAAACAAAACAAACGTTATACACTGAATGATAGATACAGCAAGGAAAAATCAATTGAGATGTTCTATCTAATTCAAAGTAAGTATAACCCTTCTTTCGACATAGTAAGAGCACTATGTATATGGAATGCAGGCCCATTCTCAAAAAGAATACCAAGGGCATACGTAGCAAGAATCATGAAAGTATATCATAAATTATAAAATATTGCAAGGGGTACGTTAAAACGTGCCCCCTTTTTATTTGTAAATAATATTTATTATAAAATATATTAAAATAATAATGGCAAAGACTATAAAGAAAAACGACTTAATACACGTAATTAAAGAATGTATTAATGAGGCATTAAGATATGATAAAGAAACAGGAAGATATTTTCCAAATTTTACGGGCGATAAACATAGTGATGCAGGTAAATACACAGATAATAACAGAAACGATTTAAACCATGCAAGAAATAACTATCAATGGGCAAATAAAAAGAACCAAGATAGATTTGAACATCTGCAAATACAAAACACTGATATTGATCCATACCCATCAGATCCATCAGACCCTAATAGAGATTATGAAGCAGGAGCAGAAGAATATTTAGACAAACACAACGCAGATACAATATTAGAAAAAGCTGTTGAAGATTTGAGTGGTGACTTCCAAAATATGTTAGAAATGTTTGCCCAAAAAGCAAGAAAAAAGTATCCACTTCTTAATAACGACTACTATCTTAGAGATTTAATCCGTAACATGCAAGATATAATGGATGAGTTTACATATTAAAAAAAAATACCATATCGAGAATATGCTCGAAATGGTTTAACTAAAATAAAAGAGAACGTCAGAACTATAATCAAAGTTCTTTCGCTCTCTTTTTCTGTTATAATGTTTCTTACATTTATGGACAATCGTCGTCGCTACCCAAGGGTGAGCATAACCATTCCTTTCAAGTTGTAATTCTCTTTCCGCACACTTAAGTGCTTTAATAACATCATCTTCAATGCTATTCTTCTTTTTCTTTTTCTTCATAACATTTAAAAATTATAAAAACCACCAATAAATATCGGTGGCCTTTAGTTTCACATATATTTTTTTAAAATCTCATTCGTTAGTGGATTGTAAATTGAATATTCTTTTCTATTATCAGAACCGCATTTGTTATTTAAAATGATACGCCTAAACATTGATAATAGTTCATTATCATTACTACTAAATGTAATAATACCATAATTCTGAAATTGCGGTCGGTAAAGGTTTTGTTCAAGAACCACAGTTGAAATTAAAAAATGTTCAGCATCATAATTTTCTGTATTCATAGCCTCTTGCACATACCAAGGATTTTCTGAAAGAAGAATTGATTTAGACCGTTTATTTTCATTATTTACAAAATAATAAGTATTAAACAACTTTATCATTTCATCCTTTGGTAGATCATTGATGATAACTTTATCATAAGCGAATTTATCATAACTCAATTCTGTTTCAGATGGATGGTTAGACACATCAAAACAATTTGGTCTAATTACAATAAACACATCTGCACCTATCTTTTCTAACGCATCTTTCTCATTATTGAATCTTACATCATCAACAACAATAATTTTATCTTCTCCGATTTCATTAATACGTTCAATCATTTTATTAACATGCCAATTAATTGCATGTCTTCTAATAAGATTAGTGCCAAGCACTTGAAGCATCTCACGTACAGTTTTAAAAGTGTATCCTCCAAGTTCATCACGAATAATCTCATCATTAATACCTGTTGTTTCACTAATAATGCTTACCCAACGGTCATCAACCTTTTCACTAAAAGTTGTACCATTATCCTTCATTTTATTCAATTTATCAGAAGATGTATTAAGTAATTCAGCACAAAGTAATTTAAGGTTATCTGCAAAACTCAAAATCACAACATTTTTAAAATTATTTTTTATCCCTTGAGCAAGCATCCCTTTACCTGAACGTTTTCGTCCTGCAAACGCAATGATTTTTTTATGTTTAGTTATCATTATCATCAATATTTACGTTATTTAATTCATTTGACCAAGCATCATCTTTATCATCAGACGAGTTGTCACACTTAAATTTATTTTCAATCATATTAAGCTCATAGATAATTTGTTTAATTGATTGAGTATCCTTGGGTAGTTTTTTTGTTTTAGTAGGAGTACTACCACCAACTCGACAATAAACTTTTTCATTTGAATTTTGTTTACGAATATGGGCAGCTTCGAGAACTTCATCATCAAAATCGTATCCATCTTTTATCATCGAAAAGATTGCACCCTTAATTTTAATAAGTTCTTCGATTGACTTATCCCCATATTTTGAACTTTTTATAGTACTTTTCAATGTTAATTTTTCCATCATGTTAAATTTATGAAATTATTAATATATTTATATTCGATTATATTTTTAAAAAAGTGGCTATCTAATGGAATTGAGTTTAAGATGTTATGTGAACCGTCCATTTTAGAACTAAGCCACTTTCTTTTTTTTATTGCATCAACATTACTATCTGATTTTTAGTTCATTATTGTCATACATCATAATATTTACTTTCAATTTATTTTTTACAAGAGTAAAATACTACAATAATCATGTAATTCCAAATAAAAACGATATTTATTTTTGTGAATATAATAACAATAACATATATTGTAATATTACTATGATAGATATTAATGAAGTAAGTTCAAAAAATATTAATTTATCTTCATTTAAGATAAAAGAAGAATTACACCCAAAATTTTGGCCTAAAGGAAAACTAAACTCTCGTGTCCGATTAAGGTTGATGGACATTGCAGATGATTTTATAGAGGAACTTTCAATAGATTGGGTCAAGCCAAAAGATATAATCTTAACGGGTTCAATCGCTAATTACAATTGGTCACGTTATTCAGATGTTGATATACACATATTAATTGATTTCAAAAAAGTTTATCCAAAGAATACTGATTTTGTAGATGATTATTTTAAGTCTAAGAAAGAAAATTGGCTTAGTAACCATGAAGACTTAAAAATTTTTGGTTTTCCTATTGAAATATCTGTTGAGGATTCCAATGAAGACAATCCATCATCAGGCCGTTATTCACTCTATAAAAATAAATGGATTGTAGACCCCGATGATTTTCAAGATGCAGTTATTAGTCAAGATTTCGTTAAGAAAAGAGCTGCTAAATTTATGACTCAAATTGACAATATTGAAAAGGAACTTAAAAAAGAAAAAGACTTGCACAAGTGTGAAAAGTATGGTGATAAAGTCTATAAGATTTTTGAAAAACTTAAAAATATGCGCGGAGAAGGTTTAGAGTCAGCTAAAAAAGAAATGTCAAGCGGAAATATTATCTATAAAATCATGCGTAGAGCAGGATATATTGATAAAATATGGGACATATATAATGAAAGTTATGATAAAGTTAATTCAATTGTTGATAAACGTAAGTAAATAAGCAGTAACAACTGAATAAATAATCTTTTTTTTTAAGATAACATAATATTTATTATTAAGAATAATTTTTTTTAATATATTAAAAATATGAATTATAATAATTTTCAACAAGAAACAAGTAGAATGCTTGAACTTATGAAGTATGGTATGAATGAAAGCACTTCAAAGAGTACAGCATCTCGTGTTGAATATAGCGTAAAGGCTGCTGATGGGTTAACTTATGGTATTGTTAACGAAGGCACTAAATTCTACATTAAAGTTGCCCCAAAGAAAGATACACAGATAGTAAATGAAGACTTTGACTATATTGGTGGTGAAGTGAACAAAAAGCAGAACGAGTATAAATCATACTCTGCAGCTTCAAAGAATCTTGACCTTAAAATTATGCAAATTAATGAAGCACACAATAAGGATAAGAAAGTAATTGTTGAGGCCTCAAAAAAAGCAGTTGAATCTGATTGGCAGATTAATGAAACTAAAGAAATGCGTGCTGCCATTGATAGAATGAATCAAATTTCAAGAAATGTTGCACATATTCTTACAGAAGGTTCTTCTGTTCCATCTGAACATACGCTTCCTGAAGCCCCATCAAAAAATCCTTCACAAGATAAGGTTAATTCACCGTTTACTGATACCGCGGTAGCAAATGGTGAGAAGGAATTTACCAAGACTGAGAGCAATTATGAAAAACCAAGTGGCTCACCATATAGTACAGCAACAAATGCAACGTTAACATCTGATAAAGCACCTAAGTCACAAGGTGATAACGGAAATGCATATAACGACGGCGCTAAATACGCTCCAAAAGGTGCTGTAACAAATGAACATCCAAAAGGTGGTAAAGTAACTCGTGCAGATGAAAGTAAGAGAACAATTAAACTTACTGAGGAACAAGTACTTGCTTGGTCAAGAGATCATGATGATTACATGGATAAGAGCCACGGGACAGAAATTGGTTCAAGTGCTCCGTTTGATGACGAAACAGATGGTAATTCAATCCATGAAGCTGAAGGCCCTGTGTTTAATTCTGATTCAACCTTATATAATAACGCAGGTACAGGTAAAGTAGCACACGATGGTGATCCGTTTAAGGAGGGGCAAGGTTCAAATGCAGAAGCAGATAATGGAGTTATTGCCGAAAATGATTTCAATGATGAAGATATTGCAGGATTTGATGGTTTAGAAGATGTTAATGATCAAGACGAAGAGGATGATTTCTTTGATGATGATTATGATGTTCCTTTCCCTGAAGCTGAAGACGTAGTTGAGCTTGAACTTGATGGAGATGATGATTACGTTAATGATGATTTCTTTAAAGATGATGTTGACCTCCATGAAAGTGAATTTCATGACTTTGGTAAACACCCTGCATATCGAAAAGTTCCAATGACAACACCACCAAATAAAGAGGTTGCTATTAATGGTGCACATGAATGGGATGATGAATCTGCACAAGGTGAAGAACCATTTGGAAAAAAGATTGGTTCATCAGCACCTTTTGAAAAAGCAGTACAAACAATCACTAATTCAATAATGGAATCTTTGGGTTTTTAACTAAAAGCCGTTTAAGCGAACGAAAAGTTTTAAAGGTTGGTTCGCAGCAGCAATTCCCTCAAATGGATATGACCTCACCAATGGGTGACCCAATGATGGATGGTGGTCCAAATGGAGGTATGCCGCCAATGGATGACCAAATGATTGGTGGAGATTCTGATGGAATGGATATGGGCAATGATGATTCAGCATTTGATACAAACTTTGATGCAGGTGTTGATGCTGATGAAAATACTGATCCAAAGAAATTTATCCAACAATTAACGGGTAAATTAAGTCAGTCTCTTAGAAAATACAACAATGATTTACCTAAACCTGACGAAGAGCTTAGTAAATATGTTGCAGGTATGATACTTAAACAAACGACCGATGGTTTAACAGACAGTGATAAAAAAGACATTATAGATAAGGTAAATGGAAATGGTTCTGACAACGATAGTGGAGATGATATGCCACCAACGGAAGAACCATCAATGGATATGCAAGATGACATGGGTGAAGAACAACCAATGATGGAAGGTTTTAATAGACGTAAATTAATCAATGAATTATTTCAAGAATTAACAACAGTAAACGATAAAACCAATTCTAAAATTGCTGACCGTCCACTGAAAAATGTTGGCTTCAAAAAGAAACCATTTACTGCGCCATCAATGAGATAGTAAAATTAAAACCACTTTATATAAAGTGGTTTTTTTTTGCTTTATTATCACTATTTATTAATAATAAAATTAAATTACAATGGGAAAAAAATATAAAATAACAGAAGCACAATATAATGAAATGCTATCAGAAGGTGTTACGATACAAGGTGAAACTGATTCAAGCGGTAAGGCTGATTTGAATAAAACATCACAAGCAATTTCTAATAGTGGGGTTGACCCTAAGAAAGTAAAAGTTGAATTTGGTGGCACAGCATTAGCAAGTGGAACTAATTCAGCAACACAAACTGTTGTCGCAGAACATCGTTTAATTACTAAGAAAGAATTACAGGAAAATCGTCGCCGTTATTTGAAAGAAAATTCAGAAGTATTACCTTTTAATAAGTTTATAAAAAACCTTCGTTAATAAATGAAATTACCTAAAAACATATTAGATATTATTAAAGCCAACAAGACTTCCTTGGGGGATAACCCTGCTTTACCACCTGAGTTAGATGAAAAGTTTCTTGTGTTTTTAGTGAATGATTATTATGAAGACCTTTTAAAACATTTTGATTCCATTGATGTAAAAGAATTAAGTGACGATTTATCACACACAATTACAGAATGTAAAAAAATCGAGAAAGATAATCAAGATGCGTTGGAAAAATTATGTTTTGATTTAGTAAACGATTTATTCCAAATACCTTCTGATACCATAAAAATGGAAATGAGGCTCGTTGATAAAATCGACGCAAAAAAAGAACGTTTAGTTCCTGAAACAACAGATTATTCATTTGAAAACATTTCAGATATGAATAATCTTACAAATGAAATATATAAACGTCGCTTACTTAATGCAATAATTATTGGAGCAGCAATGTATTATACAGAGAATGTAAATTCTTATGAAAAAAGTTTAAATAAAATAGATTATAGATTGTCATTCTTATATAAAAAAATTATGCGCATCAATAATTTGCTATTATTCCATACTAAGCAAAAACTTAGTAAAAAAATTGACAGTGGTGGATGTGTAGATGTATATTTAGGAAGTGAAACAGCCCCAGTAAAAATACAGTCACAAGGCGTTATATTCCCAATATTATTAGAAGAAAGTATTAGAGGTTTATTGGAGCTATCAATCGCACATGGTTTACCAAATGAACGAGCAAAAGCTGAATATATAACATCAAAGGCTGATTTTAAATTAGCAGAAATATGGGATCAACGATTAGGCATTCCATTATGGAAAAGGATAAAAAATGTTTTTGAAGAGGTTAATGAAAATCCACTTGATGTTGGTTTAAATTTTATTATGATGGAAATTTCTATGCTTGAGGCATCTAAATTTAATCCAATAATGCAAGAAATATTAGCAAACACAAATACAGGTAAAAAACTTATCGAAAAATTGTCTGAAAAGATTTACTATGAAAAAGAACAAGATGATTTCATTGATTACATACAAACTAAGCAAAATGATGACACATATCAATTAAATGATGATGAGTTTACATCAGATGACTTAATTAATGATGATTTATGTGCATCAACAACATTAGATGAAGAAGATGACTAAAAATTTTAATAGTTAAATTATATAACGACTTAGATACTTGAAATATAGTTCTAAGTCGTTTTTATTTATATTTATTTAATACACAAAACTAAATGTAGTTATGATTAATATGAGAGAAGAATATCGTAAATGTTTTCAAGATAAAACAGGGCGATATTTTATAGAACATTATTTATCAACATTTAATGCAGATGTTGTTAAAGAAACACCATTCTTATTATTTCCAAGACAATTAGCCTTTTTACAAAGTTTAAAAGATAACCCAAACACTATTGCAATTAAACACCGTCAGGCAGGTATAACAACCGTATCCGCAGGATGGGCAACATATAAATGTGTATTTGCTGATAAGAAAGCACCTGAAACTATATTATGTATTGGTAATAAACTTGATACATCACAACAATTAATTGAAAAAATGGGGGCTTTTCTTGACCAAGTACCAAGATGGATGTGGGGTAGTGATTTTTATCACCCAGACCCTAAAAATGAAAAAAATACAACTTCAATTTATGTGGCTCGTAACAAACAAAAATTGGAACTCTTCAATGGTTGTAAAATTTATGCACGTTCAAGCGGTAAACACGCAGCCCGTGGTATTTCTGCTGTAAGTATTCTTATCTTCGACGAGGCCGCAATGATTGAAAATGGACCTGAAGTGTATTCACAAGCAGTTGCATGTACAGCCACATTAGGTACTAAAGCACGTATCATTATGATTTCCACCCCTAAGGGTAAAGACCAACTTTATTATAAAACTTATGATAAAGCTTTGAAGGGTGAGAACAATTATACTCCTATTGAATTCAAATGGTTTCAAGACCCTCGTTATAACCGTTATCTTGAATGGCACAAAAAAAATGAAGAAACAGGTGAGTTGGAAGTAATTAAAGAACCAACTATTGGTAATCGTGGTGAAGTTGAATATGACGAAGAAAAATGGAGAGCAAGAGAACGAGATGGATGGAAACCTGATTCTCCTTGGTATCAAACAATGTGTGCAACATTTAACCAAGACCAAATGCTTATTGACCAAGAGTTAAATGTGTCGTTCTTAGGTTCTTCTGATAATGTAGTCCCTGTTGATACAATTGAAGCACAAAGAGACCAAAACACAATTGAAATTACAGAAGATTGGCCATATTCTGACCCAATGATTAAAGAAACTTGGATTTGGAAACCACCAATTGAAGGACACCGTTATATACTTGGTTGTGATAACTCATCAGGTTCATCAGAAGACTCAACCGCAATACAAATTTTGGATATTGACGCAGTTGATGAAGAAACAGGTACTCCATATATTGACCAAGTATTGGAATATAACGGAAAAATAACAGGTGAAATTGCCGGGGCAATTATTAACCAATATGGACGCACATATAATGATGCATTAGTTGTTGTTGAAGATATTGGTGGTTATGGTTCCGCAACAATTCTAAGTTTATTGGGGATGAAATATCCAAATCTATATTATGATGACCCAGGACTTAAAACACCAACCGTCATGAAGAAATACGTTGATTATAAAGTTAGTAAAGATGGTAAATTACCAGGCTTCCACACAAGTAATGTTCGTTTCCAAATGATTTCAAAATTTGTTGAGTTATTGAAAAATAATGGGCTTAGAATACGTTCTAAACGAGTTATTAATGAGTTGGAAACTTGGGTGTTTAAAAATGGTAGACCTGACCATATGGATGGCTTCCATGATGACCTTCTTACTTGTCTTTCAATGATTGTTTATGTAATGGAATATTCAATACTCCGTAATGAACAAACAAAGAAAAAAGATACTGCAATTCTTGGTGCTTGGTTTATGAACAATAAGAAACCATCTGATACATTTTCTCGTACCATGGAAGATGATTTGTTTGTATCACGTTCAACGCATACACAAATTAACCCATTTTCAACAAGACAACAAAAAACAGAAAAGGCAATGATTAATGCATGTATAATGTTAGGTGGTTTTTGTATTCGAAAAAATAAATAAACAAAACTATATTTATCTTAATAAAATAGCATCTAAGATGTCAGATCAAAAATTAACAGTATATCAAAGGTTACAAAAAGTGTTGGCAACGGGTAGTGTTCAAAGTTTAAATACCCCATCCAATTCTTACAATATAAATCAACAAAGTTCTTCAAATGACATTGTTGACATTGCTCGTAGTCCACAAGAGAAAGAATTTAAAATCTTACAAGCAAAGCAACAAAAACTTATGGCACGACAATGGTTTCGTGCTCAAGAAGATATTAACAATCAATCTCTTGCAGGCCTTAATGATGTTCGATTAATGTATCGCGATGTGGATTTAATGGACTGTATGCCTGAGATTGGTACTGCAATGGATATTGTTGCAGAAGAGGCCAATTATATTGGTGAAAGTGGTGCGTTGATAAATATTACGTCAGGGTCTGAACGTGTAAAAGGTGTTCTTCAAGACCTATTTGTCAATCGTTTATCAATTAACACAACTTTACCAATGCTTACCCGTTCAATGATTAAATATGGGAATGCCTTTTGGTTATTGCATACAGATGCACAAATGGGTGTACTTGGATGGAAAGAACTACCTGTCTATGAAATTGAACGTTATGAAAATGGAATGGATTGCCCTTATACAAATGGTTACACAATCCATGGCAATAAAAGCGATGAAGACCATAGTGATGAAACACGTTTCGTATGGGTTGGTCAACGACAGGCAACAGAGTATCGAAATTGGCAAATTGCCCATTTCCGTTTACTTTATGATTCGGCAATGTTACCATACGGTGTAAGTTTTTTACATAAAGCACGTAGACATTTCAGAATGCTTTCAATGATGGAAGATATGATGTTTATGTATCGTCTTGATCGTTCAATTGAGAGACGTGTGTTCAAAATTAACGTGGGCGCAATTGATGAAGCTGATGTTCCTGCATATGTTCAAGAAATTGCAAATAATTTCAAACGCACGCCAATTATAGACCCAATGACAGGCCAAATTGATATGCGCAAGAATATTATGAATCAAACAAACGATTATTTTATTCCTGTTCGTGAAGACGGTGCAGCAAGCCCAATTGAGAATCTTGCAGCAGGTCAGAACCTAACAGCCATGGACGACATTAAATATATACAGAATAAGATTGTTACAGCACTTCGTGTCCCAAAGTCATTTCTTAACTTTGAAGATGCCGCGGGCGACGGTAAAAATCTTTCTCTACTTGATGTGCGTTTTATGCGTACTGTAAATAGAATACAACAAGCCCTTTTATTGGAATTAAATAAAATTGCAACAATCCATTTATTAATGCTTGGCTTTACAGATGATTTAACTAATTTCACTCTTGAAATGGTAAATCCATCATCACAAGCAGAAATGTTAGATTTGGAAAATCTTGCAAAGAAAGTAACTACAGCAAAAGATGCTGTGACAGACCCAGGCGGTGGCATGCCATTAACTTCTATGACTTGGGCTTGGAGGCATATATTTAAATGGTCAGATAAAGAAATACAGCAAAATCTTGAAGAATTACGTCTTGAGACTGCTCTTGCCGCTGAACTACAACAAACAATGCAGATTATTAAACGAACACACATATACGACCCCGTCGATAACATTTATGGAGAACCAGGCGCTGATTATCAACAAGGTGGTGGTCAAAACGATGGTGACGACGGTGGACTTGGAGGCGGCGGTGGAGGCGGCGGCCTACCTATGGGTGGAGACATGGATTTTGGAGATGATATGGACATGGGTTCTGAAGGTGAAATGGATTTGGGTGACGCAGCAGCAGAAGATATGGATATTGGCGGTGGTGAACCACCTATGGGTGGAGACGAGCCACAAGGGCCGAATCTTGGAGAAATGGTAACTAAGTCATTAAAGAAAAATACCATAAATGAATTAAAGAAACATAATGAACAACTTATTAAAGAAAGTAAACACCGGCAAGATAATATAATGAAACGTTATATGAACACGATTTCTAACAATAAAGCTGCTGCAACAACACAACAAAGTCAAATATATGATAAGGCTTTCTTTATGAACGAAGAACTTAATGATATGGTAAATAAACTTGCACACATAAAACCAACAACTTTAAATGATTAAAAGTACTAATTTTAAACATGATTAGTTTTATTAAAATAAAATATTTATCTATAAAGAATTGAACATATATGAACGACGATAAAGATATGGAACTTCAAAACCAAGAAGAATTGGATAGTGAGAAAACAGATAGCACTGAGGAAAATAAGGAAGATCCACAGTATCGTGGAAAGGTATTAATGCAACGTGCTTTAAAACATCTTGAAGAGGGTAATTTAGAAGAATTTGAGACAAACCGTGCATTGGCTAATAAGTACTTTGATGAAATGAGTGCAGAAGACGATGAACTAGATGCTCTTTATAATGAGAGCCGTAATTTTGGCATCATATATCAAGTTCTTGAATCTAATACAGCTAACTTACTTAAATCACCTCATGGCCATAAGGCTTTACGTGATGTTGTAAAAACAATTAAGCAGGATAAGGTTCTACACGAACAATTCAAAGCTTATAATAATCTTATGCCACATTATAGAGTCAATAATGTGGATGATTATATCAATGAAGCTTTGTCTATGATACCAACATTCAATAAATCAGAAGTCAAGGAATGCAATGAAAAATTAATCAAATTATTCAAGAAAAATAATCTTGATGAAATGATTGACATTGACGATGATAAACTTGAATTGTTTGAGGCAATTGAATACGTTACAATGAACCCTAAAAAACTTGATAATATTGATGAATATATTTCAGCAAAAAATATTATTAAAGAATCAATTGCTAAATTACCAATTAATGAAAATAAGGGCATGTCAATTAAAGATTATTCTGATGAAGTTGTATCAATTTCTGAAAATATTGGTAAAGACCTTAATTCGGCAGAAGTGAAATTACTTAAAGAAGTATATGGAGAAAATGCTGAGGAATACTTCAATGAGTGTAAAACAATAACATTAAAGAAATTAAATGAGATGATGTCAAATGAAAAAGATATGGAAACAAAGTCTCGTTTATCTCAAATATTTGAAAAAATTAATTCAAAAACATATAATAAGAAAAATATTGCGGTAGACGTATCTGAAATGATTGAGATACAGAATACCATTGATGATTAATATTATGACAGCAGAAGAAAAACAAAAAATGATGGAGGAAATAATGCAAGTGGTTAATAAACACGTTGCATTGAGCGAATCTGACCAATTAGTCGAAGAAAAGCCAATCCCTAAACACACAAACAAGTATGGAAGAGAATTTGGTATCAGTGATGAAAAGATGTCCAAGTGGAAAGAGGAGTATAAAAAAATGAGAGTTGACACCAAAAAAGTATTATCTGAGGTTCGAAATAACCCAATTGATACATCGTCACTTATTTCATCATTTGATATAGATGCTCAATTTACACTAATAAAATGAAACAAAGGTTTGCATATAAGCAAACCTTTTATTTTTTTTTAAAAAAAATGTTGTAAATTAGATAAGAAAATAGTATAATATAATTGAATTAAATAAATGAATCAATGTTACGAGCAATTAAAATAAGGTTATATCCAAATAAAACGCAAGAACAAGCACTCAATAAGGTGCTTGGTTC
>ERZ772909.461-NODE-461-length-25386-cov-7.320279_pt1 | contig 25386 bp, 21 predicted proteins | sample MGYA00511137_ERZ772909 | MGnify/ENA primary metagenome ERZ772909 (study PRJEB29015, sample SAMEA2738095) | human oral metagenome | biome: human oral; feature: human-associated habitat; material: saliva | place: China | collected 2270 ... | reverse complement strand
GCTTGGGTTCCCCAAGCAGGAGGGAAAGGACGAGGAGAATCTTACACACTTTTTCGGACATTACCATCTTTATTGTATCAGCCGAAAGAATAAGGAGAAAAACGCCTAACTAAAAGAAAAAATACGCTGTTTTTATGTTGTAGAACATAAAAACAAAGAAAAACCTAAAAAGAACAATCCTGCCAAAGCCTTTCTTGCGATAATTCACTCATCTAAGTGCTCTACTCGCACTCCAGATTGAGAAAACCATTTGTAAAAATATCGGACAGTAAATTAAACCCATCAAAAAAACGTATAGGGTTCAAATTGTCTTGTTATAAACCTGAGCAAACATATTTCTCTCGCGCTTACTGATGTCCAAACTTATTGCCAACGTCTCCCACTGTCTCACACCTTGTCGTACCTCCTCTATAATAGTATAGGCTTCATTCTTAGCTATCATATACTCTCCGCAAGAATCTTGTAAAATTTGGAGACTAGCATCATTGGTATAAGAATTGATGAGCAAACTCTGACAGTTATTCAAAGTGGGGTTCATATCGTAAGCAGGAGATAGAGTCCAACCACGAGAAGTCAATACGAAACCATGATTGCGAAAGTGGTCATCACTATTACCTATAGCTATATTGAAAGCTACACGCCGAAATAACTGAGAAAGATTCTCACTCACATCACAACAGTGCTGAAGAATAAAATCAACGATATCAAGATAACCATTCCCCGTTTTAGCATCACAGCCATCAGATAGTCCTAACAGAGTCATTGCAGAAGCAAAATGAATTCGCCTACCACTATGCGTTCGATCAAACCGCAGAGAAAGAAGCGCATGATATTTCGCTCCAGAATTTACCACACGCGTTTCCGCAGCAACAACTCCGCACGCTTTTGCTAACAAATGGCTATGATGCTCCCAAAGGGCTACATCATAATCATCCTTTCGGGAAGGGAATTTAGCCATATAAAGTTTTCCACTCTCATCCACAACTCCTGCTTTAGGACGAGCCCCTCCCAAAGAAGTTCCAGGGAGAGCAAGCTGTTGAATCCATTTTTTCTCAGGCAATAAGTTCTTTTCTTCACTTCTTTCAAGTGCCATACTAGCTACGACCAATGTACGAATATCGGTCAAAGGAGGAATACGAAAATCCTCTTTACTATTGATAAACACACCTCCTTTTTCTGTCGCAAATCTAAATCCTCCCATGCGAGAAAAATCATCAATTCCCATCAGATAGTCAAAAGAAGATAGTCTTCTTACTGGTCGCTTCTCCTCAGCGGCTTGTATCTGTTCACGACGATTTAAGAGTGTTCGTCCCCAGCGGTCGGGCAGCACATCACTAAAGCAACCAAAAATATCTTTCCCAAGTTGGGTGTACTGAATACCTACATAATTATTGATATCTGCACTCAACATGAGATTACCATACGTCGCCAACCAATTCTCATCAAAACAAAATGAATAAGAATCAGATCCACGGAGAGATTCATACCCAAGCTGGCCGATCAGAAGAGGACTTTCCAACCAATCAAAGTCGCCATAAACAAACAACCTATTCATCTCTTACACTTTTTTAGATGCACGCAGCCGATGCTTAAGGGAAAGATCCTGCAAAGCTCTCCCAAGCTCATCCTTTTGCGCTAACAGCAAAATGTCTTCTTCTAATTGCAGCGCATACAACACACGGAGATAAATACCTATGGCTACGGTTGGTGTACCCTTCTCCACTCTGTTGATGGTGACAGGGGAGCAAGTGGCGCGATCTGCCACCTGCGCAACACTCAGATTACGACGTAAACGAGCAAGTCGGATTTGCTCACCAACTATCTGCATTTTCTGCTCCAATTTACGGGGAAGTTTTGTTGCCATTGTAGTCTTAATCATAAACTAACCTTTTATTATGAATACAAAAATAGGTCTTTTCATTCATTTTATGTTAGATTACGTAAAACAAAAAAGAGATAAGAAGAGACAGTAAATGCTTATTCAGCCACAAAATCCAGAAAAAACGAGAAATGGAACGGCTCCAACTCTACTTTTTAGTTGGAGCGCACACCATAATTAATAATGACGAATTTAAAGCCGAAGTTGAAAAACATTTGATTGAAATGTGCTGTGGAGTTTCGGCGAGCAGCCAGTAAATTAGCCTTTGTAAGGCAGCGTTTCATCATCTGATTCTTTGCTTTCTGGTAGAGACTTTCGCGCTCTGCGGCTGTCCATGTTCCCGACTCGTAGAATGTGCGCGTGCGCGCCTCATCAATAAAATGATTGTCGAGAAGTCCCACGGCAGGCAAGTTGAGAACAGCTGTATCTCCTTTGGCCGTAAACCATTGCTCGGGAGCTTTCGACATATCTACGCCTAAACGGAGCGTACCACTATAGATGGCAGACAACTGAGATACTGAAAGTGCGTTCTTTTTGTAGAGTTCGGCCATTTCCTCAGTTTCAATAGAAAGAAATTCCCATTGCCCGATATTGCGAATGGCTCGAATCTCTTCAGGCGTCACATCTATTGTTGTCGATTTCTCCATGCGGAGACTGGCCAACTTATTACCACTATTTTTTTCATCGCGGCATTGACGGAAAACTATAGCGGCTACTACGAGGCAAATCATAATGAGCCATATTTGCCAGCCTTTTATCATTGTGTAGACTATAAACTGCAAAAAATAGGCAAATTTGTCCCAAACCTTTTTGCATATCTTGCCGAAGCCAGATGCTTGCGGACGATTATCAAGTTCATTCATAGCGGATTATTGCAAACGTTGGATGGTAATGTTCTTTTGTAGTGACTCTGGCGTGAGGTCGCGGCGGAAAGAAATGGTGGCATTGTGCTCCGAATAGCCCATTCGGTGGAGCATAGGGAGCAAGACACGGGCCGCTCCAGTCTGCGCCGAAGCAAGAATGGCGGATTTGTCCATGTGGCTAATAATGCTGTCCTCTCCTTGACGAGCAAAGCTCATCATCTCTTGGTCCGAAAAGCGGGAGCGGAGAGGGTCAATATATTGTCGAACTGCTGCGTGATCGATTTTGGAGGCTGTGACAATAATTTGAGGGTCGGGAAGCACTACAACAATACCCGAATCGGAACGCTCAATATTGGCTCGACTGAATGAAGCAAAGTCGACATAACCTTTCACAGATACATCTATAGGTATAGCTATCTTGCGTTCGCCCAAACGAGTAGGTATAGAAAAACTTGTCGAGCCCAAATTTCCTACTATTTGGGGATCATCGCTATAAGTTATTATCTTATGATATTGGTATTCCGTAGTGTAAAGCCGCGCACAATTGCTAATCTGATGCACAAGAAGAGCCGTTGTATCTACTTTTACTGTGTCTGACACTTTCTCTTCTGCCGTATTTTTCTCTCCTTTCCCGCAGGCGGAAAAGAACGAGAGGAGCAAGCAAATACAAAAGACAGCAGAAAGGAGGTCGCTTGCCCCCTTACAGCTATTTGTTCTGTTTTTGTTCATCTTCATCTTTTTATTCTTTAAGTACGTTGCAAAATTATATATCTTTCAACGAACAAGCACTCGCTTCCTTACTTTATTTTCCAAAACAAAGGAACACAAGTAAGAAAAAGAAGCTTTCAGGGAAATTCGCCATCTGCCCAAAATTCAGCAGAAGGAAATGATAGATTTATTGATTATTGCTTAACTTTGTACTCCAATTTTCAACAAACATGAACGAAGGTCAACTCCAAAAAATCAAGCAGCGCTATAACATCGTGGGCAACGACGAAGGCTTGAATAGAGCTATTGATGTGGCGCTCAAGATTGCCCCTGTCGATCTCTCAGTCCTCATCCAAGGCGAGAATGGTGTGGGTAAGGAGGTTTTTCCTCGCATCATTCACGACCATAGTACACGCAAGACAAAGAAGTATTTTGCTGTGAACTGTGGAGCAATCCCTGAAGGCACTATTGACTCCGAACTCTTCGGGCATGAAAAAGGAGCTTTTACGGGGGCAATCGAGAAACGCGAGGGATATTTCAGTGTGGCCAATGGTGGCACTCTCTTCCTTGATGAAGTGGGCGAACTACCCTTGCAAACCCAAGCACGCCTTCTGCGTGTATTGGAAACCGGCGAATATATTCCCGTGGGAGCCAGCGAAGTGAGAAAAACAGATGTGCGCATTGTTGCCGCTACCAATGTTAATATGGAGAGAGCTATCAGAGAAGGAAAATTCCGTGAAGATTTGTACTATCGACTCAATAGCGTATCCATTGCCGTCCCTCCTCTACGCGAGCGTGGAGAAGATGTGGTACTACTTTTCCGCAAGTTTGCCCTGGAGATGAGCGAGAAGTACAAAATGCCGCCCATCCGCCTAACAGAAGAAGCACGCAATATGATAAAGGCCTACTCATGGCCTGGAAACGTGCGGCAATTAAAAAATATTGCCGAGAACATGTCTGTAACGGCGGAAGCAAGGGAGATTACACCAGAAATTTTAAGTACTTATCTACCTGAAGAGCTAAAGCACAATCAGTTGGCTATTGTTGAAAAGAAAAAGACAGAACATAGTTTTGAAAACGAACGAGAAATATTGTATCAGATACTTTTCGACCTTCAACGCGATGTGACAGAATTGAAAAAGGTGGTCAATGAAAATCTCTTGCACGGAAAAGTTCATGGCCATCAGGAAGCTGTACTGTCAGAAAGTAGTGACATTACGTTGTATCGTAAAGACGATCAGCCGATGAAGGTTGCACCTTCCTATTTTGATGATGCAGAAGAAGTGAAGGATAATGAAACGCAACAGCTCCTCTCACTTGAAGACCAAGAAAAGCTTTCGATTCAAAAAGCACTGGAACGTAGCGGCGGCCACCGTAAGTTGGCAGCTGACCAACTGGGAATTTCTGAACGTACGCTCTATCGTAAAATAAAAGATTATGGTTTGGAAAGTTAAACGACATCTATCTGATTTACTGCTATGTATGATGCTGTTCACGCTTTCAGCTTGTAGCATCAAATACCATTTTACTGGAACGTCCATCAACTACGATGTAATCAAGTCTATCCAAATAGATAAAATTCCGAATCGAGCACCTTACGGTTGGGCGCCTATGGAAAGCATGTTCAACAATAAGTTGCAGGACATCTATGCCAATCAAACTCGCCTGCGCCTCGTGAAGCGTGGAGGAGATCTCCATATCTCGGGAGAAATAACAGCATACGATCAATATAATAAAGCTGTATCTGCCAATGGCTATGCCTCACAAGTTCAGCTGCGCATGACGGTTAATATCCGCTTCCAAAACAACAAAACAAACGAAAGTTGGGAGAAACAATTTTCTGCCACTACTCAATATGATTCTTCACAGCAGTTGGCCACCGTTCAAGAACGTTTGGTAACGGAAATGATAGCCGACCTGACGGATCAGATATTTAACGCCACTGTTGCCGACTGGTAATTTGACTGTATCTATTATAATACGAATGGAAATTACTGCCTACATAGATCATCCAGAACGTCTCGACAAAGATTCTCTCTACAAGCTTCGTGAACTTGTAGGGCGCTACCCCTACTATGCTGCAGCTCGCCTTATGTTCTTGCAGAATCTCTTTCTGCTTCACGATCCCAGCTTTGGAGAGGAACTACGCCGTGCAGCACTATTCCTGCCCGACCGCCGTGTTCTCTTTCATCTTTTCGAAGGCTCTCCGTTTGACATCAAAAACACACCGCCGATTGAACAGTCCACACTGCCTGCGCAAACTCCACATAATCGAAGTGAGCGTGCCAATTCTCTCATCGACAACTATCTGCAAGAAGATCCTGTACACACTGAAACACCGCATCGACAACCTACTGCTGCTGATGCAACAACAGATTATACGGCTTTCCTTCTACAACTCGACGATGCAGAACCCGAAGAAGAAGAAACCGTTCTCCCTTCTTCGACTCGGAATCAGCGTAGCAAGACACTCGTGGAAAACTTCATTGCAAAACCAGGTCGCATTGAACTGAAAGAAGAACCCGAATTTACGCCTGAACTTCCTGAGGAACAGAGCGACGAAAACGAAGGAATCAGTGAGAACTTTTTCACGGAAACACTCGCACGTATCTATATCAAACAAGGACGGTTTGAAAAAGCGATTGAAATTATCAGAAAGCTAAACTTGGTTTATCCGAAAAAAAATGCTTACTTTGCAGACCAAATTAGGTTCTTAGAGAAAGTTATCGCAAATAATAAACATAAAAAATAAGATAAAAATGTATCAAGTATTCGTCATTCTGGCTGTGATTGTAGCCATTCTGCTGACGTTCATCGTACTGATTCAGGAATCTAAGGGTGGCGGTTTGGCATCCAACTTTTCTGCATCAAACGCTATCATGGGTGTGCGCAAAACAACTGACTTTGTAGAAAGAGCCACTTGGACTTTGGCTGCTTTGCTCGTTGTTCTGAGCGTTGCTACAGTCTATGTAAAGCCCGAGGCATCTAGTGCCAGCACCGTTGTGACCGACATGAAGGTTAATATGCCTGAACTTCCTACGCAACAAAAAGGTGCAGCTCCCGCTGCTCCTGCACAGCAGGCTCCGGCTCAAAAATAAACTCATTTGCTCACTGCAAGACAAATGTTTTATCATTATGCGAATTTTTTCTTTTCAAGAGAGAATTCGCATAATTTCATTACAACAGTTTCTTTTCACCAATCCTAAGAAAAATGAAAATAGCCATTGTCGGAACAGGATATGTTGGACTGGTAAGTGGAGCTTGCTTCGCTGAAATGGGCGTTGAGGTGACCTGCGTTGACATAAATCAAGAAAAGATTGAGCAACTCAAAAAAGGTGTCATCCCTATCTATGAGCCAGGTCTAGATGAGATGGTGTTTCGCAACTATAGAGAAGGCCGTTTACACTTCAGCACTCAGTTGCGCGATTGCATAAGCGATGTAGAAGCGGTATTTAGCGCTGTAGGAACACCTCCCGATGAAGATGGAAGTGCCGACCTTAGTTATGTGCTCAATGTGGCGCACGAGGTGGGACAATATATGAACCAGTATCTTGTTGTAGTCACAAAATCAACCGTTCCTGTTGGAACGGCAGCTCGCGTAAAGGCAGCAATCCAAGAAGAGCTTGACAAACGCGAAAAGAATATAGAGTTCGATGTGGCTAGTAATCCTGAATTCTTGAAAGAAGGAAGTGCCATTAAAGACTTCATGTCGCCCGACCGTGTAGTTGTAGGTGTGGAAAGCGAACGCGCCCGCGAATTGATGACGAAACTCTATCGACCGTTCCTTCTCAATAACTTCCGCGTGATTTTCACAGACATTCCCAGTGCTGAAATGATAAAATATGCAGCCAACTCTATGCTGGCCACACGTATCTCTTTCATGAACGATATTGCCAACCTCTGCGAACTCGTTGGAGCTGATGTAAACGCCGTTAGAAAAGGTATAGGCTCTGACACACGCATCGGCTCAAAGTTTCTCTACCCTGGATGCGGCTACGGAGGTTCTTGCTTTCCCAAGGACGTAAAGGCACTCATCAAAACAGCCGAGCAAAAAGGTTACCCCATGAAGGTATTGCAAGCTGTAGAGGCTGTTAACGAAATCCAAAAGAACGTTCTTTTCAATAAGTTAAACGCCTACTATAATGGCAACTTACAAGGAAAGACCATCACTCTTTGGGGCTTAGCCTTCAAAGCTGAGACCGACGATATGCGAGAGGCTACATCGCTCGTCACTATCAAAAAGCTCCTCGAAGCTGGATGCACAGTTCGCGTTTACGATCCTGCTGCCATGAACGAATGTCGACGCCGTATCGGCGATAGTGTCTACTACGCACAGGATATTTACGACGCCACATTAGGTAGTGATGCGCTTCTGCTCCTGACCGAATGGAAACAATTCCGCCTACCGTCTTGGGAAGTTATTCGCCGCTCAATGAATCGCCCCGTAGTATTCGATGGCCGTAACATTTACGACCCATCCGATATGCAAGCAGCTGGCTTTGAATATTTCTCCATAGGCCGTTAAGCAACTCTTACACAAGAATCATCATCCTAAAACTATCAACGGAAGGTTTCATCCCTATCTGTTGATAGTTTTTTGTATTCAACAACTCCCCTATTCAGTCCATACTTCCTTCTCATAAATTCATCGACTAAACGCAGAAGACGATACGTTTCTCAAACCTTTTCTTGTCCAACTAAATTATTTTCCTCGGGAAATTTGTTTTATCAGAAAATTAGATATATCTTTGCACAAGTTTCCAATGGAAAATAAAATTTAGAACTGAATCATTCACTAAAAGAAAAGAACTATGAGTGTACAAAACTTAACAACTCTCGACTTCAAGAAGCAGATTATGGACTTCGATACGAACCCACAAGAATGGAAATATCTTGGCGACAAACCAGCTATTATAGATTTCTACGCCACATGGTGCGGCCCTTGCAAAGCTACAGCTCCTGTGCTCGAAAAGATTGCGGAAGAGTACGACGGACGTATCAATGTATTCAAAGTAGACGTTGATCAAGAGCAAGAACTTGCTTCAATCTTCGGCATCCAGTCCATTCCCTCCATTTTATTCATCCCGATGAATGAAAAACCTCAAATGGCAACAGGTGCAATGCGACAGAGCGACTTTGAACGCGCCATTAACGACATTCTGCTTAAATAAGTTCGTCTCAAAACGTAGGAAATAAATGAAACACCTCATCATTGGCGGCGTAGCGGGCGGAGCAACTGCTGCAGCCCGCATCCGCCGCATTGACGAACAGGCAGAGATTATCCTTTTAGAAAAGGGGCCACATATTTCGTATGCAAATTGTGGCCTTCCTTATTATATAGGTGGCGTAATAGCTCAACGTGAAAAACTTTTCGTTCAAACTCCCGAAGCTTTCGGACGACAATTCAACGTGGACGTACGCATTTGCAGCGAGGCCATCACAATCCATCCCGAAAAGAAAACGGTAACAGTGCGCAAGGTCGATGGATCTTGCTATGAAGAAAGTTATGACCGCCTCTTGCTCTCACCTGGGGCTACGCCTGTACGCCCACCTCTAAAAGGTATTGACCTTAAAGGAATCTTCACTCTCCGAAACGTGGAGGACACGGATCGCATCAAAAGCTACCTTCAAGAGCACGAAGTGAAGAATGCAGTTGTCGTAGGTGGAGGTTTCATCGGGTTGGAAATGGCTGAAAATCTCCAAGAAGCCGGTGCAAAGGTTTCCATTATTGAAATGGCCAACCAAGTCATGGCACCAGTTGATTATTCCATGGCTTCATACGTTCATCGCCATCTGGCGGATAAGGGCGTTGCTCTCTATCTTGAAAAAGGCGTAGACCATTTTGAGCAAATCGACAATCGTATCCGTGTTTGTCTCGCAAACGGAGAAAACATAGATGCCGACCTCGTACTGCTCTCCATCGGCGTTCGCCCTTCCACACATCTCGCTGCCGAAGCCGGCATCCGCGTGGGGCGTGGCATTCAAGTGGACGAATATTTAGAAACATCCATCCCCGACATCTTTGCTGTGGGAGATGCAATCGAATTCCCCCACCCCATTACAGGAGAAAACTGGCTCAACTATCTGGCAGGTCCTGCCAATAGGCAAGCGCGCATTGTGGCAGACAATATGGTAAGGGGCAAAGTAGAAAAATACGAAGGCTCCATAGGAACTGCCATTGCAAAGGTTTTCGATCTCACAGTGGCTACTACGGGAGTGCCTGCAAAGCGATTGAAACAAGCAGGGATTGCGTATGCTAGTTCCACAACTATTTCGGCGGCACACGCTGGCTACTACCCTGGCTCATTCCGCCTAACAACCAAACTGACTTTCGACCCCAAGACAGGACGCTTATTTGGTGCGCAATGTGTTGGACATGATGGAGTAGACAAACGCATTGATCAAATCGCACTTGTCATAAAGAATGGAGGTACTGTAGGAGACCTCATACGCGTGGAGCAGGCTTATGCACCACCTTTCTCTTCTGCAAAAGATCCAATAGCCATTGCTGGCTATGTGGCTCATAATATCATAAGTGGTGCAATGCCTGTCATTTATTGGAGAGAGATAGATAGCCTCGACCTCAATAAGACCTTCCTTCTTGATGTCAGAACTCCAAGCGAATACAAACTGGGCACAATTCAAGGGGCAGTAAATATCCCGTTGAACGATCTGCGTGAGCGCATCAACGAACTACCAAAGGACAAAGAAATCATAGTGTTCTGCGCTGTTGGTCTACGCGGTTATTTAGCACTGCGAATCCTTCAGGGACATGGTTTTGAGAAAATGCGAAACCTCTCAGGTGGGTATCAAATTTACTCCCTTGCCACTGCACCTATTTCTATTGCTCCGACTCCGAAGAAGCAGCCAGAAATAAACACTACAAAGCCCTGCATATCTACTCTAAAAATAGATGCCTGCGGACTACAATGCCCTGGCCCTATCATGAAACTAAAGAAAGCTATGGACCAAGCGCAGGTTGGCGAACGCATCGAGGTTGTAGCTACAGACGCTGGATTTTCGCGTGATGCCGAGGCATGGTGTCAAACAACTGGAAATAATTTCATTACGAGTACAATCCAAAAAGGTTATCACACTGTGGTCATCGAAAAGAACGCTCCAGTAGAATGCACATCTCACACTGCCAGCAATAGCAAAAACAAAACGCTGATCATGTTCAGCGACGACCTCGACAAAGCTCTTGCCACCTTTGTTTTAGCAAACGGGGCAGCTGCCACAGGACATAAAGTTTCTATTTTCTTTACCTTCTGGGGGCTCAACGTTCTCAAACGCGAAAAGAAACCAAAGGTGAAAAAAGATTTCTTCGGCAAGATGTTTTCGTGGATGCTCCCCAAAAGCTCTAAAAGCTTACATCTCTCTCAGATGAGTATGCTGGGCATTGGCGATCGGCTCATTCGTCACATTATGCGCAAGAAAAACATCAACTCACTTGAAGAGTTACGCGATCAAGCACTCGCCAACGGCGTAGAATTTATTGCGTGCCAGATGTCGATGGACATGATGGGAATAGACAAAGAAGAATTCATCGATGGAGTAAGCATAGGCGGTGTTGCCACTTATATGCAACGTGCCGAAGAAGCAAATGTTAATCTCTTTATTTAAAGAACAGACATGGACAAAAAATGTATTTGCCACTTGCGCAGTATCTATCGTGCTATCACAGCTTTGGAACAAGAAATGCAAAAGCTTCATGGTATAAATATCAACGAAGGAATGCTCCTTTGCCTACTGTCCGAAAATAAAAGTTTGACATCGGGCGAAATTGCTGAAGCCTTAGGTTTGACGTGTTCCAACACTTCAAAGATTATCTGCGCCGTTGAAAAGAAAAGACTTATCTCGCGTGTTATGGGAAAGACAGACAAACGCGAAATGTACTTCTCACTATCGGCAGCAGGCAAAAAACGACTTGAAGAAATGAAAGACTGTGATTGGGAACTACCCGAAATTCTTACACAAGTTCTTGAGAAGACAAACAATGAATAGGAGGCAAAAAAAATCATGGAGAAAGTGCAAATAAACGCTGAAACTATCATCAGTTCCTCACAGTTTTCCTTCTCCCGTTTTTGACCTTTTATAAAAATTCTCGATAACTCTCAACTCTCTATCCGCAACGCCCAACAATAGGTGTTGCGGATTTTTAGAAACACTTTCATGCGTGACAACAAAATTTTGAGCTATCGGTTGTTGTCACACTGTTATCACGTTTGTAATACAAACTTTTTCAACACTTTAACTATCAAGTGTGACAACGTGACGACGTGACAACGAAAAAAACAAAATGCGGGGAAGAGCATATCTCGTCATAATTTATTCGCTCCTTATCATCGCCCAAAATACAATAAGCGCGTCAGCTGATAGCCTTATTCTGTCAGCTGACAGCCTTATTGTATTTTCAAACGCAATAAGGATATTTTTGAGTCGATAAATAACACGCGCCCCTGTACTGAAAAAGGTAAAAAATCTCCTAAGAAAGTTGCAAAAGTTATGGTTCAGAAGTACCCCCCAACCAAGTGCTTTCATCACCAAAATCAAACTCCAACTGAATCCATTCGGGCTTTTTTACGTCTTCTTCCTTCGGTGACGACACGGAAAGACCAAGTAGGCGTATGGGGCGGGAGGTGTCAGTTTTTGACAATAGTTGTTTTGCCAATGGGAGTATTTGCTTTTTTGTGCGCAATAGTTCTTGTCGTGTCAAACTGCGGGTGATTTGCGTAAAGTCAGAATATTTCACTTTCAACGTCAAAGTTCTACCCTCAAACTTATGCTTCTTGATGCGCTCCACAAGTTCTAATGTGACGTGGTATAATTCGACAATAATAGACGCCTGTATATGTAAATCTTTTTCAAAAGTACGCTCACATCCAACAGATTTGGCCTCACGCGTTGTCACCACGGGGCGTTCATCAATACCACGTGCAAAATTATAGAACACTTGCCCCATTTTTCCAAAGTCGCGTATCAGACTGTGTAAAGAATATTCGCGCAGTTGCTCCCCTGTATATATTCCCATCTGATGAAGGCGCTCAGCCGTTTTAGGCCCTACGCCCCAAAGTTTTGTAACAGGCAAATGAGCAATGAAGCGGAGAGCCTTATCGGGATGAATAGTACAGAGTCCGTCAGGCTTGCGATAATCTGAGGCTATCTTTGCCAGCAATTTACAATAGCTCACACCTGCCGAAGCCGTCAGTTGGAGCTCTTCCTGAATACGGGTCTTTATTTCGCGCGCAATATCCACTGCCAATTCTATCCCTTTTTTGTTTTCCGTCACATCCAGGAAAGCCTCATCAATACTCAAAAACTCTACTTGATCCGTATAATCATGGAAAATCTCACTTATCTGATGATTCACAGCTCTATACTTCTCAAAATGGCACGGAACAATAACCAGTGACGGGCATAAGCGTTTGGCCACTTGAACAGATTGGGCAGAATGTACGCCAAACTTACGCGCCTCGTAGCTAGCAGTTGTGACAACGCTACGCTCTTCATCATTGCCAACAGCCACAGGTTTGCCACGCAACTCTGGATTGTCGCGCTGCTCAACGGCTGCAAAAAAGCAGTCCATATCAACATGGATGATTTTCCGCTCAGTGGTCATTCTTTCAGTAACCTAAGATGCAATAAATGAAGTGATAGATTTTTTTCTTACTTTTGCTCTGTAAGTAAAAAGTTGGCCTTTGATGCCAAAGCTGTAGAAACCATGCACACAGACATAGAAGAACTCTTCGCTCAACACGAAATACGTCCAACAGCCAATCGCCTTATCATAGCCAGAGCACTATCCGAGGCGTCCCACCCGCTCTCGCTCTCAGATTTGGTACAAAAAATTCCATCCATCGATAAATCTGGTATTTTCCGAACTCTGACCATTTTCCGCCAACAGCATTTGGTTCATGTGCTTGAAGATGGCAGCGATAGCGTGAAATACGAACTTTGTCACGGCCATTCCGACACATCAGGACGAGATGATGATATGCACGTTCATTTCTACTGCGAAGAGTGTCATCAAACCTATTGTTTGGAAGAAACGCCTATTCCGCTTGTAACAACGCCCGAAGGTTTTTTCATCAAAAGTGTCAACTATATGATGAAGGGGATTTGCCCTAAATGTAAGAAAAGATAGATTGCAGCAACAGAGAGGGGCTACCTATTCTTCAAAAACGAAAGGGGCTATATATTCCGCGGCTTTAGTCCTAAACTTATTCTTTACTCAACGTCTCCCAAAAGGATTCAAGATCTTCGTCAAGTCCTGGCAGCAAATTGTCATCTATCTGAATCAAATCATCATCTACCAGATAGAGATTAGCCACAGCAGAATTGTCGTCGTCGAAGAGTACAAAAGAATAAGGTTTGAGCACATTCAGAGAATCCATTTCTTCTTTAATATCTAAAATGGCTTCTTTTAGCACAGGTTGGATACGTTCGTAGAAATCTTCCGAAGTATCGCCAAGCCATTCTTCCACAACGCAACGAGTCAGCTCTGTATCGTTGTCATCAAAAATCAAAAGTTCCCCACCTTCTTGCTTCACTTGCAAAATGATATCTGTCATCGGGTAATTCTCCGCCTCAAGGGGAAATTTCGACGCGGCCTTACGCAACGCACGCTGTATTTGTTGAATTGTTCCGGACATAATAACTATTCTTTTATAGGGCGAAGATACGGATAAATCTTATACATCCATAGAATTTCAAGTAAAAACAGTAACTTCGTGGCATACTAAAGCTTATATTTATGACTATTTTTTCATTTCTACGCAACGTGACAAGAGTTTTGTGCGTTGGAGTTCTTCTTTCTTGCACCTCTCTTATGCAAGCTCAAGAGAAAGAAAAGGTAATTTCTCCTGCCTATTCGTGGCGAGGCTGCATGCTTGACCTTTCGCGTCATTTCTTCACCACTGATTTCTTACGGAAGCAGATTGATTTCTTAGCCGAACACAAGATTAACCGTCTACACCTGCACCTTACCGATGCGGGAGGATGGCGCATTGAAATAAAGAAATATCCACGCCTCACGGAGATAGCAGCATGGCGCACGGAGTCAGATTGGCACAAATGGTGGATAGGCGGAGATCGCCGCTATCTGCACGAAGGCAATTCTGCAGCTTACGGTGGCTACTATACGCAGGACGAACTACGCGCTTTAGTGGCTTATGCACAAGAGAAGGGAATCACCATCGTACCCGAAATTGAGATGCCAGGGCATAGTGAGGAAGTAACGGCTACTTATCCCGAACTGAAATGCGTGGGCAATGAAGGAGCACAAGCGGATATGTGTCCATCCAATGAAGCCACTTATACTTTTCTTGAAAACGTTCTGCAAGAAGTGATGCAAATCTTTCCATCCCACTGGATACACATCGGAGGCGATGAAGCCAGTAGAGATACTTGGCTGAAATGTACGCGTTGCCAGCAAAAGGCAAAAGAACTGGGCTTTAATCATGTGAACGAACTACAAGGCTATCTCATTCGGCGCATACAGCGTTTCCTCACTCAGAACGGAAGGGAGATGATTGCGTGGGACGAGGCTTTGGAGGACACCACGCTTACTGGAGCGACCATCATGGTATGGCGAAATGCTGCAGCAGCTCGCCAAGCTATCCGTCAAGGTAACAAGGTTATCATGAGCCCTACGAGTCATTGCTATTTTGACTATCATCAAGATGCACCCTATCTCCAACCCACGGGAATAGGTGGTTACAACACGTTCAATAACGTAGCTGGTTTTGACCCCGCATTAGGATTGAGTGCAGAAGAACGTAGCTACATTCTTGGTCTGCAAGGAAATCTGTGGACAGAATTTGTTGAAACGCCAGAACATGCAGAGTATATGCTCTATCCGCGAGAGTTGGCCATCGCTGAAATAGGACTAAAAGGACGCATTAGCGATATTAGCCATTTCCGACAAAGCATCATTCGCCAATACCCCCATCTCGACAGTTTAGGCATCCATTATTTCGATTTACGCAAAGAAGTTGGCGAACGCCCTGAAAGTCAAACTCCCAAACGCTCTCAAGCTAATGATATAAAGGTGGTCTATCACCGACCATTTAGTACATACTATCCAGCGGGCGGAAATGAGGCACTCATAGATGGCACTTATGGAGGTTGGAGTCACACTGATAGCCGTTGGCAAGGCTTTTGCCAATCCGCCGACACGATACAAAAGCCCTACTGCATGGACCTGACGCTTGATCTTGGCAAGGTAAAAGCAATTCACAATATTGACATGGAGTTTTTGCAGAATAGTGAAGCGTGGATTTATTTTCCAGAGGATTTCCGCATCTCTATTTCTAAGAATGGGCGCAACTTCCGTGAGATTTTCCAAAAAGGAGCACCGCGTGAACCTAACAGCAAACCTCTATACGTTCATTGGAGATGGATAGGAACAAAAAAAGCACGCTACATCCGTCTTCAAGCACGCGCTCCTCGCCCTGGAGAATGGGTTTTCAGCGATGAAGTTCGCATCAATGAACAAAGGGGAAAATGCGGAACCAAACCATATTAGACAGTCGCCAAAATAACATAAAAAAGCATGATGTGCAGAATTAGCCATCAACAGTAACAGCTTTGTCTTAAAGATACTACATACATGTGCTTACACAAACTAAAAGAAACAACAATTAAACGCCTATCTTTTCATGAAACAAAAGAAGTTTTATTTAGCAGAACAAGACTTACCCAAGCAATGGTATAATATATTGGCAGATATGCCCAACAAGCCTCTGCCTCCTCTCAATCCCGCTACTCGCAAACCGTTATCTGTCGAGGATTTGACACGTATCTTCAATCACGAATGTGCCAAACAAGAGCTCGACACGGATCACAAATGGATTGACATTCCTGAGGAAGTGCAAGAGAAGTACACCTTCTATCGCTCTACCCCACTTGTGCGTGCTTACGCCCTTGAGAAAGCTCTCGGTACAAAGGCACATATCTATTTCAAAAACGAATCTGTCAATCCGCTTGGCTCTCACAAAGTCAATTCTGCCATACCTCAGTGCTACTATTGCAAGCAGGAGGGTGACACTAATGTAACAACGGAAACTGGTGCAGGGCAGTGGGGCGCTGCTCTCTCCTATGCTGCACGTCTTTATGGCTTGGAAGCGGCCGTTTATCAGGTGAAACTCACTATGCAGCAAAAGCCTTACCGCTCCATGATTATGCGCACTTTCGGAGCTACCGTAGAGGGGTCTCCTTCCATGAGTACCCGCGCAGGCAAAAATATTATTACGCGCGATCCTCGCCATACAGGTTCACTCGGTACAGCCATTAGTGAAGCCATAGAACTGGCCACAACAACACCAGGGTGCAAATATACGCTAGGAAGTGTGCTCAATCATGTCACGCTTCATCAAACCATCATCGGATTGGAAGCAGAAAAACAAATGGAAATGGCGGAAGAATATCCCGACAAAGTTATCGCGTGTTTCGGTGGTGGGAGCAACTTTGGAGGTCTCGCCTTCCCCTTTATGCGCCACGTATTTGACGGCACTCACCCCAATACGGAATTCATCGCAGCAGAGCCCGAAAGTTGCCCTAAACTAACGCGCGGAAAATTTGAGTACGACTTTGGTGATGTGGCTGGTTATACGCCTCTTCTGCCCATGTACACGCTGGGACACGACTTCAAACCGGCCAACATCCACGCAGGCGGTCTCCGCTACCACGGTGCAGGAACACTGGTTTCGCAACTTATCAAAGATGGTCACATGCACGGTGTAGACATTGCTCAATTAGAAGCTTTCAACGCTGGTCTACTCTTTGCACAAGCAGAAGGTATCATTCCCGCGCCTGAAAGCTGTCATGCCATTGCAGCCACTATCCGAGAAGCAAAGAAAGCTGACAAAGAAGGAAGCGCACCTGTGCTCCTCTTCTGTCTGAGCGGACATGGCCTCATCGATATGCCTTCTTACGATAGTTTTATCTCTGGTGATCTGCGAAACTATTCGCTCAGCGATGAGGACATCAAAGAAAACCTTACGAAGGTGCCACACGTTGATATTCCGTAGAGACTTGCAGCACTATAAAAGAATAACAAACAACATTGTGTGCTTATCTACAGACCTCTGAAAAGCACACATCTAAACAGAAAAGAGATATGTTAGGAAATTTCACTTATCACAATCCAACAAAGCTCTATTTTGGCGAAGATGCACTCAATAATCTCGCAGAAGAACTTAAGATGGTCGGCTCCACCGTCATGCTCACTTACGGCGGAGGTTCAATAAAACGTAACGGCATCTATGATAGTGTAGTAGAATTGCTAACAAAAGCAGGCAAAACTATTGTGGAAAATGCTGGTGTCATGTCAAATCCAACACTGAAAAAGTTGCACGAGGGCATACAAATAGCGCGCAAGCAGAAGGTAGATTTCATTCTAGCTGTAGGCGGCGGTTCTGTAGTCGACTACTCTAAAGCGGTTGCTGCCGCAACCCATTTTGAGGGAGATTACTGGAACACTTTTTTCGTTCAGCAGCAAAATCCGCCCAAAGGACAAAAGATTCTGCCCGTTGGATGTGTTCTGACGATGGCTGGAACGGGAAGTGAGATGAACGCAGGAAGTGTCATCACGGATGCAGAGCATACCGCAAAAATCGGACACGTATTCGATGACCGTTTAATACCGCGTTTTGCCATTCTCAACCCGCGTTTCACCATGACCGTTCCCAATGAACAGATGAGAGCAGGTATCTTCGACATCTTCAGTCATATCCTTGAACAGTATTTCTCTGGTACAGACGACAACACGTCCGATTATATTGCTGAAGGGTTATTGAAGAGTTTAATAGTAGCAAGTCGCAAGGCGGTGGAAAATCCACAAGACTATGAGGCTCGCTCCAACATAATGTGGACTGCCACTTGGGCGTTGAACACTCTCATAGGATGCGGTAAACGGCAAGACTGGATGGTTCACATGTTTGGCCACTCCATTGGTGCTTACACCCATGCTCCCCATGGCTTTGCCTTATCCGCAGTTTCTCTCCCCTATTATAAACACACACTCCCCTTTGCCGTCTCTCGCTTCAAACGCTTTGCCGAAGAAGTGTGGGGCATCTGCCCTTCAGGAAAAACCGACCATCAAGTGGCGGAAGAAGGACTTGCGGCAATGAAATCATGGATGAAAGAAATAGGACTCCCTCTGACTATCAGCGAAATAGGAGCAAGAAACGAGATGCTTGAGGGAATTGCCAAAGGAACGATTATCCTTGATAGTGGCTACCGCAAACTCACCTTCGAAGAGGTCGTAAACATTCTGAAAGAGAGCATGTAATCTACTACAAATAGACTTCTGATAAGGGGATATTGATATTTTTAAGATATCTCTCCTTCAAAAAAAGAGGAGAATCTGAAGTAATAGCCAAAAAGAGAGCTAAAAAAGTTCACTTTTTGGCTATTACTTCATAAAAATCTTATATTTGTCCACGAAGATGATATATTAAATATTTTCTCGGAATCAAAAAGAGGAAGCATTAAATATCCTCACGTTTTTGATTTCAAGAGTTGCATTATTAATATTTTATTACAAACCGATAGAAAATATTAGTCCAAGACTCTAAGGAAAATAAGCAATAAATCTAGTCAGAAACATTACAATCTAATTGCAACATCATGTTTAACCAACAAATATTTTATGAAAGAAAAACTTCTAAAACTATTATTTGCGTTTCTCGCATGTTGCTCGTCGGCAGCTCATGCAGCCGATGGTGAATCGGCCGAAATTTTGGTCTTGAAATTCGCGGATGCTCGTACGGTAAAATTTCTGCTTGCTGACAAACCGGAAATAAATTTTGCCGATGGCAAGCTTATTGTCACATCACAGAGTCTTACCACAAACTACGAGCAATCACAAGTGGTGGAGTTCCATTTCACTAGCGTAGCGTTAGGGGTAGACAAGAATATAGCTGATGACTTCAGCTTCTCCTACCTCGACAATACTAGCGTATCAGTGAGCGGTACACACGCACGTTCAGTTTCTCTCTACGATATCTCTGGACGATTGGTGAAACGCCAGCACGTAGAGCAGGGTCGTGTCAAAGTAAGCCTCGAGGGCTGTACTCCTGGCACATACATTCTTAACCTCGAAGGAGAACATTCATTTAAAATCGTAAAGAAATGAAAAAGACTTTATTCTTAACAGCATTATTTCTAATGCTCTCAAGTCTTAGCTCTGTAGCTCAGACGATTTTCACCAAAGTAAAACATTCCCACGCTGCAGAACAATCAGTAGCTAAGGCCGGAGACAAACAAGTATCACTTATTAGTGTTGTAGCTGCCTACTACAAGGCTGCATCGGACAGCAAGAAGAAAGATAACTACTATCTTGTACTCGCCGATACCCACAATGCATCATATAATGATGCCGAGGGAAGAATAGAAGCTACAAACTCAAACGTAGCAATGCTCGACCTCTATGTGCCACAAGGCTCAGGAGGAACACTACCAAGTGGCAATTTTGTAGCCAATGGCAGTTCTGCAACAGCTCAGCAGGTATATGCTCCCGACTATTCTGAAACAGTCTACTACGACGCTCAAGGTAAAGCTTCAAACCATATACCCAGCGTGAAAGGCGAAATAAGTATCATACGCAACGCTGAAGGCACATACATCATCACCTTCACCGATACCGATGGCACAGTCTATAACTTTAAAGGAAACATAACTTTTACCAACATGAGTGGCGGCACTTCCGTCTATCCACAGATTTCATCAGACATAAATGCTACGTTTACAGGTGGAATGGCCTTCTACCATGGTAATCTAATGAAGTCAAATACGGGTAATATCTATATCAACTTGTACAACTGTGAATTCGATTCAGAGACAGGCGCGATGAAGGCAAAAGGTTACAATCTCTCTATTTGTGCCTTTAACCGTCTCTTCGGAGATCCGAAGAAAGCCACCGTACTGCCTGGCGTCTACACTGTTGCACGCAACTTCAACAAGGAAACTTATTTCCCGGGAATGGAGATTGACTACAGTGGAATGACTGTGATTATGGGAACATATATAAAGCAGCGCAAGGCTATGAGCGGAGCTGACACTGACTATGCCTACGGATACATCACTGAGGGGACGATAACTATCACCGAAGGCGACAAGGAAAACACGTTTAACTTCAACATCGACTGCACTACCGACCGCGGGCACAAAGTGCGTGGTACGGCACACAATGTGGCTTTCACCTATGTAGACAAATCAGACGACAAAAAGAAAGCCATAGTATCTAATCTCAACGATGATGTTACTCTTAATCTAAATTACATAAAGACAGCACGCATCTATCACCTCGGTCTCCAGAACGGCGTCAACGTATTCTCAGTAGATATTGGCTCACCCAGCGGTAAGGATGGTAATGAGGGTGATCTGTTCAAAATGGAATTCCAGACTGCGCCCAACGCCTCTAGTATTGTTCCAGGAACTTATGAGCTTATGGAACAGAATCATTTATGGACAAAACTCTATGCTCCCTACAAGATGACACAAGGCTATTTCGACGAGTGGGGAGAACTAATCGGAACGCGCTACTGGCACTTCGCAAAAGATCGCTACCAGGTGGTAGACACGTTTGCTGTTGTCACTTCTGGACGCGTCAGTGTAGAATTACTGGAGAACAATAACTACAAGTTCACCATTGATGTGACAGACGGCAATGGCTTCCTCATAAAAGGAACATGGAGTGGTCCGATGGAAATTAATTACGACCCTACATCCATATCAAAAGTCACAGATAGGGAATACACTAATATCCACTTCGAAGGCAACACCCTCGTACTTGATAGAGAACAAAAATCCAATGCTACGACGCATATCTTTACAGCTGATGGCCGCTTAGTACTTATCTCTACCGGCACACGCCGCATCGACATAAGCTCTCTCGGCAAAGGACTCTATATAATAAAAACAGGTGACAAAGCCATAACTAAATTCGCAATAAAATGAAAAAGACATTTATAATCATAGCTCTCGCTCTCGCATCGGCAGTGAGTAGCATAGCACAAGAACATAAACACATCATGACAGTGGTGCAAAAAGACGGAAAGCAAGTAACATACTTAGTTGACAATGTAGAACGTGTGACTTTTAGCGAACGTATAAAACCGACACTTGATAACCAGTGGGCATTCGATGACAAGATGACAGGTATTACAAATGTGGTAATAAGTGAAACAACCGATAGTTGTATGGTAAGTCTCTATGGAGACTCTCAAACCAAAGCTACTACTCCCGATATCGCTATAACACTTCCAGCAAGTCTTATGGGTAAAGACATAGACCTAACATCAGATGATGCTGAACATGTGACCATACGCAAAGAAGGAGTCAAAGTAAAACCAACAGGTATGTTATCTGTGAAGTTCGACAAGTTCGGCAAAAATATCATGGTAACATTAGAGAGTGAGCTTGATGGTGGCTTAGAGTTCCGTGCAGTCTACAAAGGAACATTTGGTCGTTCCTATGACAGTAGCTTAGCTATAAAGATTACACCTACTGAAGGTGAAATTACTACAAGTCATATAGCCAGCGCATTCCGCATACAACCGATATCAGTGGGCGATGCCACACATTTGGCATTCTCCGATGTAACTGCCAGCACACCCAAAGATGCACTACAAGGAAAATATGCCATTTGGATTAGCGTGGCAGCTTCAAAACTCAATAGCTCTGCCGTCAATATGGCAACTGATGCCGAAAGTTACACCTTCCGCCTTATAGACTATACTACAGGTACCGTCTACGACAAGGTAACAGAAGGAACAATTACCACTGCCGTTGACTTCGCAGGAAAGCAATATGTGCATGTCATGGCAACGCTTGACAATGGTATGCAAGTAGAGGCCGATTATCTGGGACAGTATACAAACGTGGACGACCTCGACCCAATGATTCCTACCCCTGTAATGCAGAATAGTTACCACTACTACAACTCAGATGGTGAAGAGACAAACTCTGCTATCATAGAGAAGGTTCTCTATAAAGATAAAACTTCATATATGACTCTCTATCTATATCCTAAGGGTAGTACATCAAAATATGATGATTCAAGGATAGAGCTGCAGTTCAGTATGGCCCTGCTCAACGCAGGCAAAATAGATCTGTCACAACTCAAAGATGGCGACATGTTCTCACTAAAATACACCGCAGGCGGTATTCAACTCACATCACCCGATGCAAAATATATGGGCTATAGTAATGTTCCCAACAATGGAAGGCTTACCATTAGCCGTGATAATGAGGGCAAATACTCTGTATTTCTCGATGTAAAAAACCGCTACAACTGCAAGGCCAACAATGTTGTAAATGGTGGCGACAACACGAGGCTTGTAGTCTCGTTTAACGGAGAGCTCACAGGCAAATATTAAACATTTATTATACAGAAAATGACAGGCGGATGCACTAGTCGCGATGCAAAGCCATGACTTGGGCATCCGCTTACAATGAACGCAGGAACAAAGAAATGGGAAAAAACGTTCTTATTACAGCCTCCCTCTTTTTATTTGGAGTGCTGGCAAACGCGCAAAAAATATCGCCCTACACAAGTTTTTTACTCATGGGCAACAGCAACGCAGCACGTCTTGAACCACTCTCGCTGAACAATAATCGAGTCGAAGCTTTTATCTCAATTACTGATGCTTTAGCTCTTGACAGCATCACCTTTTTAGGCGGAGAAGTGCACAGTCAACTCTCAACTTCACTCATAACAGCTTCACTACCTGTAAGTAGAATTGAGAAAGTAGCTTCACTCAGAGGCGTAAGATATGTGCAGGCGGCCACCGAGGCACGCTTGCTCCTAGACGAGACTCGCAGAAAAAGTCGTATAGATGCATGCCAAACTGCCACAATTGGTACAGGATACTACACAGGCAAAGGCGTGGTAATAGGTATAGTAGACAATGGCTTCGAATATGCCCACGTTGATTTCATGAATAGCGAAGGTTCTGACACTCGTATAAAGCGAATCTGGGATCAAAACTCTACAGCAGGAAACGCGCCTCAAGGCTACAACTACGGAACTGAATACACCTCTCTTGATGAAATGAAAGCGGCCAAGACTGATATGTACTCAGTTTTCCATGCCACGCATGTAGCTGGCATTGCTGCCGGTAGTGATATGACTACCAAATTCTATGGTGTTGCCCCCGAGGCTGATCTTGTATTTGTAAGTTTCAAACAGGGCAATACCAATATCGTAGATGGAATAAAGTATATATTTGACTACTCTAAGAGCGTAGGAAAGCCAGCCGTAGTAAACATCAGCCTCGGCTCTCACATGGGACCACACGATGGTACTTCAGCCACAGATCAAGCATTCGCACAACTCGTAGGACCAGGTCGCATCATAGTGGGAGCTTGCGGTAATGAAGGGCGTGAAAACTTGCACGCAAGCAAAAAATTTACCAAAGACGATACAACGATGAAAACTATGCTGGGTTACTCTACTTCTACGTCTATAACGAAATCGGCGTATGTTGACATCTGGGGTTCAAAAGGAGCAGATATCTCAGTAAAAGTGGCCGTGGTTGATGGTCTTCGCGGCAAGATATTAGCAGAATCGCCCGCAGTTTCTGCATCAGGAACCAAGGATGTAAAATTCGTTTTTCCTGATGGATGCGACGTAGTGGGTACTGTGCAACTCGCTGCGACTGTCAATCCCGATAACAATAGCACCGAAGTACTGCTGATGAGCCGTGCTACACAAATTTCTGAAAACCGCAAGATTGCTATTATTGTCAATGGCGCACCTGGTGATGAGGTGCATATGTGGAACAATGCTACTGGTGGCATATTCGCTTCACCTAATAAGCGTAGCTGGACTAATGGAGACAATAGTTACACCGTAGGGGAATTAGGGGGTACAAGCGACAATGTTATATCGGTAGGATCTTACAATTCTAAGATGTCCTATACTGCACTTGATGGCGCCGTCTACGACATTAACACGAATCTCGTTGGGAAGAAGGACGATATATCGACCTTCTCTAGCGTAGGTCCAACGGTAGATGGTCGTACAAAGCCAGACATTACAGCTCCTGGCGCAGCTGTAATCTCGGCAACTTCACGTTATTACGCTCAGCTCAATACATCAACAGCTGTTGCAAAAAGCGGTAACGACTACTACGACGTGAATATAGGAACATCAATGGCTTCGCCTGCTGTAGCAGGGACTGTAGCCTTGTGGCTGCAAGCTAATCCACAGTTAACGCCGACCCAGATTCGCAATATCATATATGCCACTGCTATTCGCGATGACTTCACAGGTGAATCCTCTACCGACAACTTCCATTGGGGAGCAGGAAAACTTGACGCATACGCCGGACTCAAACGCATAATAGAGTCCACAGGTGTCAGTGACGCAACAATATCCGATAAGGCTTTCAACATTGTCTGCAACCGCTCTACACGTTCTGCTACTGTGTATTTCGTGTCCAAAGGACAGGATGCACATCTTGTAGTATACGATACAATGGGGCGCAAGATGTTTAGTACAAATATTAAGACGAGCGGCGAACTCATCAACTTATCGCAACTTACCTCGGGTGTGTATGTTTTCAGACTTCAGCTCGGAGGCGCATCGTACTCTTTCAAAGCAGTGTTATAGAACAAATATCCGCAAAATAGAATCTACAGACGCATATCTTTTACACGACATTGCCCAGGACATAATCATTCCTGATAACTGCTACCGCAAGTCCACCTTTGAGGAGAGTTCTATGCGGGCAATATAATTAGTCGTCGCTTAAAAAGCGTTGCTAAGCGAGAAGCCATTCATGGATGCCCTCTCGCTTAGCATTTCGCTTATTCTTTTGAGCAGGTTCAAAAGAGCTCTCATGGCTCTTTTGAAGATACTGTCCTAAAAAAGAGTGTAAGCTCCAAAGTTCTTATATTTGTAGTGAATAAAAAAATCAAAGAAAGAAC
>ERZ772909.458-NODE-458-length-25449-cov-17.380602_pt1 | contig 25449 bp, 28 predicted proteins | sample MGYA00511137_ERZ772909 | MGnify/ENA primary metagenome ERZ772909 (study PRJEB29015, sample SAMEA2738095) | human oral metagenome | biome: human oral; feature: human-associated habitat; material: saliva | place: China | collected 2270 ... | reverse complement strand
AATGCTGGGGGCCGAGAAATAAAACCGTAGACTGCGCTCGGAGAAGAATTCGGGGCCGGCTGCTGGACGGGGGTTCGATTCCCCCCATCTCCACCCCCGCCCCGGAATCTCATTGAGATTCCGGGGTTTTTACTGTGATCGCAACGGTTTTCGTCCGCCCATCACCCCGGGCGCATGTATCAGGACACGTCAGGATGTATCATTGACTGTGGCGCAGGTATGGCGCAGACAGTGGAAAAAGATGCTGCGCCACTCGACGTCGAGGAGGAGACATGAGCGGCCGCCGAGCTTTCGGGTCGATCCGCAAGAACCGCTCGGGCAGGTATGAGGCCCGCTACACCGGACCCGACGGTGGCAAATACACCGCCGGACACTCTTTCGTCCGCAAGGGTGACGCCAGTGCCTTCCTCGCCCGCACCGAGGCCGAGATCAGCGAGGGTACCTGGACCAGTCCCAAGGAAGCCCGCGAGCGCGAGCGGGCCGAGGCGCGGGCGATTGAGCGGGCGACCTTGACGTTTGGCGAGTGGTCTGCGCAGTGGCTTTCGTCGCTTGAGCGTCTCGGGCGGACGCCGAAAACGATTCAGACACACACGTACCGTATGCGTCGGCTTGTCGAGGCTTTCGGGGGGCGGCCGCTTGCGTCGATTACCGCCGATGACGTGGCCCAGTGGTACAGGCGCGTGTGGGATGAGCGCGGCGCTGGCGTCGCTCGCCCTGTCTATATGACTCTCTCCGCGTGCATGAGCGCGGCGGTCAAGTCTGGGCATCTCGAGGCGACGCCCTGCCAGGTGCCGGAGGGACAGAAGCATGTGCCCACGCGGGAGCGTGGGCGCCAAGTGGCGACGCCCGAGGAGGTTCAGGCCGCGGCGAACGCCATGCCCCCTCACCTGCGCGTTGCCGTGCTACTCGCGGCGTGGTGTCAGACCCGCCTCGGCGAGGCGATCGGCCTGCAGCGCCGCGACCTCGACCTCGAGGCGGCGCCGCCTACTCTGCGGATTGAGCGGCAGGTGCAGTATCTGACTGGCGTCGGCCCGGTCGAGACTCCGCCGAAAAGCACGGCCGGCGTGCGTGAGATTGTCATTCCCGCCTCGCTCGTGCCCGCGCTGCGCGCGCACCTTGACGCGCACGTGGACGCCGCGCCCACATCCTGGCTCCTACACCCCGAGAACACCCGGGGTCTGCCGATCCACCCCAACTCGCTGCGAGCGGCGTGGGAGAAAGCTCGCGACGCTGCAGGAATTCCGTGGCTCAAGTTTCATGATCTGCGCCATACAGGGCTGACGATCTTCGCTCAGCAGGGCGCCACGCTTGCCGAGCTCCTCCACCGAGGCGGGCACAGCGACGTAGACGTCGCTCTTAGGTATCAGCACGCGACCCGCGAGCGCGATGCAGCGCTGACAGCGAGGATGGACGCGGCCGTGCTAGTCTGACCCCGCGCAGATCGCTGGAGGCATCGAGGAATTCTGATAACGCAAGGAAGGCCCCCTCCCACCGGAATCCGGTGGGAGGGGGCCTCATGTTTTTCCGGGGCATATTATTCCCACCGAGGGCGAGCAGGAATAATATGCCCGATTTTCGCACGCCTAACCGATGAGCTCTACCCGCGCTGCCTGGCCCTTGTTACGCACTATCATGGCGGCCTGGGCGACCGCCAGACGGTACATGCTCAGGCATGGGATAGCCTGAGCGTACGGGCAGTGGATATCGTATTCGGCCTGCGTCGCGTACATGGGGTACACGACACTTGAGGAGCCGGTATCCTCGTCCTCTGCCACGGACAGCAGCTCATCAACGAGCGAGACAAACCTGCCCTCGTACTCGCTCAGCGCCATGTCGATGCTGAGCGGATCCCTGGGGCTATGGGTCCCAGTCTCCCAATGGGATACCACAATCTGTGTAGTCGGCGGGGTCAACAGCGACCCGAGCTCGCGCTGCGACAGCCCCAGGCCGATCCTGCGGATGAACAGGTTGATCGACTCAAACACGCTCTACCTCCTTTTATTTTATTGGAATATATCACACTCCCTCTTTTTGCTGGAGCCATGCTTCTAGCTGCGGGGCGACGGGGCGCTCCGCGTGGGTGCGCAGGCGATCGTAGTGCGCGGTCTGCGCACTGGAGGTGTGCCTGGCTGCGATCGATACGTCGCGCTCGCTCACCCCGGCCGCCAGGGCTAGGGTGATCATCGACGTGCGCAGCCCGTAAGGCGTGCACATCGGCACGCCTGCCGAGCGCAGGAGCCTCTGGAAGCGCATGCGCTCACACGCTTTAGTCCATGCCCGACCAGTACGCGGATTGCAGAGTAGCGGCCCGAGCGTGCGTCCCTCGGCATGCCGAGCCAGAATGCCTGCCGTGGAGGGCGGGAGGGTGATTATCTCCCGCCCCGGGGTTTTCGTCGCGGACACTGCCAGGGTTACCGCCTGGTCATGCGTCCCAAGATCGGTGACGCGCAGTCCCCGTGGCTCACCAGGCCGCAATCCACTCAGGAGCCAGAGGTGGACCTGGGCGGCGAGCTCGCCGCCCTCCCACGTGAGGGACGCTTCCAGGAGGCGGGCCGCGTCCTCGCGTCCCAGCCACGGCCTGGCGGTGATCCCCACGCGCGGAGCGCGGATGAGGACCGTTGGGTCATCACCGCGCGCCCCCACCTCCATGAGCCACCTGTACCAGACCCGTAGGTGAGACAGATCGCTGCGGATCGTGCGCCCGCTGATCCCCGCGTCCCGGCGGCGGGCGATCCACTCCTCGACATCCTGACGCGACGCACTGATGGGATCAGCGTCCCGCTCAGCGAGATACCTCGCCCACAGGGAGAGGAGATACCCGCGATTTTCACGGGTACGCCCATTCAATCGGGCGAGATGAAGACCGATGTAGTCCATGATTCGGAGGAGAAGCAAGGAAGGAGGGGCACCCCATGTGGGGCGCCCCTCTCCTGTGCCTCAGTCCTCGGTCACCTCGCCCTCACGCTTGTTCTTGGCGACGATCGCCCAGAAATCATCCCCGGCGACTGTGAAGTAGAACCCCTGCTCGTGCAAGTATTCAACGTTCCGCTCGGGATCGTAGGCGCGGTACCAGTCGCACGCCTCGGAAGCAATCGCCTCCAGGTCGTACTCGGTCGCGTCCAGGAACTGCGACAACGCAGCGACAGCATCCGCGATAGTCGCGTAGCGGGCTTCCTCTCCCGTCTCCTCGATGATGACGGCGAGATCAGCAGCGGTCTGAATGGTCATTGTTGTGCTCCTTCCGAGCGGGTTTCAGGCTTGCCCTCGCGGCTTCCTGATGTATATAAATATATATAACACGCGGGGGCATGTCAACTCCAATGTCCCCTTTTAGATGTATTGCGTGTCACATGATTTCAACATGGGGTACACTCCCTCCTCCTAGTAGCCCGCGTACCTGGCGCGTTGACTGCGGCTGAAAGCGTCCCGGTCCCCCTGTCGATCTAGCAGGGGCCGGTGTAGCGCACGTCGGCGCAGACGTCGACGTGCGCGTCTTGACGTCGGCGACGCCTACGGGTGTACGCGGGACGGGTACGAGGCCATGAGCCCCGTCGCGCCCTTCGCGAGGGCTTGCTGCGCCTGAGCGGCGTTGACGATGATGTGCGCGATCGTCGGACGCCCCGCTGCGTTGAGACGATTCCACACGTCCGCGCCTGCGTTCCATTCCATCCCGATCACATCCCACTGGGACAGGTCCGAGGCTGCGACCTCGCTTGGGTACAGCATGGCCATGGTCCTGTACCCGCGTGCCTTCGCGCGCGCCGCGCTCGTTCCCCGCGCGAAGATCTTCCACAGGACGCGGCGCTCGGGATGACCACCGAACGCCGTGTCCAGATACTCCAGGAGCGCCTCCTCAGAGGCGAGGTCCCCGGGATTGCGCTGGTTTTCCGAGGACGTGGTCTTGTGGTCGATCGCGAGCACGATGTCATCAGGCACCTGATCGACGATATCCGTCAGGCGCATAAAGCCACCCGAGGCCTGGCGGAGCGTGCGCAGCGTCGACCACGGCGTATTCCAGATCTGGTAGTCCGTTCCCGGCACGGTGCGCGTCGTCTTCCAGTCATGGATCGCGACGAACTCACCGGACGCGCAGCGGCGAACGGAGATCTCCAACGCCTTGAATCCCGCACGCAGCGACGCATCCAGCCCAGCCTGCGTGAACTCCGGGTACTCCGCGCCCCCCATCCGATGACTGATATAGAACGGCCGCCGCGACAGAAACGCCGTCACCGCGTCCTCGCCCGCAGGAATCACCGGCGTCGACGGAGCACGCCTCGATAGGCTCACATCGCCACCTGCGCGGCGACGCACTCGCACGACACCCGGCCTATCACCACCTGCACGCCGACGCTCGTAAACGACGAGATCAGGCATGCGCGATCACCTGCACCGCAAGGCCATTAGAACCCTGCTGGTTCGGATACGTGACAACGAGGTCCGTCGGCTGCGAGCCCGTGCGGCGCGCCAACGCCACCGTCTGGTAGTTGAGGCCTTCCTGAGCCGCGAAGGCCAGCTTTTCCCACCCCGCAGAAACAGTCACCTGCTCCGAGGACTCAACTGCACTCGTCCGCTCGAACGCGAACGCCAGCACCACACCCTCGCCCGCGAGCGCGGGAGCCGTGCAGGTCGTTGTCTCGGTCGGCGGGGCCTGGCGTTTCTTGACGCTGCCCGCCTCGATCGTGGAGGCTCCTCGGATAGAGGCGGCTGCCCAGCCGATCTCCGCGTTCTGGCTCATCGTCAGCGTGACGGTAGGCGCCCACGGGCCAGTAATGACGACTGCGCGCATCGTACCGACCCAGTACGGGGCGACAATCTGGTCCCATCCCTGCGGCACGGTCAGGTCCGCCGGCGTTCCTTGGGCCTTTTCGTTCAGGCCGATCACGATCTTGTCTCCGGCCTTTCCATCTACCTTGATCGTCACGGTCTGGCCGACGACCTGACCGGCTGCGCTGGCGACGAGCGTCGGGCCAACTGCGGGGGCAGGGTCGGGAGTTGGGGACGGTGCCGGGGACGCCCCGGAGACAAGGAAGTAGATCGTTCCGTCTGGGAGGGCCTGCGCTTCTGCCTCTGTCGAGCAGACGGTGATGCCCGCGCCCTTGAGCGCCTCGGTGAGCTCAGCCTTGGTGGCCAGGCCCGCCAGGTCGGACGCGTGGGCGACGCCCGCGACGTCGGCCTTGGTGGCGTACCCGGCGAGCTCAGTCTTGGTGGCCAGGCCCGCCAGGTCGGACGCGTGGGCGACGCCGGCGACATCGGCCTTGGTGGCTAGGCCCGCCAGGTCGGCGCGGGTCGGCAGGTCCGCGACCTGGCTCGCCGTCGCATACCCAGCCAGCTCAGTCTTGGTGGCCAGGCCCGCCAGGTCGGCGCGCTTGGCATACTCGGCGAGGTCAATCTTGCCGCCCGCCGCGGCCTTAGCGACCTCGGCCTTGGTGGCCAGCCCCTCGAGGTCCGCCCTCGTCGCAAGGGGAGCTACCGCGCGCGCGATCGCCCTGTCAGCGCCCTGCTTCGTGTACAGGACAGGCTTTTCTGCCATCACTCATCCTCCGATCGTGATAGTGTCCCCGTCGCCGGAGACGACGCCGGGGATTGTCGCGGTGTCCCCGTCACCGGAGATTTCCACGCCCGGCGCCGGAGACGGTGAGGGCGCGGGGGTCTCCCCACCCGAGAACACGCTCTCGATCGAGTAGACGAGGCCTGGTTTGAGGGTGACGGTCGCTTCCCGCAGCGTCCGCCCCGGCACGGCTAGGCGCAGGAGCACTCGTGTCTCAGTCCTGATGTCGAGGGGCAGGGAGATCCTGCCAGTCATGTCCGCGCCACGGGCTACAGGCCCACCCGCCAGGATCGCGGTCGTCTCGCTGTCCGGGAGTACGAGCGTCGCCGTCAGATACGCCGAAGACTCCGGCACTCCATCCAGGCGCGTCACACGCCCCGTTACATCTGTTCCCATTTCTCCACCTTCTCCTGCAGTCTGTCGAGGCGGTCATGCAGTCGAGCGTGCGCGTCGTGCGCGTGCTCGTCGATTGTCCGCTGCGCTGCCTCGCGCGACGTGCGCTCATCGTGGAGCTCGTCGGAGATCTTGGCTCCACGCTCGTCGATGCGGCCGACACGGGCCTGCACGTCCGCAAGTCTTTCCTCCTGCGTTTCGAGCTTCTCGACCATGTTTTTGCCTTGGTCCCGCAGCTCCTTCACCTGCGCCGTGAGCGCGGCGAGCTGGTCCGAAACCACCCACACGGTGTCAATAGCCTTGTCAAGGTCGTCACGGACATTCGTGTCGTGATTGTTCCGGATTTCTTTATCGGCGCTCTGCGCTGCGTCGCGCGCCTCCGACGCTGTCGCCGAGATGTGCGCGAGTCGCGCGTCAAACCGTCGGCCGACGTACCGCAGGCCCGCGACGACTGTCGCGGCGGCAGCACCAATGACGGCGACAACCGCCGCGACAAGCGCGGCCACGACCTGCGGGTCGGCGACGATATCAATCATCGACGGGCACCGTGGCGCCGGTCAGCTCCTCCAGAGACTGACCGCCGGGGGTCGCGGCCCCGACCCAATCGAGGAGAGACCAGCCGTTGATCTTCACGGCGGCGAGGATCTGGTAGACAGACCAGGCCGTGCCGAGGAAAACCGTCAGCTGCGAGGTCAGCAGCTGCCAGGTGGCCGGGTAGGATCCAGAGATCCAAACTCCGACGGTTACGGCGCCTGCGACGATCGCGAGGAGAGCGACGCGGCGGGCACGCGTCCACCACGGTCGGTCCAGCGCCGCCTGAATGATCGGCCAGATCAGGCCGATCACCACGGTGGTGATGAACGGATCAGACTGCAGTCCGAGGAGAAGGCCGTTCACGGTCAGCCCTCCTTCGCGGCGTCGGCGAACACGCTGCGGACGGCCTCCTCGGCCGCGACACGCACCTGCTCCGGCGTCAGACCACCCGCGCCCGCCGACGTGAGCGCCGACAGGAGCGGCGGGACAATCGCCGGAGCCAAAGACTCGGCGAGCTTCGCCGGGTCGATCGACCCGACGGTCGCGGCGACCTCAGCCACCAGGCGCGCGCGACGAGCGGCAGCGTCAGCGGCGATCCCGGCGATGTCGCCGTCATCAAGCGACACCTCATATGAGTTGGCCAGGCCGTAGGCCTTGACCAGATCGCCCCACACTTTCGCCGATGTCATCGCGACGACATCGGTCGGTGTGATTGAGTAGATCGTGCCAGTCTGGCGCGAACGAACGAACTTCACTGTGTCCTCCTCGGGGACGGTGTTTGCTTCTTCTGTCTCGGCCTCGCCGTTGACGAGGCTCATGTACTGGGACCACGGGAAATTCGTGCCCGGGTCCCAGTGGTCCGAGCGCTTGTATACGTCGGACACCTGGTTATGCCCGACGAATCCGGCCTCGCCTGCTGCGAGTTCAGCATTCGTCAGATGCTTGAGCGGGATCCCCGCCGCGAGCGCGATCTCGCGTGCGTGCGCAGCCGAGAGACGCAGCATCGACTGCGACTCGTCGTCGGCCCAACCTGCGGTGTCCTGTCCCGCGTAGCCCGCGTGCTCGATCTGGTAGCCGTCCGCGTTGGCGCCGGGCGCGGCGAATGCTGTCGCTGTCGGCGGCAGACACACGACGACGCTGTCCTGGTCGACGCAAGCGTGCGCCGACGCGACGACAGCGCCGGAGGCGAAGTAGGCGGCGATGTTCTCCGCCGTCTGCGTGGTCTCGGGGGCCTCCATTGTGTGGATCACGATGAGGCGGAGATCCTCGTTCCTCCCCTCGTAGTAATGAGCGGGCGTGTATTGCCCCATGTCGCTCCTTTCATCTGGTACTGGAAAGCCCTCGAGGGTTGTCCTCGAGGGCTTGACTGCGGGTCCCCTAGTGGATCACCAGGGGACGTAGGACGCGGAGATCGGGATGATCCACCCGTGTCCACTGCGGATCGTCGAGTAATTTTTGATCGCGAGCTGGCCATACGACGTGATCCGCAACTCCGCGTACGTCGAATCGAAGTCAGCTCCATTCGCGGTGACCGTTGTGCCGATGAACTGCTCACGCGACGGCCGAAACTTTGACGGGATTGTGAGTATGTTCTCATGATCCCCGCCAGCGGTAATCACAGCGCCGGAGAGGTAGACCACGCCACCGCGCATACAGATGCTCGGCGTGTGACCGCCACCCACACCCCAGTCGGGAGACATCGGCAGCGTCTCCCACGGGTAATTCTTCCCCGTGACGTCGGCCCACTCACGCCCGTTCCACGCCTGGATGTTCCCGGTATCCAGGCGATAAACGAACGCCGGGTCCGTCTCACTGATCCGCACCCCCGCCCCCTGCAAGGCGGCGACGTACTGCGCAGCCGCCGTCTCCGACACTACCGTCCGAATCGACGGAATCGAAAGCGACAAGGCCGTCAGATCCGCGCGCTGCGCCGGGTCAGTGGGCGCGGGCACACGGTGCCCCCGCTGATCGATATAACTCATCGTGAATCCTCACTTCATGGTGTAGGTGAGTCGGATACTGAGACTGTCCCCGCCCTCCCGGATGCCCCCGTAGGCCTGCCCGACCAGGGCAAGCCCCACCCCAGGAGACGCCAGAAGACCCGCGATCCGCGCGATGTCGACGTCCACCCGCCCCGCAGCAAGCGGGACCGGGGCACTCACCGTCGCTCCCGCGAGCGCGGGGCCTGCGTCGGTGTATGTGGCTGGCGCGATCTGGGCGGACCAGGGGGCTGCAGTAGGGTGGGGGCGGAGGGTAAGGGTCGCAGCGGTGATGGTGATGGGGCCGAGCGCTTCGGCCTGGCGCCCGAAGGTGGCCAGGCCCCGAAGGGTTTGCCCGGCCGGGTTTTTGCCTTGCCAGGCCCCGCCACCCCCGTACCTGGCCCAGGCTGTGCCGTCCCAGGTGCCCACCCACTCGGGTGTGAGGACCGCCTCCCTCGCACTGGGCTTTTCCGGGGCAGGCGCTGTCCACTCTGGGAGCTGCCTCTCAGGTTTGGGTGCAGGCCCGAGGGCGTGGACTGGTCGCCCTGTGTCGGGATCGATCAGTACGTGCGCGGACTCGGCACCCGCCCAGTCACCAGCCGTCGCTGAGACCTGCAGTGGCGGGCCACCGTAGAGACTGACGACGAGGGAGCGGCCTCCCTCGACGATCCGGACCACGCGAGCGATCGCAGTGACCGACCGGTCCGACCCGTACCGTGGGGGTAGATCGTCAGGCGTCGTGGATACCAAATCCATCACGCGGAGGCTCACTGGACCACCTCCACGTCGGTCTTCTGGGTACCCCTGTACGTTAGAGGCACCTCGTAGGCGGATACGACACCCCATACGGTGCGGCCCGGCGTCCCCTCGACCGGGCGCGTTTCTACCTCTACGTGCGCGTCGAGACGGATCCTCGGGTCCGGGGCGTGCTCGACCGGCACCTTTACTTTCTTACGGACGGCGTCGGCAAGCATCGCCTCAGCCGTGCTTTTCGCCTGCGCGACACTCGTAATGAGCGGCGAGGAGAAAAACCGTGGGACGACCCCGTAGGGGCCGTCGACCCTCATGGGGCCGATCATCTGATCGGCGATCGCCTGGAAGGATGGCGCGCCCTCGTCCGAGCTCTCCTGCCCGCGAGCGACCACGCGGTTGTAGATCTTGTCGCGGCTCACCGAGGCCGCTACGCCGACCACTGTGCCCTCAGCGCCGTCCGACAGCCGCAGCTCCGGCCGCGAGGTCGGGTCGGGCGTAGGCGGTGAGACGTACAGGATGCCGTCCCCGCCCTCGCGCACGACGGCAGGCCAGGACCGCGCGATCTCGTAGACCGCGTCGATCCTGGACTCTCCCCATGCCATCGACGGGCACGGATAATCCCTCAGCGCCGGATCGATGATCAGGCCCATCCGGGAGCCGACGAGGCGTCGCAGCTCCGACGCCATTGAGCCTGCCGGGTCTGGCGCCATAGGTTCGGTGAGCCTGTCCTCCTCCAGTCGTTGGAGGAGGCTCTTGCCTGTGACCCTCACGGTCGATGGGCCTGGCTCCACCGACGTGATGAGGAAGCGGCCGAGTGGTACTGTCCACCACGCGCTGCTGATCAGTGAGCCGATCGTCAGGCTCACGTGCAGCACCTGTCCGAAGCACGCGAGAGGATGGGTCGGATCGGTGGGATCCCAGTCGCGCCATTCCTGCCCCTCCACAGCGCCCACACGCGGCACCGTCAGGGACAGCGATCCCTGGACCTGCTGGCTCGCGTCCCAGGAGACGGACCCGTCCTCGACGGGCACCTGGCCCAGGTACTCCGAGCCCAGCCAGGACTCCACAGTCGCCTCCACCGTGTATGCAGAGGCGAGCAGATCTGCTGGGATCTCGTCGGCCTGGCTGACAGGCATCGTCATGAGTCCTCCTGCCAGATCGTACGATCGAACTTGTCCCAGCTCCACCTGCGGCTGTCGAGCGCAGCCCATGTCAGCGCTCTGGCGTCGAAGTCATTCCACGTCGACAGCGCGAGCGGAGTGCGCGGCTGCGGCAGACCAACGACTGACCCCTTGATCGTCCAGGTGCGCTCGGCCACGTCAAGTCGAGGCGCTCGCTCCATCGACGCCGACGTCACGGCCATGACCGTGACCATATCGATGTCGCACGTCCCCAGCCTGCACTGCACGCAATGCGCTGGATTGTGAAACAAGGCGACGGGCGTCGGCGTTCCCAAGAGGAGCCTCATCGCGGGAGTATCCCGCAGGTTCGTGCGCGCCGTCACCGACACTGTCCCCGCGCCGACGGTGGGCGCGTACACCACCAGTGGCGTTGATCGTCCCGGTACCTCGTGCTCCGTGACCCGGGGCCTGAGGTCCCTCTGGTCCGTACCCTGCCACAGCAGATTGACGGGGAGCGTCCCCGCCGCTGAGGTCATCAGCGACAAGCCCCTGTACTCACGCACCACGGGAGTGCTCTCGACGTCAACGCCCGCAGATGACGTCAACCTGTACCGTATCTGAGTGTTGATCGGGGCGAGCTGGTCCCCAATCACCCTCTGGGTCCCGTCACTGTCCCAGACCCCGCCACGCGGGACCCACGTGAACCCAGTGTCAGTCAGCCCCTCGACCCGGCATGATGTGCCCGCCGGGACAAGCGCCGATGGGATCACCACCTGGACCCGCGCCGCCTGACCACCCTCAACGACAGCGACTGGCGCCGAGGAAAAGTCCAGCTCTCCCTCCGCCTCGCGCGAGGTCGACGCACCGCGAGCGCCGGTCCACTCGTGCGTGATCGCGCGGCGCCCGTACCCGATACGCCGCTGAGGTGTATCCCCGTCGAAGAAGGCTGCCGCGTCGGCGACAGCCTCCTGCGGTGTTGCTGCCGCGACGATCATGACGTCATCGACGTCCACACGGCCGGGCATCGATCCCCGGTCTGCGTTTGAGATCGTGCGAGCCTCGAACCGCAAGCGGGCGGCGGTGGCCCCAGTAGGCGCGGTGAACGCCCACGTTGGGCGGGTCCCGGCCTCGCTAGATGCCAGCAGCACTGGCCCCTGCTCGACGAGGCGGCGGCCGCCGACGTTCCACTCAGGGGTGACGGCGACCGCCAGGCCCGGGCTCGTGCGCACGAGCGCTGAGATCGCGATCGTTTGCCCGCCAACGATATCGATGGCCGTTGGCGTGGCGATCGGCCCCTGCACACCTGGTGGCGTTTCGATGACCAGATACTGGGGAGACTGGCGAGCGTGCCCGCCCCACGGGGCGGGATCCGAGCCGATCCGGATTGTGGCCGGGGCGGCTCTCATCCAGTCCCGCAGCGCGTACGCGAATGAGGGATTGCGGCAAAGATTCTCCCGGCCCATTACCTGCTCCTTCCCGCGAACTGCTTCCTACGAGCGAGGACGCCCGCACTGATGCCCTCGACGTGGGCGCGGAACTGCGCGCCGTCATCGAGGACGAGGTTCACCTGCGCGCCCTCCAAGGAGAGCCCCGCACCCGCGCCGCTAGCCGCGAGCGCGGACACGTCGGCCCACTGGCGGGCAGTGAGGATCGCCTCCCGCTGACCCGTCTGATTGACGGCCGCGGTCACACCCTCGGGGAGCCAGCCTCCCCGGTCGTACTTGCGGGCGCCACCGTAACGGCCAACGGTCGGCGATCCCCAGATCCCGATCTTGCGAGCACTCAACCCAGGTTTAGGCTCCTCGACCATTTGGCCGCCGCCAGCGTAGATCGCGACGTGATGAGCTGGCGACCCCCAGAAGAGGAGGTCACCGGGCGCTGCCTGAGACCACGGCACGGGTGTTGCGCCGGACTGGTAGCCTGCGGCGGTGAGCCGAGGCCACCCCAGGCCGAGCTGCTGGGCGGACCAGTACACGAGGCCGGAGCAGTCGAGGCCCGGCGGGATTGCTGAGCCGCCCCACACGTATGGGACCTGCATCTGGACTGCTCGCATTGCGGCGCCCACGAGACCGGCTGAGGAGGACTCGTCAGTCTTCTTCTTGAAGTAATCGCCTACGCCGCTCAGGAGCTTTTCAACGCCGCCGGCGCCGAGCTCGCCGATGACTCCGGGGGCGATGTCCTTCATCAGTGCCCGCACGGGCTCGGTGATGAGCTGAGCGACGGAGCCGAGGGGGTCTGCGAAAAAGTCCGCGACGCCCTTCGCGGCGTCGGCGAACCAGCCCGCGATGCCGCCGCCCGCGAAATGGGCGATGCCCCCGCCTGAGAAGCCCGCAGGGGCCTTGCCGGGTGTGCCGCCGGGGCGGCGCTTCGAGGCGGCGTAGTTAGCGGCGATGATGCGGCTCGGTCCGATCTGGCGGACGAGCTCGGGGACAAGGATTGCCTCGCCGGGGGAGAGCATCGCCGGGATCGTGTCGTGTCCCGGGCTGTATCCGGGGACGATGCCGCCTCCGGCGTACTCGGCGATACGGGGGATCGTCGGCAACGTCAGCGACAGGCCGATCTTCGAGGCGACCGTCTCCACCAACGACTTCAAGCCATTGGTGTAAACCGTGTCAATGATGAAATTGACCGGCTTGGCCGCGACTCCCTTGACCTTGTTCCAGGCCGTCTCGATTGCGGTTTTCATCCCGTCGAAGGTCGAGGACACGCTCGACGACATCGACGTGAACACGCCGGTAACGCTGCTATAGACCCAGTCTACTGCCGCCTTCGCGGCAGTCTTGATGGACTCCCACACGCCCGAGATCGTCGAGGCGATCCCGTTCCAGACGGTGGAGACGACACCCGCGACTGTCGCGAAAACCGATGAGACGACGCTCCACACCGTGTTGATGTACCAAGTGACGGCGGCGACGATCCCGCTCCATGCCGCTGACACGGCGCCGGAGATCGCGTCCCACACGCCCTGCAGGAACGACACGATCCCCGTGAAGACCTCGGTAGCGATCCCCGCGATCCACTGCCACGTGGCGGCGATCTGCTCGAACACAGGCTTGATGACGGCGTCATACGCCGACATGAATGCCTGGCAGATCGCGTCCCACGCGGGCTTGATGGCGTATTCGTACGCCCATGTGAAGATCGCAGCCCACGCCTCTATGTACAGCTTGATTGGGAGGAGGACGATTCCTACGATGATCGCGAACGCTGTCTTGAACACCGTGACGATGCCGTCCCAGACAGCAGTGATCGCCTCCCAGGCTGTTTGCATGGGCTGAACGACGTAGGTCGAGAAAAATCCTGAGACTCCGTCCCAGGTGCCCGTCCACCACGAGGAGATCGACTCCATCGTGGACGTCCACACCGAGCTAATCCAGTCAACGAAGGAGTAGAACGCCTCCGTGATCGCCGCCCACGCTTTGCGTCCCGTCTCGGTCTGCGTGAAGAAGTAGACGAGGCCCGCGACGAGCGCGGCGATCGCAGTGACGATCAGCCCAATGGGGTTCAAATTCATCACGACGTTGAAAGCCGCCTGCGCAGCCTTTGCCAAGTTCGTGGCCTTGACAAACTGCAGGAGGCCGCCTGCAGCCTTCACGGCGTTGATCGCGCCCATCGCGGCGCTCATCCCCTTGAACGCCGCCGTGCCGGCGGTCACCGCCACAATGAGCGGCGCGACAACGTCCGTGTTCGCCGAAACCCAGTCGAACACACTCTTGAGCGCGTCCGCAGTCTGCTGGATCACCGACGGGCCGTCACCGCCGAACGAGGACACGAGGTCCCACACGCTCTTGGCGAGCGGAGCGAACGCAGACGCGAGGTTCGTCGCCGCATCCCACCCAGACTTGAGCATCTCCCAGGCGGCCAGGCCAGCGTCACGCAGGTTGAACAGGAAGTCGACGAGACCAGAATCCTCTTCGAGGCCGAAAATCGGCCCCGAGAAATTCCCGTTGGCGAGGATATCCCAGATGCCCTGGATCGACGGCACCGCCGTTGTCTTGATCCAATCGAAGCCCGCGCCGAGTGTATCGGAGAGCCACGTCATGAACTCCGTGAGCTGCGGCTTCGCGAGGTCGATCATGTCCTTGAAGCCGCCGACAATCGTCGCCTGCAGGTTCCCGGCCGCGTTCTCGATGCGAGACACATCCGAGGCCGCTGCGACCGCGACGTCATCAAAACCAAGCTGCAAAATCGCCTGGTTGAACTCCTCGGCGCTGATCTTGCCCTCTGCCAATGCCTCACGGAAATTCCCCGTGTAGGCACCCATGTCCGCGAGCGCCTGCTGGATCTTGCCAGACGCACCTGGAATGGCGTTGGCCACCTGATTCCAGTCTTGGGTCTGCAACTTCCCAGCGCCGTTGACCTGGACGAGGGCCAGGCCCAGACTCTTGTACGTGTCGGCCGTGCCACCAGACACAGCGTTGACGTTGCCGAGAGCCTCCGCAAGACGGTCGAAGCCGTCCACGCCGTTGGCCGCGAGCTGACTCGTGATGCCCTGAATGTCCGCAAGGTCATAGACCGTGCGGTCGGCGTACTCCTGAGCGGAGGCCCCAAGCTCCTTGATCTTGGAATCATCGATGCCCGCGAACCGCAGCGTGTCCGCAAACTTGTTCGTTGCGTCGGACGCAGCGATGGCTTCGGACGCGAAACCACCGATGCCGACGGCCGCGCCCAGGAGCGCGAGCGGGCCGAGCGCCGAGGTCACGAGTCCCCCGAGCGAGGAGACTCCCGAGCCGACACGGACGAGAGAGGAGTCCACCTCTCGGGCCTCGCGCTCGACGTTATCGGCCTCGCGCACCCACTCTTTCATCGACGTCTTGAAGCGCTCCCACCCCGTGGGGGCCTTCGCAACCCGCTGTTCCAGGGCCTCGGTCGCCACGCGAGCGCTGTCGGACGCGACCTTCTCCTTGCGGAGCGAGTCCGCGTGATCAGCCGAGGCCTGGTCGGCCTTCCGGTTCGCCGCAGCCGACGCCTCGCGCGCCGAAGCCAGGGCGGCCTCCGCGCTAGCTACAGCCGCCGAGTCAGCAGACGAGCTGGACCGCGCGGCTGCGAGCGCGCGCTCGGCCCGCTCCACCGCAGTCGCAGCTGTCTCCTCCTCAGCGCGGGCTTTCGCGAGCGCCGAGGCAGACTTTTCGACCTTGGCGTGCGCTTCTTGCAGGGCCTCCCCGGCCCGGGCGGCCTCCTGGCGCAGTCGCGCCGTGGACTTGCCCAGCGGGTCAGCGATCGCGTTAACGAGGTCCTTACCCGAGGCAGAGACCTGTTCCTTGAACTTCTCCGCGTACTTCTTGCCAGCATCGCCAGCCACCTGCGGGATCTGCGAGGCCGTCGCGTTCTCGATGCTCTTAAAGAAGCCCTTCATCGAGGGCACAACATCGACGTAGACCGTTCCGGCCTGATACACGCCAGCCACGCAGACCTCCTACAGGTAGTAGTTATTCAGGTTTCTTGCGGACTCCACCCCGGCATGAGAGCCGCGAGCGCCCGGCGCGCGTTGGCGTCTCGAACTTCTGTTCGCGCTTCGTCGAGTGCGATCTCGGTGAGGCTCTCAGGCCGCGGGTATGTCTCCTTGCCCCCGAAGGCAGCGACGAGCAGGTCAAAAATGTCCTGCAGGACCCGCACCTCGGGGGTTTGGGAACGCAGCTGCGCCTCCGTCGAGTCGTCGTCCTCGGCTTCGGCGAGCGCGCGAGCGGTTTCTAGCGCGACCTCTGGATCATTGAGCATTGCCGCGACCGTCCTACTCGTCGGCGGGAGCGCGTCGACGAGCGTGAGCAGGAACCGGTACCGGCGGGCGCGAAACAGGGCGTATGTGTCCCAGCCCTGCTCCGCTAAGTCCGCAACTATCTGCCTCTCGTACCGGCCTAAACGGTCGTAGAGGCGCGACCTTCCCCCAGGGACCCGAGCGAGGCCTCATAGTGGGCATTGGCCTGCTTGATTAGCACGAGCATCTGACGCAGGTTCAGGCGCTTGATGACGAGCGCGGCGTCCTCTGCGCTCAGCCACTTGCTGATGATCTCCGTCGCTCGCTTGCCACCGGAAAGATCCACCAGGAGGGCCTCGCCCTCGGCGGGGCTGAGTCCCAGCGGGTCCGGGAACGTGACGATCTTGTCGGCGAGGCCGAACGTGAACGGCGTTGCCTCCGCTGCGCCGTCCAGCTTGTTCAAGGCCGCGAGAGTCAGGGTCGGCGTGATCTTATCGGACATTTTGTGTTCTCCTTTGCGACGGTTTTCAGTTGTTGGGTCGGGGCTGAGTGCTGGCGGGGGGTTCGGGCAGCGTCGCCAGCGTCTTTTCTGCCCATCCCTGGGCAAGCAGGGTCACCGCGTCTGCCGCGTCGTCGGTGGTGCGCTCGAGCACGAGCTTTTCCCCGTCTGCCGTGGTGATTTCCTTCTGGAATGTCTTCGTCTTCATGTTCATGCCTATTGCCTTCTCGTGTCTGTGTTCTCCACTGGAGGTTGGCGGGCACGGCTGGGGGGAGAACAGCCCCAGCCGTGCCCGCAGCTCATGCGGCCTCGAATCCCGTGATGTCCCGGTGCTTGATCGCTGCCGAGCCGCCGTAGTAATTACGACAGGCCGTGCCCGCGGTCTCGTCGGCGAAAGCCTTGAACTCGAGGTCCCCCTTGATGGGGTCCGTCGCCTTCAGGGGGATCGTCGGCATGGAGACGAGCTTGGCCCTGGTGAAGCACCAGCCCATGAGCCATTCCTCGTCTGCCGGGCCGTCGGCCGCGATGATCAGGAGGCGCTTCTCAGGGATCGCAGGGAGGAGCGGGTCATCAAAGACGGTCTCGCCCGTGGTCGCGTTCGCCTTGACCTGCGAGAGGTCGACGCCGTGCGTCAGGCTGAGCATCTCCTTACGGAAAAGCTCAAAGACGTTCAGCTTGATCGTCTTTGTTGCCTTTGTGAGATCAGAGCGGACCGGCTCGGCATACCCGAGGCCGTCGACGTCGTCCACGGTCACATCGGGCGCGATTTCACCACCATCGGTGGTGAAAATGCCAAGTGGCGTCCACCCCGCCGGAATCTCCTTCAAAGCGCCCCCAGCATCCGTCAGGGCATCCGGGACAGCCGCCGTAAGCGGCGCGACGAACGCGAGAACGTTAAGCGCCTTCCGCACGTTCTTCGACTTGTTATACCTCTTCTTCAGGGCCTCAATCGTGGTCGTAGCCACACCCTTCTCCTTTCAGTCAGTCGGTGGGCCTGTGAGTGGCATCAACGCTGAGGCCCACCACCTCAACGACGCCATACGCGGCGCGAACGCCCAGCCGCGATGACACGTCGACCGTGTCAACCCAGCCAGAAGCCCCCACCACAGGACGAGCAGACAAAACATCCGCGACCTGGTCCGCGAGCGCCTCCGCGCCGACGCCTCCGTGACCCGTGGGGGTCTTGGCGTACACGTCGACGGCGATCGAGGAGACTCTCTCGTAATCGAGGTCCTGGCTCTGGATCGCGTAGACGTGGACGAGTGGTAGCTGCCAGGTGTCCGGGAGGCTTCCCTCCTGTAGTACTCGCACCGTCTTGATCCCCGTCGCCCGGGTGATCGCGTCCCGGAGTACTTGGACTGGATCCGTGTACGTCATGTGCGGCCCTTTCTCGCGCTCCGTGAGCCTGCGAGTTTCCCGAGCGTGTGCTGGGCCGGGACGCGGCGCCCATCCTTGGTGAAGTGGCCGAACTCGACGGGCACTGCGTACGGTGCATCATTGGTGACTCGGCCTGCAGCTCTGCGTGACGAGCCGTTTCGGCGCGTCGGCACTTCCGCCATCACGGCCTCCACCTTGTACGACTCCGCTAGCACGCGGTCCCGTTTCGGGGCCGCCGCCGCTGCCGCCGCACGCACCGCTTCGGCTTCACTGACCATCGCGCGACTGATCGCCTCGGACTGTAGGAGCGCCTCAATCGACCAATTGTTGCGGACTAGTTTGACTGCCACTTGTTACCTCCGTGAGAGTGCGACGGCCGTACCGCGCGGCCACGGCGAGGACGGTTCCTCCACCGCCCATGTCCCGCCGAGAGGATGCTCAGCCGGGACGCGGATAACGTCTCCGACGCTGAGAGTCACTCCCCGAGGCAGGTAAAGCGTCGCGGTCTCGTCGGCCCTCTGCGAGGCTGCCTGATCGAGCAAGCCCGGCACCGTGAACTGCCCCGGGGCGATCAAGCACCCCGCGATGAGGCGAGACGCAGACTCCTCGACGAGGTAACCGTCCTCGTCACGGCGAACGCGCCCCTCGACCTGAACGGGAGTCTTCCACTCCTCCATCACGTCAGGCACCTCCCATCACCCACACGTGCCCGGCCCTGCGCGGGCGATAAGCGTCTGCGAGCGCCTGGTCGTCGGGGGAGAGGAGAGCCTGACCGCCCACCGCCCATGTGGCGTACTGGCGGGACTGCGTGAACGGTCCCGTCGTCTCTGTCACCTGGGTCGCCCCTTGGGCGGCGGCGTCAGGGATGAGAAGGATACGGCGTACGCTGTCCGCGAGTTGGAGTCGCACCGCCGCAGGGACCTCGGTGAGACCCGCCGTGTAGGTGACGACCACGAAGTCACTGCACCACGCTCGCACGAAGATGTGCCCATGCCGCTTCTCGTACGCGACGGGCGCCCCCTCGTCAGTGAAGACGGCGAGCACCTCCACGAGAGGCGCCCGGGTGGGGAACACCCGGCCCCCGCCGTCAACCTTCAAGCGGTGTACATACGTCTCGACCGTGAAGGACTGGCGCGCACGCTGCCTGAACGCTGCGGAGAGTTTGTCCGCGACGAAGAGAGCGCGGGGCTTCTCCTCGTCGCTGAGCGTACGTCCGAGGGCCGCCTCGATGTCCTCGATGTCGACGAGAGGTGCGCTCATGTTCGCACTTCCTTTACTTCTTGGACTTCTTGGCGGGCTCCTGCTCAGGCGGTTCACTGTCGGGTACGGCCTCCTCGAGGATGCCCGCCGTGATCATTGCCGTGGCGACCTCGTCCGCGAGCTCAAACTCGATCCCGTTTGCTCCCTTGACCTTCATCACGAGGCCTTGAAGACCTGAACTGCCTTGGGGCGCAGGACTGCGCCGCCGTAGACGTGCAGGCCGCGGATTCGATCCGCGAAGGTCTGTTCCGCACGCATGCTCTCGGTCTTCTCGACCTGGGACACGTAGGCCACGGACGGCTTGTGGAAGGCGATCGCCATGGGCTTCGTGTTATCGAGCCAGGGGCTCGTGACCACGTCGAAGCCCAGGAGACGACCGATGGTCGCCTCGCGGAGGCCAGCGACCATGTTCGACTTGTCGAAGCTGGTGAGCTTCGACCCGTCAGAGAGGAGGAATTCCTCGAAGGCCGCGTTGATCAGGAGCACGCGGTCCATTGCGGGGATCTTCTCGGCCGAGAGCTTGCCGCGCAGCTTCAGGATCGCGGCGTAGGCTGTCTCCCAGTTCGTCGGGTTCGTAATGCCCGTCACCGCCGTGCCCTTTGATGCCAGCATCGCGGTCAGGAAGGTCTCCGCGTCTTCAACGAGTGCTGCCGCCGCCGACTTGGTGTACTCGTCGAGAGACTGGTTCGCCTGCGCGGCGTCGATGTCATCGACCAGGAAGTCAAACGCCTTCTCCTGGTCAATGGTGATCTCGATGCCCGTGGACTCCACGGCATCGGGGATGGTCGTGCGCGGCACCTTAGCGCCACCAGTCCCAGTGACTGCGCCGGTCTTGTAGTCCTTGACCGTGATATCCACAATGCCGGGGATGTGGATCTTCGAGCCCGCCGTGAAGGCCTTCTCGTATTCACGGTTCGCCATTCCGACGAGCACCGTGTCACGACGGAAGTTCTCAAGGATACTGGCCGACCACAGCTCCGGAATGAAGTGCTGCAGAGTCATTTTCTGTCCTTTCTTGGCCCGCTTATGCGATGCCCATGATGTTGTTCAGTTGCCCGTCCTTACGGGCCTTGATGATCTCTGAGGGAGACATCTTCTTGAGGTCATCCCTGGTGAGCTGCTTAGCAGCCCTGATCTCCTCACCACGAACCCCCGCATCCGTCGCTGGAGCACCCTTGGGCACCTGCGCGCCTCGCCACGCCAGCAGACGATCCGCCGACGCTTCCAGCTCCTCCTGCGTGGACCCTGATAGCAGGTCCGCGTCCACCCCCTTGGCTGCGGCTACCTGCGCCCTCAGCACCTTGGATTCAAGCGTGGCGGCGCGGGCCTCAGCCTGTGCAGCCTTATCGAGAGCCTTCTGCAGCTCAGACTTGCCCTGCTCCTGAGCCTCGTCATAGAGGCGCGCCTTTTCGGCGTTCTCCTTCATCCGAGACTCATTCTTGCGGGACAGTTCCTTCCACTTCCGCGCCTCGGCCTCCCAGTCAACCTGCTGGGCTGTATCCTCAGCGGCTGCGGAGGTTTCCTGCGCGGCCTGCGCGTCCCCTCCCGTTTCTGCGGATGCGCCGTCGACAAATCGAAGGTAGGGACGGTGCTTCAGGTGGTTCTTCATGGTGATTCCTCCCATTCCGGGTACACGAAAGCCCCCACACCGTTACGGCTGGGGGCTACTGGTTGGGGTATCAAAAACCGACCCGGGCGTTGCGCCCATGGCCGGTGACTTTGAGCTATATGAAGTGAGGACACCCCGGCTGCCCGAAGGGGCTGCCTAGTGTCCTCGCCACTAGGGTACCACGCTCAGGGAATGCGGACAATATTTCCTGCGTGATCTATGACAATCACTTGGGTAAGATGACGACCTTGCATACCCGGCCGAATCTCCCCGATCGATTCCTTATCGTCGAGTTTGCTACGGCGCAGATCGAGGACCAGGCGTTCAGCCTGTTTCCCCGCTCGCTTCATCTGCGAGTCGATGGTGTTCTTGCCTTCCCCCGTGGGTGCTTTGAATTCCCAGACCTGCTGATTCATTTCCGCGTCTGGGTTCTTCGCGCCTTCTTCGCGCGAATCTATACGGAACAGCACGTCTGTTCCTTCTTCCGCGAGGCGCAGCGCCGTGAGCACCTCATGCTCACTGGGCGGTTTTCTGGCCGAAACTGCCGGGATGAACACCCGTCCGTCCCCATGCCCCGGATACAGGAATTCTCCGGGAATCCCCGTCACGTCCCCACCCTCGTACTGAAGCGTCTTATGCCATTTTTCGGCAGGAACGCTCATCAGGCGCTTTAAGCGATCGGAGTCGTCCGGCGGTTGTGCTGTGGTCTTCTTCGGGGGCTTGGGAGGCTTGGGCGGCTCAGCCCCACCCGCCTTGGGCTTTGGCGTTGGCTTGGCCTTGGGCTGTGCCCACGACAGCGTTGGCCCATACTCGCCGTGTTCGCTGACCGTCAGGAGCTTCCGATAATCCGGAGTGCGCCCACCCCGGTCAGAGACACCGAGGCGGTCCGCCGTGATTTGGTGGACTTGTTCGAGCAAGTCCTCGTCGATCACCTGATTGACTGCCAGGCCCGGAGGAAGAGGCTGCACCCCACAGTCGCATCCCGGGTGAATCGGCAGCAGGTCACCACGGTAATACCGCTGGGTCGAGGCGACGACGCACAAGGCGCAATTCTCTCGCCCCGTCAGGACACGCCGATAGAACTGTCCCTCCTCCGGGTAACCGCGCATTGACTGGCGGGACGCATGCGTCTTCGCGAGCTGCATGTCCCCACCGATCAACTGCGTGAGCCGCAGCCGCCCCTCAGCCGCAGCCTGCGGCAGAGGCTTGCCAGCCGCGAGCGCGGTGTATACGTCGACGGCCGGACGACGGTAGACGATGCTCGGGTCTACGCCGCGAGCGCCGCGTATCTCGTCCTGGTCGATGGGTGGGAGGACCGCGTTCCAGCCGAGTTCGCGGGCACACTGGGCGAGGTACGCGCGCGTCAAATCCGCTATACGGAGCTGGCCCGCTGCCACCCTAGGGGTGACCGCCTCAATCATGTCCTCGACGGCACTGGCCCTGTAGTGAGGGAGAGAGTCCCAGTAGGCCTGCCCGAAGGCCGTGATTTGCTGGCGGATTGCGTGGACCTGGCTGTCGTACGCCTCGGCAAGGCGGTTGAGCGTGTCCAGGTCAGCCACGTCAGCCTCCTCACCAGATCACCAGACGCCCTATGGGGTCGGTGTTGTCGGCGCTTGGTTTTGCCTGTCCTGCAGAGAGAACGCAAGCGCCAGCTGCTCTTCTGCCCGGCGCTGCTTGTCCTGCGCTATCTGTTCCGGCGAGTACCCGAGGATATTCCGCTGAATCGTTTCCAGTGCCTCGCCAGCATTGCGCGCCTGGACGGCCGCCGTGTACTTCTCCGTGAGAGACACCGCGTGAGGCGGCACGAACAGCACCTCGACGGTTTCTGTCTCGTCCAGCGTGTATCCCTCGACCGCTAGCGCCTTGACGATGAGGTAGGCGAGCGCGGGCTTGAAGCGCTCGATCCTGTCACCTGCCTTGGAGAGTAGTGCCTTCTGCGGCTGCTCAGCGCCCGCTGCCGATTGGTTGGCGGAGTCCGGGAGCATGATCGAGATCGGCGTTGCCGTCTCGGCTGCCAATTCTCTCCAGTCGTCCTTGGTCGCGTTCAGGATTTCCGTGATCTGGGTCTGGGAAGACTCCCAGATTTCCACCCCCGGGGGCAGCTCCCAGAGAGCTGCGGGCGATGGCTCGAAGATCGCCTGGTAGTCGATCGCGTTCCCAGACTCGTCCTCAGCAGGCAGGCCCGCCGACCCCTCAGTAGACTTCAGCGCTCGCTGACGGAAAGCCTGCATCGAGATAATGACCAATCGCTGCAAGGTCTGCCAGTTGATGCGGTCGATGAGATCGAGCACATGCTCGAACTCACCCATCCCGAACCGGTTCTCCAGGACGATGACCGGGGGTGCGCCCTCGAAGGACTGCACGCCACCGGGGTCGAGTCGCCAGTCTCCCGCAATGCGAGAGATCAGCTGCCGCGACTTGTCGTAGGCCGACCGCGTGTAAGCCAAGCGTAGGCCCGGCGTCCACATCACGAGGTGGTCGAGGCCGGCCGCCTGGTCTCGCCAGACCTTCACGGCCGCGAGCGCACGCCACGGCCGGACCGGGTCCGGCTCCACATACATGTGCTCCGGGCGCTCATACGTCACGCATGCGCGGCCGTCTTCGTCCTGGGTGACCAGGAGGTAGCCGCGCCCCAGGGTCGCGGCGTCCCAGATCGCGTCCGAGAAGACCACTTTGAGGCGGTTGTCGCGCCAGATGCGCGCGGCCGCCTGCGCGGCGGGACTGTCTTCGCTGGCTCCGACCGTCACCCCGTTAGGGATGAGACGGTCAGCGAGCGCGGACACGACAAGCTTGCCCGGGTTGGTGCGCGCGCGACGCTGGAACTTCAGCCATGCCCTGGCGAGATTCGGGCCCATCTCCGGCAGGGGAGATGACCCGTTGGTGTATGAACGCAGGAGATCCGTTCGCGGACGCTCCTTGTCCATTTTTGCAGTGAGGTAGGTGAGCCATTCCTCGGGCGTTTTCGTCATGAGGTGGGGCCTCCTTCCCCAGTGCGTGTTAGTAGAGTCGTCTGGGCGCGCGGCGCGCCCTCGGCCTGGCCGCGCCCTTACCAACCGCGTCGAGGCCAGCCTTATACGCGAACATCGCGCCCCAGGCCGCGTCGATCTTGGAGTAGTCCTGGTCATCCGCCGGTTTGACCAGGACGTAGCCTGCCTGTCGCGGGGACTTGCGGGCGTTGAGCAGATGCGCGGTCATCGTCGGGTCACCGTCGTAGGTGATGAGGTTCTGGTGGATCGCTGAGAGGAGCTGCGCGAAGTTCTCACACGTCTGAGAGACATTGCGCTGTGGATAGCGGATCGGCTCGGACGCGCTGATCTTGGCTCGCAGGCGACGCGAGTAGCGCGCCTCCCAGGCCTTCACGTCCTGCGCCCACCCTGCGGATGGGTCAGCGTAGAAACCGACGACGTTGAAGCGTTCGAAGGCTTCACGGACTGTCTGTTCCACTTCGAGGCGCGGGGGCTGCCAGCCTTCGCCTGCGGGGCCGTCTGGCTGGCTCCAAATCCCGACCTTGAACAGGTGACGTTGCGTCACCGAGTATCCGATCAGGACCGTTGCATCTGCTATGCCGATCTTCCTGCCTTCTGAACCGTCGAAGCCGAGCGTGATCGGCTCGGTGGAGCTGATCTGCTTCGTGTGGTCCTCTATGGCTCGCAGCTCGGGCATTGTCAGCCATGCGTCCGACGCCGAGGTGAGTTGGTTGAGGAAGTTTGAGCACATCTCCGCGGGATCGTTATCCGGGTGCCAGAACGAATCGGCGATGCGCTCCAAATCCACCCATCCGGGTTCGCACTCGGGCTCGTGGATCGCGCAGCCGCGCGGGTCTGCTGCCGAGTCGCCGTAGGCGATCCGTAGGCCTTGCAGGAGTGATTCGCGGTCCGAGATGTCGGTGTCCAGCGGAGCCTCACGGTGGTCGTAATACAAGCCCCGAGCGGCTTCGGGCTTGACTTTCCCCGCCTTGATCAGCTCGTAGAACCGCGCCGTCGTCTCCGCGACCGACCGCTCGCCGACCGTGTACGCATTCGGGGTCTCAATCGTGAGACCCCGAAGCTTGTCAGCGTTCGCACGCAATGTCTTCGCCAACTTCGGCCCACCGTTTGACGGCAGCCATGTTTCGGTCTGATCCATGACTGCCATGACGGCCTTCGCACCCTTGACGGATGTCGCCGAGGATGTTCGTTTTTCGATGCGGCCGCGCCTCAGGGCAACGAAGGAATCCATAGGGTCGATGCCGTACTCATCCTCGGCGGGTGACCCCCGCAGCATTTCGAGCAGCGGGTCCCAGGTGTTTGCGGTCTGGTCATCGGTTGTGGCCGTGACCTGGACGATTGGTGTACGCCGCGTCGACCACGGCACCCCGACAGGCTGACCCTCAGCATCCCACCCATCGCACAGGACGGGGCCGAGCGCCTCCACACAGCAGATCGCTGCGAGAAATGGGCTCTTGCCCCACCCACGCGGACGCGACAGCACCGCGCGCTGCTTGATACGACGGCCCGTGTCTGGGTCCAGCTCATACAGCCTCGCGAGGAACTCAATCTGCTCCTGCGTGGGAACAAACGGGATGTGTTCCTCACTGTCCTGATCCCGGTCAGGCATGAGCAGGTACGCCATCATCCAGTCCGCGATGTCGTATCCGAGCGTCGGGAACTCGTCGTCCTCGTCGATCGGTTTCCAGGGCACG
>ERZ772909.455-NODE-455-length-25492-cov-39.904627_pt1 | contig 25492 bp, 22 predicted proteins | sample MGYA00511137_ERZ772909 | MGnify/ENA primary metagenome ERZ772909 (study PRJEB29015, sample SAMEA2738095) | human oral metagenome | biome: human oral; feature: human-associated habitat; material: saliva | place: China | collected 2270 ... | reverse complement strand
CCCTTCGCAATCACTACGACATTATAGACATCGCCCTTTGGTGCGATTATGTGGATATGCTCCGTAGATTGGGTAAAGACATCCACAGTCCGAAGTATGTTTGTCCCGAAAACTTACAAGAATCCCACGACACGGCACAGCGGAAACTGCAAGCTCAGCGAGATAAGGAAGCCGAAGTTCAAAGACGACAGCAAGCGATAGAAAACGAGGAGCGTTTTCAAGAACTCAAATCCCCATTCTTTGGCATCACCTTTACAGACGGGGTTATCCAAGTGAAAGTCTTAGAGAGCGTGCAGGAATATTTAGAGGAAGGAGTATCAATGCACCATTGCGTATTCGACAATGCCTACTATCTCAAAGAAAACTCACTGATACTTTCGGCTACCATTGAGGGCAGACGGATAGAAACGATTGAGGCCAATTTGGACACGCTCAAAGTGGTGCAAAGTCGTGGAATGTGCAACAAGAATACTACGACCAAATTGTAAACCTCGTAAATGCTAATAAACGGCTAATCCGTCAGCGAATGAGACAAACAGCATAAAGTACAAACCATAAAACTATCACAGCAATGAAAGCAGAAATAGAAAGCATCGTATGTAACTGGACAGATAAGATACCCCACATTCTTGTAAGGGTTATTAACGCCATAGTCCTATCAGCCAACAAAGATGAATTGAAAGATGCAATCAACAAGATTTCCGAAGATACGAAACTTGACAAATTCTTTGCCTATGGGTATAGGCGCACTCACTTTGGGCTCACCCATCGCAGATTATCCAATGGTGAGTCGATGGAACGTAGATTGTTAATCGTAAAATTTTGAAGATATGAAACAGAGATTTTTAGCATATACGAAATTCGTATTCGATGGTGTGTTTGACGTAATTGCGGAGAGCAAGGAAGATGCACGATAAAAAAATCCTGCAAGATTGCAGGCTGGTGATGGGAGGAAGCATTCATAGCACCTTGCCAAACGATGAAATAAATTGGCTTTTTGCATTCATCCCGATAAGCTAATAGACTACATTACAAAGAACTGGTAACAATCCCCTAAACAATTCCAAGAGACGCGCAATACAAAACTTGCGTAGCTTCTTTTCTTTGCCTTTGAACAAGCAGGCGACCAAAGCAAAGAAGCAAAAGAAAGTTGGGGAGAACAAGAATTCTAATAGATAAAATGTCAACATCCTGCCATATTGTCTTGCTTGCAGTAATTTTAAGTTTGGGCATATATTTTGTATACAAAGAAACATGTTTAATATTTAAGACCCCAGCCAAAGGACTGGTATTTTCAATTATGGGAATAAAACCTGGCCCCAAAAGGATTGCGAAATCCACTGGACAGCCTGACAAAAGGCAAAGGGATAACAAATCCACTCCAGGTAATACCCCTTCCCTAAAACCTCACATTCATAAGAAGGGGGACTAATTCATTCATGGATTTCCTTAAAGAAGCCTCTAATGATGAGTATTCATCATTAGAGGCTTTATGAATGAAAAAGAAAATACTTGACTTGTCTTCTTTTTATCAACCCACGAAGCACTCTACTCTTGTATTGACAAAATGAAACATAATCCCAATAGAAATTCTTGTATCCAGTTTCTATCTTACGCAGCAGCCTACTCTTAGGGTGCTTTCCATAACCAAGCAATCGTCCCCCCCTACATTGTAGGCAAGCAAGGTCAGCAGGGCATCCTTACCATACCCTTTGAAGGGTTCAAAACATTTCCAAAGATCGGCACGAAGCAGTGAGTCTGCCTGCCGTTCCGTCATATCTGCCGTGAAGTTTTCGCCTGGTTGCAGCTGATGACTATATCCAACATACGGATAATTCTTCAGCCGTGCATGCCCTCAAAGTATTTCACAACAACTACCGCACTCTCAAAAGGGGGCAAGTCTGCCAGCCGCACCCTGCGCTGTGCAAGGGTCAACTGACAGAACAGGCAGAATACACAAAGTAAAATGAAAGAATTTATCGCTCGCATCAATTATGTTTTTAGTGGTGAGAAGATACAAGTTTGTCCTTGCCCTCTTCCCGCTCGTTGTTAAAACTAAAGGTCAGTTGCTGCACCTTACCGAAACTATCCTCCACATATACATCAATCGTCTGTCGATCGGTAGAGTGCGAAGTGTAATACAAACGGATTTCCTTTTGCATCAACAAATAGCGGTCGTTGGGAGAAAGCAACATGCCATCCTCCAAACGCAATTCCCCCTTCCCATCGGGTTGGAAATAGCGAATCGTATAGCGCGTGTCCTTAAACCCCAATCGGTCATTGGACCGTTATAATGATGTTTGTTATGGAGAGAAGATAACTTCCTGTTATCTTTCATTCGCTTGTTGGCATCTTGTTTTTCGTTCGTTCTCGCCGTAGCCCGCTACGCCTTCGAACAAACGGTAAACAATCTGCTCAACAATCTAATGAAATCTGTTCAGGATCTAATGAACGAATGGGGTTTACTACAACTATTTTCTACGATTATTTTCTCTTACTCCTTATGTTCAATAAATTCTGGAAAATGAAAGAAGGCTTTGCCTTCGGTGCCGGACTTATTGTGGTGGGATTAGCCCTGCAATTTAGCGTTGGTCCGATTCATTGGTCGGATTTTGCATTTCCCCTCAACGGCATTTTTCTCTTCCTGTTTCTTTGCAGCCTTGGTTTGGTCTATGTGTTGCGCCACAAAGTGCGTTTCTTTGGATTTTTCCACAGAGTGGAAGCTGCTGTGCCCATTTTGCTCTATGCTGCTGCCCTCACGGTGGCAATGGGATTGACGCGTCAAGTACCTGCGCACGAGCGCGCTGTTGACCCCATTGGTTTGACACAAATGTTGTCGTTTTGGCCGTTTGTGCTCATCTATCTCACGCTGGCGGCGATTGTGGGATTGATAGTTTTGCGTCAAGTTTCTCATTTTCGCTGGCGCGAACTACCATCTATGCTTTGCCACGTTGGATTGTTTGTGGCCATCGTGTCGGCAACATTGGGAAGTGCCGACATGGAGCGCGTGAAACTCAAGGCTACTACGGATATGCCCGAATGGCGCGCCACACAAGAACAGGGGTTTGTGGAACTTCCGCTGGCTATTCAGCTCAAGAAATTTACCATCGATGAATATCCTCCTAAACTCTTGTTGGTGAACAACAAAACGGGTAAGACGATTCCAGAGAAGAATCCTGAAGTCGTGTTGATTGACAAGCATTTCAAAGAGGGACGCTTGATGAAATGGCGCATCAGAGTGCGCGAAAATCTGCCACTCTCTGCTCCTGTGGTGACAAAAGACACAATAAAATATGTGGGTTGGGGCTCTTCGGGAGCGGTGACTGCGCTTTTGGTGGAAGCTCAACCGATGAATGGCGACAAAGAAGCGGGAAAACCCATTGTGGGTTGGGTGACTTGCGGTAGTTATATGTTCCCCTTCCAAGAACTTAAACTCAACAATCAGTTGAGTTTGGTGATGGCGCGCCGCGAACCCGAACGCTATGCTTCTCAAATCGAGGTTTTCACGAAGTCGCAAGAACACATCGTGGCTACGGTGGAGGTGAATAAGCCTGTGAAAGTGGACGGTTGGATGATTTATCAACTGAGTTATGATGAATCGATGGGCAGATGGAGCGAATCGAGCACGTTTGAACTCGTGAAAGATCCGTGGTTGCCAGCCGTATATGTAGGTGTTTATTTGCTCCTGGCTGGTGCAATACTCATTTTCATCGTAGCACAAAAGCGTCGCTAAGTCCTTGGGGATATAGCGTGCGGCGCATATCAGTATCTGGCTCCCCAACAATGCTATTCGCTAGCGCGTTTGTCGCAAAGATGTTTAGCTAGATTGTTTGCTTCAAAATTGTTTCTAGAACGTTTGTCGTAAATATGTTTCTATCAAACGTATTTCTAGCGCGTTTGTATCCAGCGTTGGGTGGCTCTTTTCTTAAAATTCTCTTGTTATGACTTGGAATTCCTTTATATATTTTGCACTTCCCGCCTTGTTGTTGTGGTTGGGTGGTGCGTGGACAGCTTGGAAGAAGCGTCCCATTCCCACTTATTTGTTTACCGTTGCGGGACTTCTCGTCTATTTCGCTTTCATTCTCGGTATGTGGTTCTCGCTTGAGCGCCCTCCTCTCCGTACCATGGGCGAAACGCGTTTGTGGTATGCCTTCTTTCTTCCCACGGCAGGCTTAATTATCTATTCTCGTTGGCGCTACCCTTGGATACTCGCTTTCAGTACGTTGTTGGCTGGAGTGTTCACCACCATCAACTTGGTAAACCCTGAGATACACAACAAAACGCTGATGCCTGCGCTGCAAAGTCCATGGTTTGCTCCGCACGTTATTGTCTATATGTTTGCTTATGCCATGCTCGGTGCAGCGGCATTGATGGCAGCCTACCTGTTGTGGTTCAAAAAGAGTGAAATAACCGAACATGAACTCGACATTTGCGACAATTTGGTGCATGTAGGTTGGGCATTTATGACCGTCGGCATCTTGTTTGGTGCACTCTGGGCTAAAGAGGCTTGGGGACATTACTGGGCTTGGGACCCGAAAGAAACTTGGGCAGCTGCCACTTGGTTTGCTTATTTGGCGTATATCCATGTGCGTTTGCGCGCAGATCGTTATCGTCGTGCGGCACTTTGGGGATTGATTGTTTCTTTTGTGCTGTTGCAGATGTGTTGGTGGGGCATCAACTATTTGCCTTCTGCACAAGGAGCAAGCGTGCATACTTATAGTATGGGCTGATAGGTGGCCGAAAATTGTGGGATATGTGCAAAAAAGTCGTATCTTTGTAGCACTAATCAATTCTTTATATCATGAATTTCATTAAGAACATAGCAAGTGCTTGCCTGTTGTGTGGATTTTCTCTCACCTTGGCGGCGCAAAGTGCACCCAAAGCCTCGTATAATGTTGTGCCGCTTCCTCAAAAGGTGACGCTGCAACAACAATGGGGCACGTTTACACTGACTCCACAAACACGTATTGTTTGCGGAAAATCGGCTAACGATCAGAAAAATGCGAAGTTGCTGCAAGAGTTTGTGGCAGACCGCACAGGACTAACTTTGTCCATCGCAACAAAACGTGGAAAAACTCCTGCCATTGTGTTGAGCAGTGCAGAAAAAGATTTCGCACCCGAAGGTTATCGTTTGCGCATCGACAGCAAAACGGTGAGCATTGCGGCTAGTACCAAGGCTGGTGCGTTCTATGGCATCCAAACTTTGCGCAAATCACTCCCCCACTTCAGTGAAAAGGAGCGTGCATATATGTCAAAAAATGGTAGAATCGCTTTGCCCGGTGTGGAAATCAACGATGCTCCGCGCTTTGCCTATCGTGGCACGATGCTCGATGTGGCGCGCCATTATGCCACTCCTGACAGTGTGAAACGCTTCATTGATATGATTGCTTTGCACGGCATCAACCGTTTTCACTGGCATTTGACAGATGACCAAGGTTGGCGCATCGAAATTAAGCAATTACCCGAGCTCACCAAAGTGGGTAGTCATCGTGCTGCCACCGTCATTGGCAAGAACACTGGGAAATATGATGGAAAACCTCACGGAGGGTTCTACACTCAAGCGCAGTGCAAAGATATTATTGCCTATGCTGCTGATCGCAACATCGAAATTATCCCCGAAATCGATCTCCCTGGTCATATGTTGGCAGCGCTTGCTGCATATCCCGAAATGGGTTGTACAGGTGGTCCTTACGAAGTGGGACAGATTTGGGGCGTAAGTAGTGATGTGCTTTGCGCCGGTAACCCCAAAACTTACGCGTTTATTGACAAAGTTTTGGGAGAAGTTGCGCAACTCTTCCCTGGAAAGTATTTCCACATCGGAGGTGACGAATGTCCCAAAACACGCTGGAAAACTTGTCCCAAGTGCCAAGGTATCATTCAGGAAAAACAACTTCAAGCCGAAGGTAAGCACACAGCCGAAGAAAGATTGCAAAGCTACGTCATTCGTTATGCAGAAAAGACGTTGGCTCGCTATGGCAAACGCATCATCGGTTGGGACGAAATCCTTGAAGGAGGTCTTGCTCCCACTGCAACAGTGATGTCTTGGCGTGGAGAAACGGGAGGAATCGAGGCAGCACAAAGCGGTCACGACGTGGTGATGTCGCCCAATACTTATCTCTATTTCGACTACTATCAAGCAAAAGATGCAAGTCAAGAGCCTTTAGCGATTGGTGGGTATTTGCCGCTCGAACGAGTGTACAGCTACGAACCCATGCCTGCGGTGCTGAAACCCGAAGAAGCAAAGCACATCTTGGGAGTGCAAGCTAATTTGTGGTCAGAATACTTCAAGACGCATCGTCAAACAGAATATATGGCATTGCCTCGTTTGGCTGCTTTGGCAGAAATTCAGTGGTGTCAGCAAGGCACGCGCAAATATTCCGAGTTTTTGAAGCGTTTGCCTCAACTTTTCGCACTCTATGGTGAGAAAAACTACAATTTCGCCAAGCACTACTACGACATTATGCCTAATTACTCTTCCATCGATGGTGGAGGTATACGGGCAACTCTCCAAGTGAATGAACCTAACGACGCCATCTATTATACACTCGACGGCTCGACTCCCACACAACAAAGCACGCGCTACACTCAGCCTTTAGATTTCAAGAGCGATGTTCGTTTCCGTGCCATTGCTTTCCACGAAGTGCCTGGACAACAAGAAGGAGCTCCAAAACGTTATGAAGCGAGTCACGTTGAAAAAGAAGACTTCCACTTCTCTAAGTCAACAGCGCGCAACATCACTTTGGTCAATGAACCTCATCCCAGCTACACATTTGCTGGAGCAAAGGTGTTGGTAGACGGGCTTGTGGCAAGTAACACGAGCTACAACTCAAGTCGTTGGATTGGATTTCTCAACAAACCTATGGAAGCCATCATTGATTTGGGAGAAAATACCACCATCAGTCAAGTTGGTTTTAACACCTGTGTGGAGAAAGGTGACTGGATTTATGATGCTCGTCGCGTAGAAATTTCAGTTTCTATGGATGGAGGTAAGACGTGGCAGGTAGTTGTTGCCAAAGATTTCGCACCACTTACCCAAGCCGACAAGAATGGCATCCACCGACACGTATATGATTTCGCACCCACCTCAGCAAGATTGCTCAAAATCGTGGCACAACCCGAACCTAGCATTCCTGCATGGCACGAGGATGCAGCTGGTAAACCCGCCTTCCTCTTCGTCGATGAAATCACAGTAAACTGATTTGCAACTTCTATATAGTGGACTTTCTCTTCGGAGAAAGTCCCTTTTTCCGTTTTAGTTCGTTTCATCCTCTTTTCATCCTCTTTTCATCCTCTTTCTATTTCTTTCTGTTTCATCTCTTTCTCATCCTCCTTATCATCAAGACCGCATCGTCTTCGTTTCTTTTAGCATCTATGTCCACACCCACACAAGAACAACAGATATTTCACCGCTCCCGTCTATTGATGGGAGATGCCCCCCTTCAGCAACTGCATCAAATCCGCGTCATTCTCTTCGGAGTGGGAGGAGTAGGCAGTTGGTGCGCCGAAAGTCTCGTGCGTTCCGGCGTGAAACACCTCACCATTGTCGATTCTGATCGCGTAAACATCAGCAATGTAAACCGTCAGCTTATGGCTACTATCGACACCATCGGACAAGTGAAGGTGGAAGTATTGCGTCAGCGACTACTTTCCATCAATCCTTCTGCCGAAATCACCGCCGTGCAAGACATTTATAATGCTGAAAATGCAGAGAGTTTCAAGTTGCACGAATATGATGTCATCATCGACGCCATCGATTCTCTTGCAGAAAAAGCGCATCTTCTCCTCACCGCCAGTCGCACTAATGCCCTACTCTTCTCTTCCATGGGCGCAGCTTTGAAAATGGATCCCACGCGCATTCAAGTGGCAGAATTCATGAAAGTGCGCGGATGTCCGTTGGGAAGAGCCTTGCGCAAGAAGATGAAGCACCAAAAAGAGCGACCTGCCAAGAAATTCCTCTGCGTCTATAGCGATGAAGTGCTACCCAATTTGGGAGAAGCCGAGATAGACGGCTACGAACCCACCATCGCAGAGAGCACAGATGCGCAAGAAGGTCGCGAAGAACTGCTTTCTCACAACTGGAACGACCGCAAGGCGCAAATCAATGGCACCATGTCGCACATCACTGCGATGTTTGGTTTCACGCTCGCTGGCTTAATCGTGCAGCATTTCTACAATGCCGCAACAACCTCTTGCGACCATCAGAATGCACCAGCGACTTGTGATGAGGAGTCTGACAAAACCGCATCGTAATTGAGCAACGTCTTGTGAACTTTCAAAATCTAAGTGCGACAAATCCAGTACTCATTCGCCACAATAAGGTCGAAAAAGCGCAATAAATCGCAGATTATTTGTGGATAAAGCAAAAAAGAAGCGCGTTGTTCGTTCAAACGAAACGAAATGATTACTTTTGCGTTTCAAAATGTAGCCTTATTTGTACACCATCTTAGCATTTAGCGCAAGAGAAGGCAAGTCAGGCGACATCAATCATAATTTAGAAATTCAACAACAGCAATAATAGCAATCCCTTTTATGGAAAAACTCTCTTACGCCCTCGGCCTTCTCATCGGTCATAATCTCAAGGGTATGAACATCGACGGTCTTGTCACCGCAGAATTCACTCGCGCCGTAGAACAAGTGCTCAAAGGCGAAAAAGCAGAAATGACAGAAGTGCAAGCACAAGGTATGGTGCAAGAATTTATGAAAGAACAGCAAGAAATTGCTGGTCGCGAAGTGCGTGAAGCTGGTGAGAAATTCCTCGCAGAAAATGCCAAGCGCGATGGCGTCACCACCACAGCATCTGGTTTGCAATACGAAGTCCTCACTGAAGCTATTGGTCAAAAGCCCGTAGCCACCGACAGCGTGCGCTGCCACTATGAAGGACGTTTGATCGATGGCACCGTGTTCGATAGCAGCTATCAACGCGGAGAGCCCACCTCTTTCCCCCTCCAAGGCGTCATCAAGGGATGGACAGAAGGTTTGCAACTTATGAGCCTCGGATCAAAGTTCCGTTTCTTCATTCCTTACACTTTGGCTTATGGAGCACAAGGTGCAGGCGGTGCCATTCCTCCCTACGCAGCTTTGGTGTTCGACGTTGAATTGCTCGGCATCAACGAATAAGTCTAGTTCACAGTCTGCTCTCCACCTCGTCTAGTTGAACAACAGCAAATGTGAAGCGGACGAACAACATTCTCCAACGATAAAAACAATACAATTATAATGAAAAAAGTACTCTTCTGCGCCCTCGTGGCTGCAACTGCACTTTTCAGTGCTTGCGGTGGTGGCAAACAACAATCCACCCCCACTGGAAATTTGAAAGACGAAGTAGACAGCTTGTCTTACGCTGTGGGTCTTTCACAATCTCCCACTCCCGAACAAATCAAAGACTACCTCATGCAGGCTGGTAGTGATTCTGCTTTTGTAGATGCATTCTTCAAAGGTATGAAAGAAGGCATGAACACTGCAGACGATAAGAAAGCACTCGCTTATCAACTCGGTATGCAAAGCGGTATTCAGCTCAAGACCCGTCTCTTCCCTCAAGTAGAAGGTCAAGTATTTGCAGGCGACAGCACCAAGCACCTCAGTGCGAAGAATGTTCTCGCAGGTATGGTAGACGGCAAAAACAACGTGAGTGCACTCGTGATTGGCAAGGATACGCTCCATCGTCAACAAGCAAGCGTATACATGCAACAGAAGTTGCAAATGATGTCTAGAAAGGCCAACGAAAAGCTCTATGGTGCTGCCAAGAAGAAGAACGAAGCTTTCATCGCTAAAATTGCAAAAACTGCTGGAGTGAAGGCACTTCCTGGTGGTGTATACTACAAGGAAATCAAAGCTGGTAATGGTGCCACTCCTAAAGCAACTCAAGTGTGCGAAGTGAGCTACGAAGGTCGCCTTATCGATGGCAAGGTGTTTGACTCTTCACAAGATAAAACGGTGAAATTCCCTGCCAACCAAGTCATCAAGGGTTGGACCATCGCTTTGACCAACATGAAGGTGGGTAGCGAATGGGAAGTTTACATTCCTTGGAATCTCGCGTATGGGGATCAAGAACAAGGTCCTATCCCTCCTTACTCTGCGTTGGTTTTCAAAATCAAACTCGTGAGTGTGTCTGATGCTCCTGCACAACCAGAAGCTCCTCAGATGCAAATGGGTATGTAGTCCACTCACTACAACGCGTGATGCAAAGTTGGTGGAAAACCTTGCTTGTTTCTGCCACACATCTCTCATTCACACACAGAGGAAACGGACTAAACTCTGTTTCCTCTGTGTCCGTTTTTGACTATTGTGAAACATAGAAACTCAATACAAATGAAATTTCGTTCTATGCTCGTAGTGGCACTCGCCGCTACCCTCTCATTCTCTGCATTTGCTGCAAAGAAAACAAAGAAAAACAACAAGAAAGTGGCACAGCCCGTGATGGTGAAGCCCGTAAGCCCCGCTGACTTCTCTTACGCTGCTGGTGTGGCGCAGTCTGCTAGTTTGGCACAATTTCTTGCGCAACGTTCTGGTGTCGACTCTGCCCACGTCAAGGACTTTGTAGAAGGACTCAACAAAGAAGTCTCTGCCGATGAAGCAGCAAAACTCCGTGCATTGTTGGCTTCTATCGACATTAAGAAGCAGATGCCTCAAATCGTGCAAAGCATGAACCAACAAGCCACCGGCAAGGGCGACACCACTTATGTTGATGCTACCATCTTCCTCAAAGGACTCACTGAGGGCTTGTTGAAGACCAACACCCTTTCTGCAGATTCTGCCACCAAGATTGAGCAACAACAATACGACTACTACACGCAACAACTCAAGACGCGCAATGCTGATTTCTTGAAGAACTATGCCAAACAAAAGGGTGTGAAATCCACCGCATCTGGTTTGCTCTACAAAGTAATCAAGGAAGGCGATGGTGCAATGCCTACCGACACTTCTGAAGTGGAAGTGCACTATGAAGGAAAGCTCGTGGATGGCACAGTGTTCGATAGTAGCTACAAGCGTGGAGAAACTGCTACGTTTGCTGTGAACCATGTGATCAAAGGTTGGTCTGAAGCTGTGAAGTTGATGAAAGTCGGTGCAGAATATGAAGTATGCTTGCCTTACGAAATCGCTTATGGCGAACGCGGTACTCGCGGCATTCCTCCTTACTCTACTTTGATTTTCAAAATCGAACTCAAGGGCATCAAATAATTTGTAGCCCCCCGCTCTTTGCTGTCCGGTAAACTAGATAAGCGATTTCAATTCTCGGTTTATCGGACAGCAATCTTTTTTTGTAGAAAATTGTACCTTAAACAAATCTTAAATACACCCTCTCGCGTGCGCGCACGCGCGCGCATCACAGGAGTTTTTACTTTTTTGCTGTCACAAGTGTCACAGGGTTCATCGTAAAACACTATGGAACAACAGTTTGCGATGTCTTTATAACATTCATTTGGAAATATGTGCGGTATGCGTTCAAATAAAAGGGAAAAAGACGTGATGTTTGATGAAAAACGACGTGTCATTTGATGAAAAACAACGTGTCGTTTTGTTGAAAACAACGTGTCGTTTGTTGGTCAATGTCGGAACGGAAGTAGCGGTGGGGAGAAAGTGCGAGAAGAAGTCCAATACAAGAGGACGAAGAAAGGGAGAGTGTGACACTTGTGACAGCAAAAAATCAACATCGCTGTTGGAAGGCGCGCACGCGCGCGCGTAAGACGCGTATGTGTGTGGATTTGCACGTTTTCGAAGAAGGGGCGATTTCGGAGAAGGGGCGCATGAGAAACTCTCTTTGGGTTTATCCTCTTTGGAAGTCTGTTTTTATGATGTTTTGCTCACCTTAGAAAGCAAAACAAGGTGTTTCAAAAGAAAATAGTGCAGATTTTGACGGATTTTTCACTCTTTGCCCTTGTTTCGACCCATATGTAATAGGGGGCAATGTAAAAGAGCAACAACAAATAGGGGAATTGACAAAGAGAAAAGCAGGAGAAAATCGGGAAACACTATGCAGAAAGACACAATGGAAAAAGAAACAGCGCAAAAAGAAACAGAGTGCGCCAAACGAATTTGACACACTCTGTAAAGATTTGAAAGACTAATCTAAGCGATTAGAGTTGGGGACCAGCAGCAACGAGAGCCTTACCAGCTTCGTTGGTGGTGTACTTAGCGAAGTTCTTCACGAAGCGAGCTGCGAGATCCTTAGCCTTTTCTTCCCATTGAGAAGCTTCAGCGTAAGTGTCGCGAGGATCGAGGATTTCAGTAGCAACGCCTTCGAGTTGAGTAGGAATTTCGAAGTTGAAGATGGGGAGCTTCTTGGTAGGAGCAGAGAGGATAGCACCAGAGAGGATGCCGTCGATGATACCGCGAGTGTCCTTGATAGAGATACGCTTGCCAGTACCGTTCCAACCAGTGTTCACGAGATAAGCCTTAGAACCGTTAGCTTCCATTTTCTTCACGAGCTCTTGAGCATACTTAGTGGGGTGGAGTTCGAGGAACGCTTGACCGAAGCATGCAGAGAAAGTGGGAGTAGGCTCAGTGATACCGCGCTCTGTACCTGCGAGTTTAGCAGTGAAGCCAGAGAGGAAGTAGTACTGAGTTTGGTTAGCGTCGAGGATAGAAACAGGAGGCAATACACCGAATGCGTCAGCAGAAAGGAAGATGACGTTCTTAGCAGCAGGAGCAGCTGAAACAGGGCGTACGATGTTCTTGATGTGATCGATAGGATAAGTTACGCGAGTGTTTTCAGTCGCAGTCTTATCAGCGAAGTCGATCTTGCCGTTAGCGTCAACGATAACGTTTTCGAGGAGAGCGTTGCGCTTGATAGCAGCGTAGATGTCGGGTTCGCTTTCCTTGTCGAGGTTGATAACCTTAGCGTAGCAACCACCTTCGAAGTTGAAGACACCATTGTCGTCCCAACCGTGTTCGTCGTCACCGATGAGGAGACGCTTAGGATCGGTAGAGAGGGTAGTCTTACCAGTACCAGAAAGACCGAAGAACACAGCAGTGTTTTCGCCGTTGAGGTCGGTGTTAGCAGAGCAGTGCATAGCAGCGATGCCGCGGAGGGGGAGGTAGTAGTTCATCATAGAGAACATACCCTTCTTCATTTCACCACCGTACCAAGTGTTGAGGATAACTTGTTCCTTGCTAGTGATGTTGAAAGCTACAACAGTTTCAGAGTTGAGACCGAGTTCTTTGTAGTTTTCCACCTTAGCCTTAGAAGCGTTGTACACCACGAAGTCAGGAGTGAAGTTAGCGAGTTCTTCAGCGCTGGGCTTGATGAACATGTTGGTCACGAAGTGTGCTTGCCAAGCTACTTCAACGATGAAGCGAACAGCAAGACGAGTGTCCTTGTTAGCACCGCAGAAACCGTCAACAACGAAAAGACGCTTGTTAGAAAGTTCCTTCTTGGCAAGATCCTTCACCACGTTCCAAGCCTCTTCAGTCATGGGGTGGTTGTCGTTCTTGTACTCTTCAGAAGTCCACCATACAGTGTCCTTAGAGTTTTCGTCAACAACGATGAACTTGTCCTTAGGTGAGCGACCAGTGTAAACACCAGTCATCACGTTTACAGCGCCGAGTTCGGTTACTTGACCTTTTTCATAACCTTCAAGGGTAGCCTTAGTTTCTTCTTCGAAAAGTTGTTCGTAAGAAGGGTTGTGCACGATTTCGGTAGTACCGAAAATACCATGCTGGGTAAGATCTAATGCCATTGTGATAGATATTAAATAGAATAGATATGTTTGTTTCCTAGTGGGAAGTGCATAAGTGGCAGTCGTGGCGTCTTTCGTGTATTCGCGCGGTTGTGGTTTGCGCGGTTTTGTGGCTGTGATGTGGTGAGCCTTTCGTTAGAATCGACACACAACTTCGGTCTATGCGTGACAAAATTACGAAAAACTTTTGTGTGCTACCAACATTATCTGCTATTTTCTTTGTTTGAAATGTTGTTTTTCTGATTTTTGAGGAGCATCTCTCTTTTTTTATGAGTGGGATATGCAAAAAAACTCCCGAATATCGCCAACACGAAATTGACGAGATTCGGGAGTTGTGCGTTCACTCTATGCTTTGTTGTGGGGAGCAAGAGGGAGATGGGGTTAGAATTTGTATCCCAAAGAGAGCATACCTCGATTAAAGTCTTTTGGCGCGAGGTAATAAGAGAATCTCACATCAAGGTGCTTTCCAAGCATCACACCAACGTGAGGAGCTACAAATCCGCTCCACTTAGCTGAAGTTGAGAAATTATCACCTCGGGCGAGAGCGTCATTGGAAACACCGACTGCAACACCTGCCAATGGTGAAATGAAGTTTTCGGGAGACCATCGATAAGTTCCATTGAAACCAAAGAGGAATGATGAAACAGCACTGCTATAGGAAACACCAGAAGAGTAGGGTGCAACGACAGAAGAATAGGGTACGCTTTGCGCAAGAACGGAACCCGAAGTATTCACCTTACGAAGGCTACCTTCTGAAGAAATGGATAGACCGAGTTCTACGTTGCGGATTTTCTCATAAGATGCTTTAACGGAGAAACCCACATATTTGAAGGCTGTGGGGGTGTTACTGACGATTGGCGTGGTGACACCAAGTGTCCATCGAACAGCGCGTTGTGCTTGCAATCCCATAGGAAGGGCTATTGCAGCGACAATGGAAAGTACAAACTTTTTCATTGAGAGAAAGTAGAGAGATAATAAAAGGTTTTTCCGCGAAAGGTTTTTCCGCGAAAGGTTTTTCCGCGTTTCCAATGCAAAGATACGAATAAAAGGCGAAATAGACAATACCCGTTTATGGTGATTTACAATCACATCATCGTAGGTTCTTGCGACTTGATTGTCTGTCTTGACAGAAAGAAAAACACTCGAAACAGAACTCATAGAGCGTCTGTTTCGAGTGAAATATCTTTGCTGATTAGATGCCAAGTTTGGTGCGGATGGCAGCAGGGATGGCGTTCTTGTTGATGATGATGTTCATCGTCTTGTAGGCTGCATAAGGCTTAGAGATGTACCAGAAGCCTTTGTAAGGACCGTATTCACCCCAAGAGTTCTTCATCATGAAGTATTCTTTGCCGTGTTGGTCTTTGGCAAGACCATAGATTTGCATGCCGTGGTCGTCGGTGGTTTCCCAAGTGTCGTAACCCTTTTGGCGCATTTCTTGTGTGATGGTCATTTCGCCTTGTCCGTCAGCAGCATTGATTTGCGCACCAGCTTTTTCACCAGTCCAACGAGATTGGTCGCTACCTACACCGGCACTTGACTTGGTGTTGGGAACAGTGGCAACGCAGCGGTTCTTGCCTGAGCGACGAGAGAAACCGTCTTCGCTGACGTCGGCACCCCATGCGAAGGTGTAGCCATTGCGCACTGCGCTCTCCATCACTTCCATGAGTTCGTTGATGGGGAGGTTGTAGCTAGGAGCCCAACGCCAGTTATCTTGCACTTCGATGATGAAGGGTTTGTAGAAAGGAACGTGAGTGAAAGAAGCTAAGCTGACATAGTCGGAAGGATTGAGTTTGAGGTAATCCTTGACGTAGGATTGGGGAGTGTATTCCTTGCCGTCTACTTTGAAAGTCTTGGGATATTCTCCGAAATAGCCATCGAGCATTTGTTGCACGGTTTTCTTCCAAACGGGGTTGACAGTCTTCTTTTCTTTGTCGGTGGAAACGCTCTTGACAAAGGCTTCGATGCCAGGCCAGAATTGACGGAAGTTGAAGAGGCTATCGCCATAGGGGAGGTTGGGGTAGGGCATGGTGCCTTCGGGAGCAAGTCCGTAGTGCTCCATGGCGTAGATGGCATCGTAGAAAGAGCCGCCTTGTGAGAAACTTGCGTCACCGTGGGTGCGAACGTTGCGGTCGGCACGGTCTACATAGGTGTGGGACACCAAGAAGGATTCGCAGAGGTCGAGGTTTTCGGCTTTGAGTTGAGGATTCTTTTTCAACGCTTCGCTCTCGAGGAATGCCAAAGAAGAATATGCCCAGCAGGTACCAGAGTTGTTTTGGTTTTTGATGCTTGTGACGGGGTTAGCCACAACGGTGGTGAACACGAGGGTGTCTTTGGGAAGACCTTTCTTTTTGGGAGCAGCTTGCACTGCACCAGCCAAAGCTAGACCTGCAAGAGCGAGGGTGAAGAATTGCTTCATAAATGTGTATTGTTGAGAGTTTATAAATGCTTGTGATAACTGCGAAGTGGAGGAATTTCTTACGTGAGAGAAATTTTCTTACGTCAGAGAGAGATTTCGATGTGGAGAGAATTCCTCCGTGGGGAGATTTAGGTGAGTCCTTCGAGGAAGGCTTCTACGTCTTTGGCGTGGTAAGGCACGAGTTTATCTCCAAGGAATCGACAACCGTTGTCGGTGATGAGTACATCGTCTTCGATGCGGATACCTCCGAAGTCTTTGAACTTTTCGATTTCGTCAAAGTTGAGGAATTGTGCGTTGGTGCCTTCTTTGCGCCAGAGGTCGATGAGATCGGGGATGAAATAGATGCCGGGTTCGTCAGTGACTACGTGACCGGCTTGGAGTTCGCGACCGAAACGCAGACTTGCGAGTCCGAATTGAGAAGAAGGACGAGTTACGGCGTCATAACCGACATTGATTTGTCCGAGGGCTTCCATGTCGTGAACGTCCATTCCCATGGCGTGTCCTAGTCCGTGGGGGAGGAAGAGGGCGTGAGCTCCAGCGGCTACGGCTTCGTCGACGTCGCCTTTCATCAATCCGAGGGCTTTGAGACGCTCTGTCATGAGACGACACACGGCGAGGTGCACATCGAGATAGCGCACTCCGGGTTTTGCGACTTGCAAAGCGAGATCGTGACAATCGACTACGATGTCGTAGATGTCGCGCTGACGCTGGGTGTATTTTCCTGTGACGGGAGTGGTGCGGGTGTTGTCAGAACAGTAGTGTTCGCGGGTTTCACATCCTGCATCTACCAAAAGTAGGCGTCCTCCTCCTAAGACGGCTTGTGAGGGAAATCCGTGCAACACTTCTCCGTGCATGGAGACGATGCTGGGGAAGGAGACTTGGCTTCCGAAAGAGGCGGCGATGCCGTCGAGGACACCTGCAATTTGGGCTTCGGTGACTCCCTTTTGCACTGCCATTCGCATGGCTGTGGTGTGCATTTCGTAGCCAATAGCAGCAGCGCGGTCGAGTTCGGCTACTTCTTCCGCGCTCTTGATGTTGCGAAGGGTGACAACAGCATCAATGAGGGTTTGACTGGCAGCAGCGTGCTGTTGGGTGGGATGAATTCCACTCAAATCCATGAGTTGAATCATCACGTCGTGGCGATAAGGTGGGAGGAAATGGAGTTGTCTTCCCTGCGCTTTGGTTTGTGCAAAGATTTCTTGCAACGCGCTCATTGGAGCTGTGTGGGGAATGCCGGATTCGGCTGCCATGTCAGCAACAGAGGGCACGGCTCCCGTCCAGATGACGTCATCGATGTCGATGTCGTTGCCGACGAGTGTTTCTTTTCCACTTTCGCAGTCGATGACAAGTGCAAGTCCATCGCGGTGTTGCCCGGTGAAATAGAGGAAAGAACTATCTTGACGAAACTTATAGGGGTTGTTGGGGAAGTTGCAAGGACTATCGTTATTCCCAAAGAGCACGATGACTCCGCTGCCTACCAATTGGCGCAGACGGCTGCGGCGCTCCGTGTATGTGGCTGTTGAAAAGAGCATAAGCGCAGATTATTAAATGATTATTTCGGCAAATATACGCTTTTTCCGTGGGAATCGTGTGTTGATTTCGTGATAATCGTGTACCTTTGCACAAATTTTAATACACAAGAACGACAGATGTTGCGCGGCACTGAGTTGTACGCCTGAATTTGTCGAAAAAACGAGGTATTGAGTTATGGTACAAACAGGATTAGTGTTAGAAGGAGGTGGAATGCGCGGTGTATTTACCGCAGGCGTTTTGGACTATATGCTCGACAACGGCATCACCTTTTCTTATGGCATCGGGGTTTCGGCTGGTGCGTGCCACGCGATGTCTTATTTGAGCAAACAGCGAGACAGAGCACGCAAGGTTTCGATTGATATGTTGGAGAAATATCAGTATATCAGTTGGAAACATTTGTGGAAAATGCACACGATTTTCGACCAAGAGACTTTATACGACCGAATGGTGAATGAGATTTTGCCTTTCGACTACGACACTTGTTTTGCTAATCCGATGCGTTTTGAGATTGTGACGACCAATTGTTTGACAGGACGCGCAGAATATCACACGGAAACGTCGTGCAACAATCGTTTGCTCAATCTGTGTAAAGCTTCTAGTTCTCTTCCATTTGTGGCCCCCATTGCGGTGGTGGACGGTGTACCAATGCTCGACGGAGGTATCACGGACCCGATTCCCATAGAACGCTCCATCGAACAGGGATGTTGCAACAACATTGTGGTGCTGACGCGCAACCGTGGTTATCGTGACGCGGGAAGTGACTATCGTATGCCGAGATTTGTTTACAAGAAATATCCGCGACTTCGTGTTGCGCTCTCACACATTAAAAAGGTTTACAACGGAAAGATAGAACTCGTGGAACGTCTTGAGGAATCGGGACGTGTACTTGCCATTCGTCCTGAACGTCCGTTGGAAGTAGACCGTTTTGGCACGCGCACTGACCGACTGCAAGCTCTCTACGAGGAAGGATATGCTTGCGCAGAACAGGTGTTGACTTCTGATTTTGGGAAATCTTTCCTCTAAGCTCATTTTCTATTCCGACCACCTTTCATGTCTCACACGCTTCATCTTTTCAATCCGTGGCACGACGAAGCACTTGCTGCCAATGTGCAATACTATTCTCCGAGTTTAGCTGGGAGAAAGTTGGCTTGCGCTCTGTCGGAATTACCTCGCATTTGGGGGAAAGATGAGGACGAATGTTTGAAGATTCCAGAATCGGGACGCGTGAAAGACTTAGTTCCTCCTGACTGGTCGAAGATTCAGCACATTGCACCGTGGGGATGGGACAATCATGTGGTGGAGATATTCCAACGTCTTGGGGCACCGAAATCGTTGTTGCCCACAGAGGAACAGCTTCGCATGATGCGCCATTTGAGTAGTCGTGTCAATGTCTCCGAGTTGTTAGCAAAAGACAGCGAACATCTTCTCCAAACTCACAGAGGAATTACCCCTTTTAGTTGCACCTTTTGTCGTTCCATGGAGGAAGTCACAGCCGCTCTCGAGCCGTTGAAAGGTCGCGCCATGTTGAAAAGTCCGTGGAGCAGCAGCGGACGCGGTGTTTTCCCTATTAAAGGTACGCTAGATCCAGTGGCAGAAGCTCGTGTGCAAAAGATTTTACAGCAACAAGGTGGCATCGAAGTGCAATCTCTCCACGAGGTGTTGGGGAATTTTGCCTTTGAATATCACGCTCTTCCTGATGGAACGGTGGAATACGACGGACTTTCTCTCTTCCACGCAGCACCGGGTGGAGCATATTTGGGAAATCTTGTAGCACATCCTCAGGAGATGGAGCGCGAACTCTGTCGTTGGATGGCTCCTCACGCAGTGGAGTGGGGGATTTCTGAGGAAAATATTCCGCAACTCTTACATCAACTTCGCTCAATCCTTGCAGAACTACTTGCAAAATGGTTGCAAGCGCGCTATGTAGGTCCCCTTGGTGTGGACTTGCTCGTCACCCCTACCGGAATCCATCCTTGTGTGGAAATCAATCTGCGACGCACCATGGGACACGTGGCTGTGACTCTTGGAAAACAACAAACTCCTGACGCTCCTCTCCAACTTCTGCAAATTTCTCTCGAAGGTTGGCAACTTATTCCGCTCTCTTCTCCTGAGTCTTTGGGATAACCCCAATCGGTCATTAGGCCATTATAGTGCAGGATAATCCATTTCTCTTCCAAGACAATCCCCCACAAACACAAAACGCTATGACAATCCCCCACAAATCCTCGTTGGATTGTGGGGGATTGTTTCTTTTGTTAGACAAGACAAGCAAGGTGCTTATTTGCGCTTCTTAGACTTCTTTGCCTTCTTCGCAGCCTTCTTGCCTTTGCCAGATGCCGAGGCTGACTTGCCCGAAGACTTCGCGCGCTTGTTCACCTTCTTCTTACCAAAGCGTTCGGGAGTGAGTCCACGTTGCGACTGCAACACACTGCGCGCAGCACTCGATTGACTGTCAAAAGTCATCAAACTGTCTTCTTCAATGATAGAGAAGTCCAGTTGTCGACGTTCCATATTGGCGCGTTCCACACGGAAACGCACTTTGTCACCGAGATTGTAAACTCTTCGCGTGCGACGTCCCACCAAACGATAGTTGTCTTCGTCAAATTCGTAGTAGTCGCTAGACAAATCGCGCATCGGCACCATACCTTCGCACTTCGAAAGCACGTCTTCCACGTAGATACCAAACTCCGTGACACCAGAAATGACACCATCAAACTCCTGACCGATGCGATCAGCCATAAACTCTGTTTGCTTGTATTTGATGCTCGCGCGCTCCGCGGTTGAAGCTATCAGTTCGCGCTCAGAACAATGCTCACAGAGTTCCTCATATTTCTTTGCACTCACAGAGCGACCACCTTCTGCATATTTTGCCAGCAGACGATGCACCATCAAGTCGGGATAACGGCGAATGGGAGAGGTGAAATGCGTGTAATAGCGGAACATCAGACCATAGTGACCTATGTTGTGCACCGAATAGCGCGCTTTCATCATCGCACGAAGCGCCACCATCTCCACCACGTGTTCCTCTTTCTTGCCTTTCACGTCAGCAAGCAAGTTGTTGAGGCTCTTGGAAACGTCTGTTTTTGAACCTTCGGTGCGCACCTTGTACCCAAATTTTGCCACAAATCCGCGAAGTTTTTCCATCTTCTCGGCATCTGGCACATCGTGGATACGATAAGGCAACACCTTGGGTTGCTTTCCCTTCGGCACAATCGCCACCTTTTCAGCCACAGTGCGGTTTGCCAAGAGCATAAATTCCTCCACCAGTTTGTTGGCGTCCTTCGCAATCTTGACATAAGTAGCTGTGGGATGTCCTTTTTCATCGATTTCGAAGCGCACCTCGGGACGATCAAAACCAATGGAACCGCCTTTGAAACGCTTAGCGCGCAACTGTTTTGCAAAATAGTCGAGTTGCAAAATCTCAGCCGCCCATTCTCCTTGTGGATTTTCCTTCGATCCGTCCACTTCGGGGTGTTCGCCAGGAAGTGCCAAATCATCGGGAGAAGCCTGTCCGTTGCGCTCAATGATGGTTTGCGCCTCTTCGTAGGTGAAACGGCGGTCGCTGCAAATCACGGTTTTAGCAATGTCTGCGCGCAACACATCCGCTTCGTTGTTCATCTCAAAAATCACTGAATAAGCCAGTTTCTCTTCGTTAGGACGCAGCGAACAAATGAAATTGCACAAACGTTCGGGGAGCATCGGTATGGTGCGGTCCACCAAATAGACACTCGTAGCACGACTCAAAGCCTCTTGGTCAATCACGCCATCTTCGAGCACATAGTGACTCACGTCGGCAATATGCACTCCCACTTGCCACACATCGTCTGAAAGACGGCGAATGGAGAGTGCATCGTCAAAGTCTTTCGCATCGCGCGGGTCGATGGTGAAAGTAGGAATTTCACGAAAATCCTCACGCTTAGCAATTTCTTCTTCCGTAATACCCGGATGAAGTTTGTCGGCAGCACGTTCCACATTTTCGGGATAGGTGTAGGGGAGTCCATATTCCGCTAAAATAGCGTGCATCTCCGTGTCGTTTTCTCCTTCTTGTCCCAAGACGTCCACAACTTCTCCACGCGGACTCTTGGTGTCATCCGGCCAATCCACGATTTTCACTATCGCTTTGTCGCCCGTCCTTCCGCCGTGGAGCAAATCGCCAGGAATGAAAATGTCAGCACCGATTTGTCGTTCAGTGAGCAAGAAACCATAGCGGTCGTGTTCCACGTGAAGACGTCCCACAAAGGTGTCTTTAGCGCGGCGAATGATTTCCACCACTTCAGCTTCGCGAGTGTGACTGCGACGACGAGCCACCATCGACACGCGCACCAAGTCGCCATCGAGAGCGTGGTGAGCATTGAGTTCGGTGACCAGGAGTTCTTTTCCACCATCGTTGGGCACAAACACATTGTGTCCGTTGCGCTTGCGACGAAAAACCCCTTCAATGAGTTGCGCTGCGCGTTCAGCATGACGATAATTTCCTCTCTGATCGGTGGAGAGAAAATCGTCTAACACGAGTTCTTTGAGCACATCGAGCACAAGCATCTTTGCAGGGTGAGTGAGTGCACCCACCATTCCGAAGATTGTTTTCACCTCGAGCTGCTGACCTTGACTATGCTCGAAGAGTACTAGTAGTTTGTTGCGCACCTCTTTCTTGGTGAGGCGCTTAGTCGTCTTTTTTGACATAATGTAAGACGTTAAATGTTATAGATCTGTGCTAGTGCCTGGAGAAAAGGCGCATTTACAGTGTGATTTGTTCCACCTTCACGTCTGTATCGGGCATAAAGATAGTGGCACTCTCGCGAAACTTTTTAGGCTCTTCTGTGGTGAGAAATTCCACCTTACCATTTTTCGCCAAACGCGTTTCCATTTCGGGATGACGCTGCAAATAGTCGCACAGTGAATGCGCCACATAGTCGCCTTGCGGCACAACGGTGATGCCACGCGGCACATGGCGAAGGATAGCAGGAAGCAGGAGAGGGTAGTGCGTGCAACCCAGCACCAAAGTGTCGATGTCGGGGTCGATGCGCAATATCTCTTCGATGCGTTTCTTCACGAAATAGTCGGCTCCGGGACTGTCAAATTCCCCATACTCCACCAGCGGCACCCACATCGGACAAGCCAAACCAGTGACGGTGACGTCGGGGAAGAATTTTTCTATCTCCAAATCATAACTTCTAGAACGAATCGTTCCTTGCGTTGCCATAATCCCCACATGTCGAGAGTGGGTGATGTCGCCCAAAGCCTCAACCGTGGGACGAATGACTCCTAACACGCGTTTGTCGGGAGCGAGCGTGGGGAGGTCGTTTTGCTGAATGGAACGCAATGCCTTTGCAGAAGCGGTGTTGCACGCCAGAATCACGAGTTCGCAACCGCGATTGAAGAGTTCGCGCACAGCTTCTAAAGTGTAGCGATAGACCACATCGAACGAGCGCGAGCCATAGGGGGCACGTGCATTGTCGCCCAGATAGAGATAATCATATTGGGGCAAAAGCTGGCGCACTTGTCGCAATATCGACAATCCACCATATCCAGAGTCGAAAACACCAATCACGAGGTTAGACGTTAGAGGTTAGACGTTAGTGGTTAGACGTTAGTGGTTAGACGTTAGTGGTTAGACGTTAGAGATTTTCTAGATGTTCTAGATCTTCTAGTTTTTCTAGATTTTCTAACGTCTAATCTCTAACGTCTAACGTCTAATTTCTCTTTCACAAAGGCAGTGGCATCTTCGCAGAGCGCAGGATTAAGATAAGGCAGCGCCTTGACATCTTCATCGAAGATAAAATCATATTTGCGCTCAGCACCCACCACGCGAATGGCAGCATCCACCTTATCCTCGATGGGTTGCATCAATTCAAATTCAGCCTTTCGAAGCAACTCCTCCGCTTGTTTCCGAAAAGCAAGACCACGCTCCATTGCCGTTTGCAAGTCACCTTGACGCTTCAACAAGATTGCCTCAGGGAGATTGCGCTGAATCTGGAGATATTCGGAAAACTGGCGACGAAAAGACTCTTCGTTGTAGCGGGCTTCGCGTTCATATTTTGCGCGAAGACTATCGAGTTGTGTGCGCGCCATTTTGAGTTCTGGCAACTGCGCCAAAATAGCAGCACGACTGATGCGACCATAACGTGCAGCACTAGCCACATTTGCCTGCTCAACCACAGCATTTTGTGCCATCGTTGGGAGAGCCACCACAGCAAAAACAAAGAGAAGAAAAGAGAAAATACGATTCATGAGCTGTTTGTTTTGTTTACCTTATACTGCAAAGGTACTTTATTTTGCTAATGCGCGCACGAAAATCCAGGTAAAACTTGTGAGAAGCCACTCAATTTTGTACTTTTGTATCGTGTTCGCAACAATTTTGTTGTAACTCCTTCAGTTTATCCTTCATCACAACTCGAAAGGCTCTACTGAAAACCCTAATTTATTTACTTTACTAACTCCACTATTTTCTACTATGGCTACTATCAACGCCTTATTTGAATTCGCATCGCGTATTCTTCTTTCACTCGAACGTCATTTCTACACTTATCTTCGCATTGCCATCTTCGTTGTTATGGCTTGGATTGGCGGTCTCAAAGTGTGTCAATATGAAGCAGACGGCATCGTGCCTTTCGTTTCCAACAGTCCCTTTATGAGCTTCCTCTATAACAATTCTTCTAAGACTGCCATCAACCCTAAGAATGGTAAAGAAGTCAAGGAATACAACCTCCACAAGAACAAAGAAGGTGAAGTGATTGTGGAAAACATCAAATGGCACCAAGAAAATGGCACATATGCTTTCTCTATCGGTCTTGGGTTGATGATTTGCACCATCGGTACTCTCGTGCTCCTCGGCATCTGGTTGCCACGCGTGGGTATGCTCGGCGGATTGCTCACCTTCGGTATGAGCATTGTCACCCTCTCATTCCTCATCACCACCCCCGAATGCTGGGTGCCTAACCTTGCAGATGGCAACACCTATGCTCACGAAGGTCTTCCCTATTTCGTAGGTAGCCACGGTTTCCCAATGCTTTCTGGTGCTGGTCGTCTTGTTATCAAAGACATCATCATGAGCGCAGGCGGTCTTCTCGTTGCTGCTGAAGCTGCACGTAGATTTATGGCTACGCTCCGCAAATAAACACAATACAACAACTCAACAAAAACTGACTTATGAACTCTTTTGAAAAAGGCGTAGTGTTCGCTCCCTCCACCGTGGTGGACTATTCCGCAGGAAACGTGGTTTCTCGTGAAATCCTTCGCAACAACGCAGGCACACTCACTCTCTTTGCCTTCGACGCTGGTCAAGGTCTTTCTGAACACACAGCTCCTTTCGATGCCACTGTCACCATTCTCGATGGAGAAGCCGAAATCACCATCGGCGGAGTGGTGCACCATCCCAAAGCCGGCGAAATGCTCATCATGCCTGCTGGAGTGCCTCACGCACTGCAAGCGGTGCAGCGTTTCAAGATGCTCCTCACGATGATTCGTGGCTAAGACGTCAGAGTATTCTCTCGAAAATTGCTTTTTCTTTATAGGATGCCCCATCAGCGTAAGTCGTTGGTGGGGTATTTTTGTGTCCCATCACACGCTATCAACCGCCAAGACTTACCACGATTGCACAACCCTCTAATACTATATGGGTTGAAACAGGGGAAAAGAGTGAAAAAACCGCGAAAAACTGCACTATTCTTTTTGAGCACCTCTATTTTGCTTTCTGAAGTGAGCAAAACACAAAAAAACAAGTTCTCAAAGAGAATAAACCTAGAGAGAGTTTCTCATTCGCCTCATCTCCGAAAATGCGCAAATGCTCCCCACTTACGCGTCTTACGTACGTGCGTGCGCGCGCCTTCCAACAGCGATGTTGATTTTTTGCTGTCACAAGTGTCACACT